>Ga0193727_1001219_pt1 | contig 10561 bp, 8 predicted proteins | sample H2c2metaG_FD_143051 | JGI IMG/M metagenome (GOLD analysis project Ga0193727, IMG submission 143051) | Soil microbial communities from a riparian zone of the East river system, Colorado, United States - H2c2 | ecosystem: Environmental > Terrestrial > Soil > Riparian zone | place: USA: East River...
ATCCACGCGCCGATTTCAGAGCACCGTCGTAGTCGTTGAGGAGCCACGTTGGCACTGTGCCGGCGCCAGCGGCGAGTGACGCGACCGGAGTCGACGGTGGGAGAAACGCTTCGATCTGGCGCAAGGACCGTCCGCCCAGCCCCGACCCGAGCCAGAACGCGAGAAGGAGCGCGACGACGATCGGGATGATTCCGGCTGGGCGCAATTCCCGCCGCACGATCTTCGCTCGCAGATCTCGCGAGAGATACGCGGCGGCCGCGATCGCGAGCATCATCCAGACAAACAGAACGACCGGGCGGGTGAACACCCCCCACCCCAGAACGAGATCAGCATTCGACACGAACTTTATCGCGGCGCCGACTTCGAGGATTCCAATCAGCACGCGAAGCGTCCGGATCCACTGCCCCGCCTTCGGCAAGCTCGTGACCAGGCGCGGGGCAAGCGCCAGTGCGACGAATGGCAGGGCGAACGCGGTTGAATACACGATCATTCCAACCACGGGCATCGCCCACGTCCCCTGCGACGCCAGGACCAACAAGGTCCCTACGAACGGCGCAGTACACGTGACCGACGTCAGGGTGAACGTTGCTCCCATGAGGAGCGCACCGAGGGAGCTGCCCTCGGGCGCCTCCCGCGCTGCGTGATCGACGGCGTTTACGACGCGCCCTGGAAGCCGCAGCTCGAGCCACCCAAAGAGATTCGCCGCGAAGAGAAGGAAGAGAGCCGCGAGCGTCAGATTCACCCAGGGATTCGCGGCGAACCGGTTAAGACCCGCAGCGCCGAAGACCGCCGCGAGTGCGAGTCCAAGCACGGTGAACGTGCCGACTATCCCGAGCCCGAACAGAAGCGCTCTTCGAATTCCCGACGACTGCCGCTCGCGCGGATTCGAGAAATAAGCGATGGTGACGGGCACCATCGGAAAGACGCAGGGAGTGAGTAGTGACAGCAGGCCGGTGCTCGCCGCCAGCCAGAGGAATCCCGAGCTCATCTCCTTCCCGCGATCCGAACCGCTGCGTCGACTTTGTCCACACGCGGCGGCAGGCAGAGCTTGTCACTGCAGACCTGATAGCGCGCCGATATTTGAAATTTGCGAACGCCGGTCGCTGAACGCCCCGTCACACCCACAGGTATCGTGAACCTCGGACTGCCCGAGTAAAGCTCCGTTTCGATTCCAAAATTCTTGTCGAACGTCCGATCGGGTTTGGGAGCTTTGATTATTCCGCGCACGACCACATCAGCATTGCCGAGCAGCTCCAGTCGCAGAGGTATGGGACCGCCCGGCTTCTGCGTCAGGGAGTAGATATGCCAGCCCTTGGCGATCTCGGCCTGGACCGTGACGGGAACGGTGCGCCCCGAAACAACGTTGCGCGGAGAGCTGCCACCGACGACGGTCCATTTCACGGTCCGCAGCGACAGACTGTCGGCGTTGGCCGGAGGGACTTCATCTCGATGGATGCCGAGCGGCAGCAGAAGAAGAAGATATGCGAGTTTGTTCATTCGTCTCAAATATACACATCAGGCGGCGCGATCCCTGCTACAAAGTACCCGCTGGCGGCGCCGGTGTTCGGCTCGAATTCTCCGCCGCATTCACAGGCGAGGATGATGGGGCACACACCGTTTTACTTCGAGAGCTGGTACAACGTCGAGCGTACCGTCACGCTCTCCGTGGTCGGGTTCGCCGCGCTGTTCATCATGTTGCGGGTTTCAGGCAAGCGAACTCTGTCCAAGCTCAACGTGTTCGACTTCGTTTTCGTGGTTGCCGTTGGCTCTGTCTTCGCATCGATGATCATCTCGAAGGACGTGACTCTGATCGAAGGCATTGCAGCGCTCGCAACGCTGATCGGAATCCAGATGCTGCTCTCCCAACTTGCGGCCAGGTTCCCCAAAGCAGAGAGATGGATCAACGGCGAGCCGACCGTCCTGCTGTCGCGTGGCCAGTTCATAGCAGCCGCGTTAAGGAAAGAGCGCGTAACCGAGGAGGAGGTTCGGGGGGCCATTCGCTCTGAGGGAGTCACGCGCGTGGAGGACGTGGACGCGGTCACAATGGAAAACGACGGGTCGCTCACGGTGGCCTGGATGTCGAAGAAGCCTGGAGATTCCAGCCTCGTGGACCCTAAAGACCCCGATCCGGACGGCGGCGCCTAAAAGGCACCCAACGGCTGAGTCGGATCGGACCCAACCTGCTGGCCTCGATTTCGGCGTGTCCGGGACGCGAAAACAGGACTGTTGCGTCCGTGCAACGCTCCCGGGGGACGAGGCGTGGATGTGACACTTTCCCCGCGCGCAGAGCGCCATAACTCAGGCCACCCATGGGTCCCCGACTTGCCCCGCCTTGCTTGGGGGGCAGATCCGGTCAACGCGCCCTTTAACTGTGAGTCCGCCCGACATTGCCCAGGGCTCGCAGCTGAGCTGGATTTGACCGCTGGGAGGATCCATCTAATGGGCGACGCCGGAACAGGCCTGGAGCGAAGCATCGAGACGATAGGGTACTCCCCTGTCGCAGGCACCGACCGCAACACAGCGGACCTGATTGTCCGCTCCCCATCCCCGCCCAGCAACGCCCCGGAAGGTTCGCACGCTGACTTCGCTGTCCTAGTCCAGCACGGCGCGCAGATGCTGGAAACGGGGAACGATGCGGAAGCGGCCGTATGGTTCCGCAAGGCGCTGGACTTCGGCGACCTCACGGTCGGGCCCGACCATCCGGATCAGATACTCGTCCTCAACGATCTGACACGCATCTACCTCAGGCAGGGCGATCACGCTGCAGCTGAGCCCCTGCTGCTGCGACTCCTCGACCTGAAGCGGAGCAAGGGCGAGGACCATCCCGAGGTCGCGACCGTGCTGGCAATCCTGGCCGCGGTGAGACAGGCGCTCGGGCGTCACGAGTCAGCCGAGCAGCTATGGCGCCGCGTCCTCGAGATTCGCGAACGCACTCTCGCCCCCAATCACTTCGCAATCGCGACCGCCCTCGAGCACCTTGGCGAGGCGTGTGCTGCGCGCGGAAAAATCCGCGAGGCGCTCGAGGCTTTTGAGCGCGCGCATACGATTCGGGAGCGGACCCTCGGGAGTGATCACGCCAGCCTGCGGATCTCACGCGAGCGAATCGCCGATCTGCAGCTCCAGGAGTCAGACGGCTCGCTCGAGTACAACGTTGGAATGGGAACCGCACCTGTTGTCGACAAGTATCGTTTGGCGTCGGGGGAGCCGCTCGCGCTGGCCGCCCCGGTTCCGCCTCCTCCGACCCGCGAGAAAGCCCAGGCCGCAAGCAAGAAAACGGCGACTCCTGTGTTCAAGGAACCGCCTTCAAGCCGCGCGACGACCGACAACGCGACTCCGAAGGACTCGGCTCCGCCGATGATTTTTGCCGCCCCGAAGGACGCGGCTCCGCCGATGATTGTTGCGGCCCCGAAGGACGCGGGTCCGGCGATCATTGTTGCCGCCCCGAAGGACGCTGGTCAGCCGATTATTGTCGCCGCCCCGCGGCCCGATGCCCTCCCATACCGGGACGCCGATGCCCTCCCATACCGGGACGCCCTCGAGAGCATTCGCGAAGAGCTCGAGCAGCCCCGCGATGGTGGAAGCCTGACCGAACGAGGCAGTGCGATGCTCGGGGCCGCGCTGGTGTTTCTCGGAAAGCGGCAGGTTGTCGCAACCGTCGTAGTCGTCGTCGTCGCGCTTCTTGGCACCGCAGTGGCAACTGGTGCGCGCGGATGGGGAGAGCCCGATCAGACGACAGCTCCGGGTGCAGCCCTTCCGACCAACCAGCCTGCGGCGCTGACTGCATTCGCGACGCCGACCTCTCTGACGACGCCAGACCCGGTGAACGCGTCCGTGACAGCTCCAGCCAACGTTGCCCCGAAAACTACGCCGCAGCGCCCACGCGTGACGGAAGAACGTAGCACCCCGAAAAAGGCCACGGAGCAGAAACCGGACACCAGGAAGATCGCGATTCCCGGCTATCAGACGGCGATAATGTCGCGGCTGGACTCGGTCGCTTCCTCGGCGGCAAACACGTCCTCACAGGCGACGGAGAGCACATTCCAACCCGGTCCAGTCCCCGTCAGCGATCGTCGTACAATCTTCGAGGCCGGAGAGCAGTCGGTGGCCCCGCAGCGCGCGCGACTGATCGGAGAGCTGCCTACGCCTCGAATTCCGGCCAACGTGGCGGATGTCGAAGGCGTAGTCCGGGTGCACTTCAGCGTGGACGCGCAGGGCCGGCCAGTGATGTCGACTTTGACAGTCGAGACCTCTCCCAACCCGCTGCTCACATCCGCGGTTCGGAGCGTCATCCCCGGCATGCGTTTCGAGCCGGCGAAATCGGGCGGCCCGGATTCGAGGCCGATCAGCGATGTGGTGGAGGTCGGATTCCAGTTTTCGCGGCGGAACTGAGACTCGTTAGCGGAAACTCAGATCAGAAAGTTCGACCGAACCCGCCCGCGAATCGCCAGCGCGCCTGATGGTCAATGGGGCGCGCGACGCCCAAGTGCACGGCGCCTGAGAATAGCGTCACACCCAGACCGAGCGTCGCTCGAAAACCCTCCGTCGCTCGAGATACCGGCGTTGCGCTCCCGTCGCCGAGCTGAGTAACAGCTGCACGCGCGGCGTCGGTCAGAAGTTCAGTCCATCCACCCTGCAGTCCAACCGAGAGCCCCGGCCCCACGCCCGGAATGAACAGCGTGTGCCACAGACGATGCGGCGCGCGCCACGCTGGCAAGGAATAGTAGGCGTTCGTGCGCACCAGCAGGACGCGATCGCCGGCGAATTCCTTGTACGTGTAACCCGGCAGCAGCTGTCCCCCGCCAAGCTCGAATAGCTGTTGCGGCGGAATCACCGAGCCCCACACCGCGCCAGCCTCGCCATCGACCGAGAGCGTTAGCGACCCCAGGTATTTGCTTCCGAAGATCGAAAGCTCCGATCGCTGCCACTCGAGCGCGCCTCTGGCAACTTCGTAGTGCAACGAGGCCCCAATTCCCGGCTGTAGCGACTGACCGCTCGCATTCGGATGCAGCTCGAGGTCGCCGACAGCGAGTCCGTACGTTCCTTCCGTGACTCCACGATTCGGACGGAACGCTGCGCCGCCGAACAACCCGTGGCTGAGGCGCGCTCTCTCGGCGCGATCGCTTCCGACTCCCGCCTGCAGCGTCACCAATCCGCGATCCACCGCGCCAAGCACGCGCGTCAGTGATCCCAACGCAACTCTTCTGTCGACGTAGTCGAAATCATCGATAGAGCCGAGCATTGCCGCGAATCCACCACTCTGTGGCTCGAGCGGCGCGATGAAGTCGTTGGTCGTCGCGAGCTGCCGCTCGGCGCGCACTCCGACGGACCACGGATCGCGACGAAGTCCGATGTGCGCGCCGCCGCGGAAAGTCTGTTCGGTCCACGCCCAGCCGACGACGGTCCCCAGGGTCAGTCCCGGGGCGGCACTTCTCATCCGCAGGTTCGCCTCGATCCCCGTGTAGAGTCCTTCGACTCGATCGTAGCGAATGATGTTGTCCGTTTTTGTAGGCGAGAGATCCAGTCGCGCGCGTCCCGTCTGCTTCCACGTGTCGGGCGCGACGTCGTCGAAGTCATCGGCCGTCACGTCTGACGTCGCATCTCCGAGCGATTGCGCCCAGCCGCGGAAATGGCTCACGCTGTCCGATGGCGCCCAGCTCAGGCGATGACGAATACGGTTGATCGAATCCGGACGCGTGGCAGAGTCGGGCGCGACGTCTATTTCGTGATCGCTGAAGCGTGAGACCACCCGCATCACAGCGCGCATGTTTCCGAGCAAAGCGAATGTGGTTTGCAGCTCGGTACGCTGGGACGCGGGGAGCCAGTAGCGACCCTGAATCTCTGCGTTGATAAACTCGCAGTAGGCGACTGCGACGAGCCCCGGCACTCGCGAGATCCGGAACTTTCTTCGCTTCGAATCACCGAGGACCACGAACTGCCCACGCATTCGGACGATCTGCCGCCTGTCCGCATCAAGATCGATCTCGCCATCGAACGCGGCGAAGCGGGTCGAGTCGCGGAGGTGTGGCTTCACGTGAAGGCGGACGATGGGAATCGTCCGCCCAAGTGTGTGCATCACGACGATGGTGTCGCCGCCCGAGTACCGATAGAACAATTCCCTGTCGGAGGCGAACGGATGGACTGCGATGATCTGGTTGGATCCCGGCCGTCTCCGTCTGAGTGGCGAGGTGTCGGACAGGATCTGCACGCCGAGGGTTAGTCGTTCGCCGTAGAGCGAGGGCTCGGTCCAGCCTTGGACGAAGCTCATCATCGACACGAGCGAGCCAATCGACTGCGTCCGGTAGCCGATGACGTGCATGTCGTAGCTCGCGCCCCGCGCCCAGTGGACCGCTGACGCCAGTTGCTCGACCTGCGCAGTTCGCTCTCGGCCGAGTGTGTCGCGGATAAGAAGCGAGAACTCGGTTTCCACCCGCGCGCGGTAACCGGTGAAGCTGGGCGGCGGCGCGTGATTCGCGACGACCGCACCGTTGACGAGATCGCGTACCGCCGGAGAGGAATAGATCGGATCCGCGGGGGCGGCGATCTGGGCGAATAGAATGAGAGGGAGCATCAGGGGTGTGAATCATTATACTGGCCTACACTAAGAAAAGAGGCCTGTGCATGAGCACAGGCCTCTTTCCTTCTCAGCTGTAGAGCGATCGCGCTAGTGAAGCGTTATGGCGAGACCGATTTGTCCAACGTTCGCATCGATGTAGTCGTTGCTCATCGCAAATCCATTCCAATACGGCGTGATGCTCGCATTTTTCGCGATGCGCATGTCGTAGCCAAGACCGAACACGGCTCCCAAGCCCGTCTCGGTGTTACTGCCAACGCCTGCGACTGAGCCCGTGACGGTACCGAGTCCGAGACCGCCGGTCAGGAAGAAACCACCGGTGGTGGATGGGTAAAACCGCACACGTGCGTCCAGCGTGCCGACGGTCAACGTTGCGCCCTGATCCTGCTTGACCCAACCCATGCTTCCAACGCCGAGCAGGAATCTCGGGGAGATAGTCCCACCAAGCGACAAGTCTCCGCTCAGCCCATTCAAGCGGTCGCCGCCACAATCCTGGCAGCCCATCGAGCCGAAGCCGAGCCCACCGCTAAACCAGAAGCCCTGACGAACCTGCGCATTTTGCGCATAGGCCGACGCTGCGCTTACGGCAAGCGAGACGACCACTGCGAAACACTGAACCAGTTTCCTAACACTCATAGAACTCCTCGATATTTGCCGCACGGGGACGGCAGAAAGGCGCGCCAGCGGCGCCATAGAAAATGCCTCGCTTTGCGAGGCACATTGGGGGCGCGGGCTGGGGGAGATCCGCGCGTAAGTACCCAATGCCTCAATGACTGGTTCGCGGGACAACGGCAACAATGGCGGCTGATTACTCGGCCTCTCGCTGAAATGCGAAGCGGCGCCCAATTGGACGCCGCTCGTTTGATCTGAACTACCTGGGTCTACTTCGCGGTGGATATGGCCTTGTCTGCCGTGAGTGATCCATCCGGAGCCTTCTTGGCGAGCACGGCCACCTGATCCCCGGCGGCCAGGGCCTTCGAGGACGGCTTCAATTCCGTAACGGGCGTTCTGGGCGGAACCGTCACGTTCTGGGAACCGCCGGCGTACTGGACGACGAGGGTCGATCCATTGGTGCTGCTGACGTTGCCATTCGACATGCGCGACTGGGACGCCGTTCCATTCGTCATTCGCGATGCCGAGACGTTGCCGTTGGTCATTCGGCTCGCCGCGTCGCTCGTGCTCGGCGCCATCATGCGACTCCCTTCACCGAGGCCGCGCAGCTCTTCCGGGAAGATGTGAATTTCGGTGGCGCGTTCCGAACCATCGGCCTGCTTCACGGTCGTCACGCCAATGAAGGAGTTCTCCTTCACATGTGCGAGATCACTCGCGGCTCGAGTGTAGACCTGTAGAGGCTGAGCCACTGCAACCGTCACGGCACCGGTATCGGATTTGAGAACGATCTGAGTCGCCGAGGCGCTCACGACAGAGCCCCGGAGCATGATCGGGGCATCGGGGTTGGTGGCGGCGGCGCTCTGCGCGAGCTGTGTGGTGTCCTGGGTTGAATCCGCCTTGCTGTTGCACCCCAGCATCGCGAGTGCCGGGGAAGAAACCAGAAGCAACAGCGCCGTTTTCGTTAGCACATGACCTCCCGCATAGACATACGAAGCTTGACCATCGAATTCGGTCAATTCCGCACATCCTGTGCTCGTGCGAGCGTTTCGGCCCTTGCACAACAACAGTGTGCCGCGCGCGCCACATTTGCAGGGCTCGAGCGGTCGTTGAGTGATTCAAGGTCTGTACCCCCACCGGATTGCCTCTTGCAACCTCGCCTCGCATTCCACCATCGGAGAGGCTTCCGTGCTGCGTCGCCCCGCGCTCGTTTCCCTTGCCAGCCTGCTGATCTGCGCCTGCAACACGCCGGATGCTGCCTTGGGCGTAGATGGACCGTCTGAGAAAGACCCCACCGTGAAGGCGACAAAGTTCACAACCATGACGCGCGTGGATCTCGGGACATTGGGCGGCGCCTCCAGCTATGCCTCTGACATCAACAGCGCCAATACCGTCGTTGGTTGGTCAGAAACGACCGCGGGATCGACACATGCATTCCGCTGGAGCGCCGACGCCGGGATGGTAGATCTCGGTTCGCTTCCTGGCGACGCTATGAGTCAGGCGATCTCAATTCTCGACGGAGGAACGCAAAACGGCGGGGTGATCCTTGGGGTGAGCGGCGATTTCAGCCACTGGACCCCGGTCGTATGGTCGGCGTCTGGTTCGATCAGCGCGCTGCCAATACCGTTGCTAGCGAACTCCACAAACACTTTTCCAACCGGCTTTAACTCCCAGGGAGACGTCGTCGGTTCTGATTTCGGCGGCGGTGGACCGCAACACGCGTGGATTTGGTCCGCAGCTGACGGCAAACGCGATCTCTCAGAGATTACCGACCCGGGGACAAGTGAAGGCTTTGCCAACGGTATCAGCGCTTCTGGACTGGCTATCCTTACCAACCATTCAGGCAGTTGTACTCAAAACCCCCAATGTTGGCGGACGTATTTGTGGGGGCGAGGGAATGGGTATCAGTCGCTTGGAACTCCCGTTGTCGACGCGGAAGCGAGCGTCATGGGACTCGCGGTAAACGAGGCCGGCACCGTTGTCGGTTGGATTGGCCAGGGCATCACGCCCGCCACTGCGGGGACGATCCCCTATCGCTGGTCACCGTCCAATGGTTTCACACTTCTCGAGAACTATTCGAGCGACAACGCCCACGGTGTTGCACTGGCAGTGAACTCGAACGGGACAGCGGTGGGCAGCGACTTCGATCCAGCCTCGGGGACAGACGTAGCATCGATATGGCTCCGCCAAGGAACAATCACGAGGCTGAGCTCGGATGATCCGGCTACTGCTGTCGCCATCAATGATCGGGGTACAATCGCTGGTTGGGCCGCTCTCTCGTCCGGCGTAAATCACGCGTCGATCTGGGACCCCTCGGCGCCAGCGGCACCGTTTGTAGTGCGAACCTCACCTTCGGCGACTGCGTTTGTGTCTACAGCCAGCTCCGCCTGCCTGGCGGACATTCGTTCCATAAAGTCGCGCCAAGCGCTGTTCGCGTGCGTGATCAAGGCCGATCACAAGCGGTAGGCGTCTGTCCTGATCAAGCAGCCCAAAAGAAAAACGGCGCCCAATCGGGCGCCGTTTTACTGCGAACGCGTGTGTGCGGCGAGGAACTCGTCCACAATCGCCGCGAAGAGCTCAGGTACCTTGCTGTCGCCTCGCGGGTACGTCGCCTCGCCGAAGAACTCGCCGTGACGGCCGGGCAGGATCACCAGCCGGCCGTTCGGCAGAAGACGCACCATCTCCACCGCGTGCTCGGGCCGCACGACGTCCTGATCGCTCGCGACGATGAGCGTTGGCGCCTTGATCGCGCGAATGTCGGCCGCGTCCCAGTCCTTGAACGTCAGCATCCGCTGCTGATCCCGCCGAAACATTGTTAGAAGCTTCCCGCTGTCGGGGGTGAGGCGCAGGAATTCTGTTTTGTAAATCTGCGGCATGTCGGCGAACGTGCCCTTCTCCATGAACGACCAGAACTCCGGGGGCATGCCGTCCCGCCGGTAGATGGCGGAGATCGCAATCACCTTGTTCACGCGATCGGGATGTCGTATCGCTACCTGTAGCGCGGTGCTCGCCATTGCTGAAGCCGAGGACGTCGGCCTTCGCGATGTTGAGCTGACGGAGGAGTTCCGCCACGTCATCGGCGTCCTGCGTGAAGCTCTCCGGCGCGTTGCGGTCGCTTGTCCGCCCGTGCGCCTGGAGCTCGACGGCGATCACGCGGTGCGTCTTCGCGAGCGTCGGCAGGATCCGCCCCCAGCTGGTGTTGATCGTGGAGCCGCCGCCGTGGATCAGCACCAGTGGGTGCCCCGCGCCGTGGAGCTCGTAGTACATCCTGATCCCGTTCACGTCGGCGTACTGTCCGGGATTCGTCTGTGCCTGCATGGTGTCAGCTCCAAGCATCATCGTCAGAAGGAGAAGGATCCGAGCGAGGGTAGTGTGGGTGTG
>Ga0193727_1001220_pt1 | contig 10560 bp, 10 predicted proteins | sample H2c2metaG_FD_143051 | JGI IMG/M metagenome (GOLD analysis project Ga0193727, IMG submission 143051) | Soil microbial communities from a riparian zone of the East river system, Colorado, United States - H2c2 | ecosystem: Environmental > Terrestrial > Soil > Riparian zone | place: USA: East River...
GTGCCTCCGGGCATCTCCGATGCCACCGTGCCTAATCCAGTCTTCAACCTGACCCCGGCGGCAACCGTCGACGAAGGCAACAACTGGATCAACCTGAGTTGGGGACCGTTGGCTCTCGGCAACCCTGTCACAGGCGTTGCGTTGTCCAACTACGGGCCTGCGGCAGGCTCGTCGGTCATCAACCGCATCCCGTCCACGGCAGCTGCAAATTTTGCCGACGCGCCGGCTTTGGACTTCTACGGAAACTCAAGGAAAGCAAACCTTGCGGTTGACGCGGGAGCCGTCGAGTTCGCTGCTGGAGGCGGAGGCGGCGTGACGAGCGCAACTCTCACTCCCACGTCGTTCACCTTCCCAGGCCAGACGCGCAATTGCCCGGGTACGACACTGATTCAGATTTTGGGCTGCCTGCTTGATCCGCTGGAGGTGTTCACGCTCACCAATACGGGGACCGTGCCGTTGACGGGCGTAACTGGCGGAACCATTGGCGGCGCCGATGCGACAGAGTTCGCGCTGGTACCGTTGTTTACTAGCTGCGGAGTGGCGGCTAGGGGAGGCACAATCCTGGCTCCTGGCGCGACCTGCACCGTGGGCGTGCAGTTCAAGCCCCTGACCGCCCTAACGACAGGCTTGAAGACGGCGACGATTTCTGTCACCGACGCGGCCGGTACCCAAACCTCAACCATGAGCGGAACCGCCAACTAACCGCTCTCAACGCAAGAAGCGATACCGCTCTCGATAAATTCGAGAGCGGTATCACCTTTCCATCAGGTAGCATCCGAGACCGTCGTAATCGGCTCCTGTCAGATGACCGACCCGGAGCGCGAGGATGAGAATGACAAACCAAGGGTTCGTGTTATTGACCAGGTGGATGCTGTCCGTGGTGATCCTCTCCAGTTGCATCCTTGTCTCCAACGCTCAACTTGCCGCTCCGAGCCCCGTGCCGGCTAAGGCTTCTGCACAGACGGGTGCTCAATCCAGATATCGTGCGAGCCGATTTCCCAAGAGAGCCGGCGAGTACTATCGACTCGTCTGGGGAGTTGATTCACTGAGCGTAAAGGCTGTTGAGTCAGGGGAACTGATCCGGTTTAACTACCGCTTAACGACAAGAAGATCGAGGCTCTCCTGAATTCTCCTGAGCGCCAGGTCCAGTTAGTTGTCCCTGCGCTCGAAAAAGTGGGAAAACTGCGCCAAACCAATACTCCCGAGCCTGGCCGATTCTATTGGATGGCGTTTTCGAATCCACACCGTGTGGTCAAGCGCGGAGATCGCGTGAATGTTGTAATCGGTCAGTTTCACATCGATGGCCTGCTCGTGGATTAGCAGGCTCTTCTTGACTGGTATCGAAATCAAGTGACCAGATCCAGCCGGCCGGCCGGCTTGCCTCACCTTGATTGACTTCTTCCCCAGAGCTGGATTTCGAACCCTCAAGTGAGGAAATTACATATCTCCTAAAGGACCGGCGTCTCGTCGAGTAATCGACCTTGCTTACGGTGCTCATCCTTGGTCAACCGAGGAGGGAGAAATGAATCGAAGGCGGCCTCAACAAAATCGCAACGATGAACTCCCCCACCTCCAAGACCAGGGATCGCATGACCTCAGCGAGTTCTTCCCCGATGAGCCTCTGAGTGATCCAGCGGAAATCGAACTCGCCGTCAGCACGGCAGCCTACTCTCGCGCACGACAGCAACTTGGATCGACGGAGTTCGGAAGATTTCTGGCCCGCTATTACACTCTCAAGTGGAGTTCCCGGGATACTTTCCTTGAATTCGTAAAAACGAGATTCATTCCCGAACACGTTACATCCAAGGGCACGTCGTCGCGGACGTATTATCGCGCAATCCTGAAGCACATTCTTAAGCCCGAAACCGTAGATCTGTTGTTTGATGCCGGTGCTGTAACCACAAACAGGAGGCAAAGGCTGAGAGCCATCACGGACTGGCCATATCTGGACGATGTGCGGCTCTACGACCTCCAACCCCTTCATGTGCAAGGGATTATCACAGCCGCATTGGACAGTGGCTATTCTTTCGAGACCGTCAAGCACATCCGTTCTGTCATCGGCACCATCATTACTTATGCAACAAATTGCCGCTGTTTCAGCGGTGATAATCCTGCCTTTCAAGTGCCATTCTCGAAAATGATTCGAAAATCTGAGAGAGGCTGACATCTACCGAAATCGAAATTGGCCGCTGGGTCACAAGGCACGAGATTATGTCAAATACTTGACAATATAAGCATGAAGTTTGACGGCTATGTTTGACATTGAGCACAGAGGCTCATGACTCTCGACACCTACCCTGCTTACGGGGTAGAACAAGCGCAATCTGACCCGTACACCCAGGCCTTCCCCGTTCATAGCAACGCTCTGCAATTTGACCGCCTACCCCCAACAAAGCACATGAAAGTCCGCTCCCGCCTGGGTGTACTTATTGTGGTTCCGTTGCGCTTCATTTGCCATCAACTTGGGCCATCGGAGACGAAATGGTTCAAGCAAGACTCCCCCATAATTGCGCCCTTATTCAGGAGGGCGGAGTATGGATACTACGCTCAAACGAAGACTTGATCGGCCTGCGTGATTCCACGCAGGGCCCTTGGCGGAATCTCGCACGCATCGGCCTCGCAACGGGCAAGAAAGCTCTGTCAGAAAGATGCGCAACTCTTGGCACGGAGGTTCCTCCAGTCCAAACTGCAGCCCGATGCGGAAGCACAACAATCCCAGATAACAGTTGCGGAATTTGTAGAGACCCGGTTTGTGCCGGAGTTCGTCTCCGGAAAACCCCTTGCGGGACGCGCTCATTACCATTCGATCTTGAAACACGTGCTCACACCGGAGGAAGTGAGCCGTATGATCCAGATCGATGGGTTGCACTCCGCCGCGAAGCTCACAGGGCACGCGGACTGGCCCTATCTAAGTAACTTGCGGCTTCGCGCTGTCCGGCCCGACCATGTGGAGCGACTCCTTGCAGCGGCTACAGAAAAAGGCTACTCGCCACTGACGGTAAAGCATATTCGCAGTGTCATCAGCGCAATTTTCTCTTATGCAAAACAAGAACTTGTATTTCTCGGCGCAAACCCCGCGGGTTTAGCAAAGGTGCCTGAAGTTCCTCACCAAAATACGCTGGCTCTCAGCCTCGTCCAGACGGAACAAGTCCTTCGAGCCATGCGGTATCCCGAGAAAGAAATGACAATGCTTGCGCTGCTCACCGACATGAACGTGTCAGAAATATGCGGCCTTCAATGGAAGTGCGTGAATCTGACAGGCGCCTGGCTGAATTCGCAGGACGAGTCGATCCCTCCGATCTCCATCGCAGTCACCAAGCAGTTGTCTCGAGGACTGTTGACGAACGTTAAGGACACCCGAAGGAGGAAAATACAAATCCCGGAGGTGCTACTTTCCATGCTCCTGATGCTCAACGGCCGGGCCAGATTCAATGGGCCAGACGACTTCATTCTTACGTCTCGTTCTGGCGGTGCAATCAACGTCACGAACATTACCGCACGCAGACTGAGTTCAATAGGTAGGAAGCTAGAGATGCCCGGCCTCTCGTGGCACGCTTTGCGACGCGCTCATATTGCCATGAAAGAAGCGTTCGGACCGCAATTCCAATATCACGTGGCAGCGTTTGTGAGCAGAGACCAAATACTTTGAGGGCCGGCTGACAACAAGCAGATGTTTTCTGTCCTTGGTTTCAAAATCTTCTTCATATCCTTGTAGACGTGAATTTGTTTTGAGCCAAGATCAAAGATCTTCTCTGGATTGCCGAGAGCCTTCTTAGAGGCACAGATGAGAGATTGACTTGAGTCCATGAAAGGAGCGAGATTAAGGAGGCAGGGAAGAGCCCGGATGGCGAAATTGGCAGACGCAGCGGACTTAAAATCCGCAGGCCGCAAGGCCGTGGGGGTTCAAGTCCCCCTCTGGGCACCAGCAAGAATCCCACAAAATAAGCGGCCAGCTGGCCCTGAATCCCGGACGAGAAACACTCCGCGACAAACGCGGCGGACCCCGAGCCTGATCTAAACGCGAGCATAAAGTCTACCCACTGAAACTGATTAGCTTATTTAAAATCCTAGAGCGAACAAGACTTGCACACCTGTTACACATTTTCATGTCTATTCGTTCTTGGCGGTCTTCCGGCTGTTTGGGAACTGCTGGCAGATCGGAGTTGTGTCGATGGGTAAGTGCAGAAGCTGAAGTCAAACCGTTCGAGGCCAGTATTTTTCGCAGACGCTCAATTTCTGCTCGAAGAGCATTGTTCTCTTCTTCGAGATCACGTCCTGGAAAAGGCATCTTCCCGCCTTCAGCCATAGCATCTTTAATCCCGTGTCAAACCTGTCTTCCCAAAACCTATCGCTGAACTTTTGTCTGTTCCACAATTGGCCTTGGGTCCAGTTTGTCGAGAATCTCCATAAACTTGGGCCTGTTTTTGTAGCGCAGTCGTATGTCTGCGAGCAATCCATCCCATTCGCCGTTCCGATGAAGCCCTTGAAAGATGGGCCGCATCTTCCGTAGATAACCAGCAACCGCCTCGTAAGCGGAAGCGCTAGCCTGCGGTAGATGATCGTCCACGCGCTGACGATATATTGCAAGCGACCGCTCGGGATGCGATTCAGTCACCGCGGCCGCCACGCGATCTCCGTAGCCGCCCGAGCCATACCATGTCATGCTTCCTCGATACTGTTGTCCGGCGGACATGGCGTCGTACCAACGGAGCACGTCATCGTGCCGATGGTCGGCAATGGCCATATCAATCAGCACATCAAAATGTGGGCTCGCTGGCCGGCTAAATTTGGATCCGTTGGTCAATAACGGAAGCAGATAGTCCGGCACTGGCAGCGGCCATTCTGCATTCGCTGCGCACTTCACCGATGCCTTATCTGGCGACGACAGGGGAGAGACGCCGGTCTCGAGAAAGTTGAGCGCAATGCCGCGAATGCTGTCTTTGCAGCCGGCTTTGGCTGCAGCCTTGAGCAACTGCTGAAAGCTCTCGCGGCTGGGATGAGTGAAGAATCCCAAAGCCGCGTGAGACGCGGCGATTGGCCATTGTCTGCGCTGAACCGCCATCTCGCCCAGTAGCTTTTCCAGGCTCGACGCGATGCCGGGCAGCTTTGCGACTGTCTTTTCGATTCCCTCGGCCGCCCAGCGCTCGGCCTCGTCGTACCGCTTCATCTCGATCAAGCGTTGGACCAGCCGTTCGTAGCTGCCGGAGACGCGGGCTTCCAGTTCGCACACTGTAAGAATCTCGTCGTTGCGGCCCGCATTCTCAAGCGCTCGGATCAACCAGTCGGCGATGCGCTCTTGCTGGTATTTTCGGGAGAAGGGATCATCTTCCTTCACAGGCGACTTCGCGCGCTGAGCTAAAACATCGGCGACTTCGGACCACGCAGATTCTTCGCCAGTCATCTTCAAAACCGCGTCGGCGGCATCGTTGACAATGCCATAGTCGTCCCGCAGATGCGCGTCAATGGCAAAAAGCAGTTTACGCGCTGGTGTGAGCGTTGATGCAACTACGGCTTCAAAGATCACCGACAGGCATTCGCCCACGGCTTCCGCGGTTTCGCCCTCATCGTTAGATTGGCCGATCTGCTCGTTGCCCAACGTCATGATTTCAGTTCCCAGGCGCACCACGGCGTCAGGATGCCCGAGTTCCAGCAACCGTTCCAGACGATGTTTCACGCGACTGTAGTCCGGCGTCTGTCCCTCACCCGTCCAACTGTTTCGCCAACCGGCCTCAGAAGCGACGAGTCTGAGTTCTTTCCGCGTTTCGGTCACCAGGCGGTCAATATTACCCTCGCCCAATGCGATGCGATCGCGAAACTCCTCTCGCAACTCGGGAAAGCGCTCAATGAGTGACCAGACCAACGCCAATAGTTCCTCGCGGTTCTTGGCTTCGATATGCTTCCGGATTTTTCCGTCTGTTACGTTGTGCGTTTTCTTTTCGGAAACCGCCTGGTGCCGATGACGGTGGACATAGAATTCTTCATCAATCTCATCGTCTTCGGAATTCATGTCGAGTTCGAGATCGTCCGCGTCATCCTTGTCTGCGTCGCCGGTCTCGTCGGCAAGGAGTTCCCAGCGGTCATCGTCCTGGTTTGCGATGGGAGTTTTCTCACCGCCACTCAGTCGTTGAAGATATTCAGCCACTGCCGCAACAGCGTGTTTGCAACTACTCGCGCCCACCGGACAGGTACAGCGGGAATAAATCGCCCCTCGCCTTTTCGGCGATGGTTCGCACCAGACCGTAACTGCATACCGTGAGCCGCCAGTCACCGTAGCCAGAAGCCAGCCATCCTCTGATATCGCGAGATCATGGACGCGCCTCTGTTTTTGATAGGCTCTTCCGCGATCCACTGAGCGCGATCCCGCCCACTCGGTCAGATCGTCCCAGCTCAGAGCCGCCCAGGCGCCATTTCGTTCGCCTCCAGACCCCTTGCTCTTGCCCGCGCGTTGTTGCTTTGAACTCATGCATTTCATCCTGAGCTGATTGAGTGTTGGCCACTACGATGAAGCCGGTGATGATTGCAGGGGAGGATACTGTTCCCCGCGAAGGCTCTTATTGTCAGTTCTTCGATAGTAAAAGGATGGTGGCATTTCGTCACATCATCAAGCCCAATTTCGATTCATCGATTGAACCTCGAAAGCGTGATCTGACGGCTGCGAGGGAATTTCAAAGCGAACCCTCAACTGTGCAGGTGGCCGTCGCCTGCGTGACGCGGTAAGTATCGGCAGGCTAAGCGATGCCGATTGAATGCGTAAGCTTGGACATATTTTATAAAGTCCTATATATTGGATCATATATACATATAAGGATCTATGTATGGATCATCCTTAAAGATGAGATCGAATGTATCAGATGTCTTGTCCCCTGCCGTCAAGCGGTCGCTGATCAAATTCGGCAGCGATCTTGCGACCGCGCGGCGGAAACGTGGACTTACTATCCTTGCCGTCGCCGAGCGCATGGGCGTCGCCAAGAATACCTACCTGCGCGCAGAGAAGGGCGACCCTCGGGTCGGCCTTGGCGTTCATGCGATGGCACTTTTCGTCTTGGGCTTTGGCAGCCCTCTTGTCACACTTATCGACGTGAGCCGCGACGACACCGGCCTTCTGCTCGATGAAGAACGTCTGCCCAAGCGCGTGCGCATGAAGAAAGCACGGGTGCCCTATGAAGCGGACCATTGACGTTGTGCTCGGCGAGGGGCAGCAGGTCGGCACGCTGCGTTACGACCTGCAAGGGCGTCGTGAAAACGCTGCTTTCGAGTACGGCGCAGGTTGGCTCGGCGACCCGCGCGTTTCGCTCTTGGGCCAACACTTCCGATCCAGGTGGGACCACAGTTCCACGGCAAGTCGAAAGATGGTTCTCTCTTCCAAGCCGCGATTGCCGATACAGAGCCCGACTGGTGGGGAAGGCGCGTCATTATGCGTGATTACATCAAACGCAGACACGAATTGCGCCGTGAAGGGAAAGAAGAGGCGCAACACCTCAACGCGCTTGATTATCTGTTGGCCGTGGATGATGCCAGCCGTGTCGGCGCGCTTCGTTTTCGCGACGAAGACGGAGTGTTCCGGCGCGCGCAGGACGAAGGAGGCAGGACCGCTCCGCCACTCGTCGAACTTGGGCATCTGCTTAGCGCGTCGCGTGCTGTCGAGGCGAACCAAGAGACGGCGGCGGACCTTGCGTATTTGCGCGGACGCGGGACGTCACTTGGCGGCATGCGCCCGAAATGCACGGTTATCGACGAAGACGGAGCACTCAGCATCGGCAAGTTCCCCAGCATTTCTGAAGTGAACACCGGCTTAATCGAGCATTGCAACTAAGGTCGCAAATTCACGGCGAAAACCAAAAACTTACACACTGACTTACACAGTTTCACGGAAGTGATTTGTAAGTTATTTGTTTTCATCAAGATCAAACGCCACGCAATGAACTAAAAAATCCGCAGACCTTTACCGGTCGTGGGGGTTCAAGTCCCCCTCCGGGTATCATAGAATCAACAGCTTACAGCATAGAGCAGAAAGTGGCTGAGGTGCGCTTTGACGTTACCGTCAACCGAAGATTCGGACTGAATGCTCACCAATGGACCCGAAGCATCCATTGCAGCGAGCGTGGGCCGCCTGGTTGATAGAGCGAACCACTCTGTCCATAACTCTGATTCAACGAAAGAATGGGCTGACCAAAGAGTTGATCAGTGAGATTGGGTACGATGTAACCAAAGTCGGGACTGTTTGTGACATTGAATACATCGCCTCTGAGTTGCACGTAGAGACGATCGTATAAATGTATGTCTCTCCGCAGTGACAGGCTCAACTGCTGTGCGCCAAAGGCACGCGCCAAATTTCGCGGCGCGTCACCTTGCGCGTTGTGTGCGGGAAGCTGAAACGCGCCATTCGTAATATGGGGGCCGCCGTTGAGCATGCGGCCGCCCGGTACAGAACTGTTGAATACATAAAACGGTCTGCCCGGAACAAGATCTGCTCCGGTGTAAAACCGCTCGCCGGTAACGGGGTCTGCGACGAGGTTGCCGAGCACGGTCAGTGGATAAGAACTACGCAGAAAGTAACGGCCGTCAATGCCCCATCCTGAGAGCACACCATGGGCAAACCCAGAGGCACCCAACTCAGGCAGTGTCCAGGAGGCAGCGGCCTGCAGATTATGCCGGACATCGGTGTCGGCATTACCACGCGTTGGTGCGGCCCAAGAGTTGGGGCTGCCAAAATCCAGCGCGTGCGCCCACATGTAAGATGTCATCCATGCCAGGTGAGAGCGGTATTGCCCGTGGTATCCGAGTTGCAACGAGTCAAACCGAGACGAATAGCCAGAAGGAAAATTCACGACCTCTCGAAGCGGCGTTGTCGAGCTCGCAATCTGGCGCCGTTGAGGCAGGAGCAAGTCGTGTCCTGACGCCCCGACATACGAGAGAGCGATTGACTGGTGTTGACCGGCGGCGCGTTCTACTGAGACGTTCCATTGAAAAGAGAACGGATTTCGCAGATTTTGGGGAAAGATGTAGCCCAAGCTCTCCGAGCTGGGAACTCCCGGATCAAGGGGACTTGATTCTGCCATTGGGATGCTGGCGTTGCGCACCAGAATTGTGCTTGTGAACCCCAGTGCTGTAAACGCCGGTGCCGCCGCGCGGTCGGGCGCATCGTAGAAAGATCCGAAGCCGCCACGCAGGATCAACTCACGCCCCGGCGTTAGCACCGGTTGCCACGCAATCCCGATGCGCGGCCCGAGCGCAAGCCAATCGGTTCTCCAAAGCGAAGTTCCACGGGGGCTCACTGACAAACTCGCCGGTGACTCCGGATTGCCATTCACGTGAAATGCATCGTGGCCATCGGAGCTCCCCGGGGGTGGGGTAACGTCCCAACGCAAGCCGGCACTCACGTTGAGGTTTCGCGCCATGCGCCATTGCTCCTGAACGAAGACCGCAGATTGCTTAAACACGGGATGGGCCGGCTCGCTCTTCCGCAAGATCAAGAAGTCCGCGCTGTTCGTCAACACCGAGTTGGCGCTCAAGTAATCGGCCTCAATGGTCCAGGGCAAAGGGCCCACGGCACTGTGCAGATTGCGAGTATCGATACCAACTCGAATCAAATGCGGACCTCGCTGCAACGACAACGTATCGCGGATCTCAATCTGGCGGAGCGCATTGTTTCCGCCATCGGTCCAGGCGGAAGTGTCGCCGATGCCGTCAATACGCATATACAACAGGCCGCGCGTATCCTGCAAAGCTCCCGGAGAACCTAGTGCGGCGGGCAGGTCGACCGTTGGCCATCCTGGCATTGGGACGGAAGTGGACTGCAAGTCCGGAAAGATCGTAGACAAGGTATTCGAGGCGGCGCGGGACCAGCCAAACCGGAACTCATTCCCCGCCTGTGACGAAATCTGTCCATCGAGTCCCAACGTCAGGCTTTGATTCGATAGCTTTGTTTCAGTCATTGTCAGGATGTTGGTGGATTCGCTGCCGCTTGGGGTGTCGCCAAATCGCAGGAAGGCTGATAGGTGCGCACCGAACGTGTGATCGATGCGGGAATCCAGCGATTTCAAAAAACTCGGAGGGCTCGGCTGGTAGCCAAGAAATTCAACCAGTGGAGGGTTGCCGGAACCGTTAGAAGGAGAAACGGGATACCCAGTGAAAGCCGCGAACGCGTTCCGCATCTCCGCGGGCGCATTTCCAATGAGCGCGTAGTTGGGAAGGTACTGAATAACCGGAGCCGTTCTCTCACGCACGCGCAACTGTTCATACGATCCAAACAAGTGGGTGCTGCTTTGCGTCGTTTCTCGCAGCCTGAAGGGGAGCGGCATGCCCAGAGAGCCGCCTGCGTCCTTCTGATTGAAATAGAGAGGTGAACCGTTGCGGTTGTAACCGCGAAACCAATCCGCGGCATCGAACAGGCTGTTGCGTGCATACCCGAATGCCGCACCGTGTATCTGCTTCGTGCCCTGGCTGGTCAGGAGACTGAATTGACCGCCGGGAGTGCTTCCGTATTCAGCCGAGGCAGTTGACGCAACCACCCGGAACTCCTGGAGAGCCTCGAGGGCAACTAGGCCGTGTGTTGTTCCC
>Ga0193727_1001221_pt1 | contig 10557 bp, 8 predicted proteins | sample H2c2metaG_FD_143051 | JGI IMG/M metagenome (GOLD analysis project Ga0193727, IMG submission 143051) | Soil microbial communities from a riparian zone of the East river system, Colorado, United States - H2c2 | ecosystem: Environmental > Terrestrial > Soil > Riparian zone | place: USA: East River...
TCATCAATTCGGTGTTCATTGGGCGGATATGGCCCATTACCCGGATCGCCTCTTCGGCCGTAATCTGTCCCATGGATTTGATAAGCTGCAGGCTCTGCTCCAAGGCCACTGGATCCGTAGCGACCTTGTCCGCCTCCGGGTTCCCGGTAAACATGGCATGCATGATGGCTGTACCCAGATCGACGTGCTCCGCATCCATCACCGCGTGGATGCGTGCATCGCCGATCTTCAAGTTGGCACGAAGGTAGAGCGGATTCTGATCGCCCGCAGCGCCGCTGGTCCAAATCGCCACCGCTTTGTCGCCGAACATGTGCTCGATGTAGCGCTCAGCTTCGCCCGGAAAATCGCCGGAAATCATGCCTTCCAAAAAGAGAGTGTTCGCGTGCATCGCATAGTTCATGTACACCGCGATCAGGTCTCCGCTCAGCGACTCGATTTTGATCACTGCGAGCGTCTTGTCGGAGGGATAGTCGAGATTCGGTTCCTGGGACCAATGCCTCGACTGTTCATCAATGGCGTCACGGTTCACGTTCAGATACAGACTTCCAGTTCCATAGCCAATGCGCGCCGGCTGCATGCTGTCGTGCGCCTTTTGCGCTGCCTGCACCAGGCCCATCTCCAACTTGGCGCCGAAGTCATCCGCCGGACCCTTCACCGCACTTGGCGAGGCTCCGGATCCAGGCCGTCGCGGACCGCCGAAGATCGCGTTGTGGTCATGAGTTGCCGATATCAAGATATTGGAGGCTGGAACGTTGAGAGCCTGTGAAATCTCGGCCGAAACCCTGTCCGTTACTGCGCTGCCAATTCCACCGACGTCCGCGTTGAGTAGAACGGCTCGATCATGGCCATTCTCGATGAATATGGCTCGAGCGTAAAGAGGATCGTGAATCGAGGTGAAGGGTCTGGGAAGTGCACTTGCGTCGGGGGTAATCTCAACCCGCGCGGCACCGGCATTCAAGGCTCCCGTCACGGCAGCTGATCCCTGAGCCGCCGAAATCTGAGTTCCCACTACCGTCGCCAATCCGATAACCCAGAACCGATTCATGAATACGAATTGCTTTCTCTTTGGATCGGCAATCAAGATGTCATTTCCTTTCAGACATGGAAAAGGTTTGGAACCGTTGACGAAGTGTCGGGACTAACTCGGCCGACTCTATTCAAGCCCCAACGGTCCCCACGAGATGCCCACATTAGGCGCGCATTCGCGATATCGGCAAGGTTCGGAACAGTTCGGGATAGATGTTAAGGCTGAAATTGCTCTCATGTCTTTTGTTATGTGCTGATTAATTTAATGGGGTTAAGGGACAGTGGTGCCTGTTGGATCAGTCTGCTAAGATTCCGTGATCAGTTGAGAAAGACGGATAGCGAAGGTGCAGGTGCTGCGTGCTGAGTGTAAAGGGGGCAGAAGGTCCCAAGCCAGAGAGCGAAGAATTTAGCGCAGAGATTCAGGGGGCCGTCCAAGCTGAACTTGAATTGATGCTCAGTTCCCCCTTCTTTGCACAGAGTCATCGATGCAAAAGCTTTCTGCGCTATGTTGTCCTGCAGACTCTCTCGGGGAACGCAAGCGAGCTTAAGGAACGAGCGATTGGAACAAGCGTCTTCGGCCGCGCAAACGACTACGATACCGGCGAGACTTCCATTGTGCGCGTTACGGCCAATGAGGTGCGCAAACGAATCGGGCAGTATTATCGGGATTCCCGGGGCGATCACCCAATTCAAATAGAGCTCCCCAAGGGCGCCTATTTACCGGAGTTCAGAATTCAGCCTTCGAGACGGGGCAAGACTTTTGCCGAGAACGCTTCCTTAGAACCATTTATTCAGGAGCCCATAGCAGCAGAAATCCGCTCGGCAGTGGAGACTCGTCGGTCATCTGCTGAAGGCGCGGAAGTGACGGCCAAAGACCAATCACCGGTTGTGCGGAGCGAAAGACCCCGAGGGCTAAGTGCTCGAAAGACTGTCGTATATGTCGCGATTCTTCTTCTACTGCTTGGTTCTGGCGCTGCGATTTTCGGGATATGGAAGATCGGAAGGCCTAAGGCTGGTCCCCAAGTATTGGAAGCCTTTTCGCACCCGAAGGCACCAGTTCTCATATGTATAGATACGCATGATCTCCATCTTCCGGCCATATCATCGCCCGACAGCCAAAGATTCATCGAGAAGGTACTCCTGAAGCAAATCATTTCGCTCGATGATGCCGCGGTCCTGTCCTCAATGGCTGGCATGCTGGGAAAGATGGGTATTCCGTTCAGGGTGGTTGGAGCTGAAGAGACATCTCTCACGGAATTTCGGAGGCAACCAGTCATCCTTATCGGCGCCATCGACAACAAATGGACGATTCTGCTGACCCGAAATCTACGATATCGGATTGAAGTCGCAAATCCGCCAGGCTCGGGATCAAACAAGGAGCCCATCGCCTCGATCGTGGACTCTGAACAACGCGGAAACGTTCCGTGGACCGTTGACCTATCAATCCCCTATGCTGCGTGGAAAACTGATTACGCCATCGTGGCCAGGGTGGACGACCCGACGACGGGAGTTCCAGTGCTTATCGAAGCCGGATTGGGCAACAACGGAAGCATTGCAGCGAGTGAATTAATCACCTCGGGCGCATTAGTGGCTCGACTCGCTGTCGAATCTTCCTGCAAGAACAAGTCCAACTTCGAAGCTGTAATTGGGACAGATATCATTGACACCAAGCCCGGCCCCCCGCACATTCTCCGCCTCGCCTGCTGGTAATCCTTCTTCATGCCGGAGAAAGCGACATTTGTAAATGGATCACGCTAGGTAGGGTTGTTAAAGCATCAAATCGAAAGAAGCTTCGGGGGCCATGAACGTGCTATTCACTCACCGATTTGATGTGCCGCCTCATTGACGAGAGTGCTAACAGGACTCCGAACATGGCGGCGGCGAGGATTTCAAAGTAGACGGGAGCTCCTAAATTCACCACCGCACCTCCCAGAAAGGCACTGAGGATTCCACCTGTCCTCCCGACCGCAAGCGCCGACGCAACTCCGGTTGCCCTCACGCGAGTTGCATACATGTCAGCGGCAAGGGCATAGAGCGTAGTCTGCACGGCGTTTACAAACAGGCCGTGCGCGGCGACCGCTATGAAGAGGATCCCGCGAGGCATTGTGGATGCCGCCATGAGAATACCGATGAGTGCGGCGGAACCCACAGAAAAGGCCGCCCCAACTAGTAGTGGCGTTCGAGACCCTTTGACGCTGATCCATACTCCGAATGACAAGGCGCCAAGAATTCCACCGAAGTTATAGAGGGCCAGTCCCTGGCTGGCTTCCTTGAGGCTGAAGCCATGAGCATTCAGGACACTCGGCAACCAATTGAATGCGAGATAGACCGAAGTGAGACAACAAAAGAAAGCGATCCAGAGAGCAGTTGTGTCCCGCGCAAGACCAGGCTCGAACAGGCTGAGTGGACTCGATTTCCCAGGAGAGCCGATGTTAGTCGGCTGTTGTATTGACGCGCCGGACGGGATGGCTCTTCCGATGCTTTGAAGTACCTTTCTGAGTTCCGAGATACGCAATGGATCTTTCGCCAGAAATCGTGGTGATTCCGGAAGCCACAAGGCGAGGAACGCCAGAAGCACTAATGGCGAGAGGCCACCGATTACGAAGAGAAGCCGCCAACTATGCAGGACCAGGACCTGCGCGGAGATCAGGCCTGCGATCAAGCCCCCTATAGGAACACAAACGATTGCGAGGGTGATCGCCACCGGCCTTCTTTTCAATGGAGTGAATTCGGCGGTGAGAGTAGCGGCATTTGGCAGCGCACCGCCAATCCCCAGGCCGGCGATGAAACGCAGAACCATCAGAGAAGCCTCAGAGAATGCGAAGCTGATGCCAAGCGTAGCAACCCCGAAAATCATGACGTTGAGCAGAATTGCAACACGTCGTCCGTAACGGTCGCCCACCAGGCCGCCCATTACGCTTCCAAGAGTGATGCCTATCAGGCCCAGGCCGAGAACAGGCGCGAAGCTCGCCCGAGACATTGCCCATTCCTTTGCGATGGCCGGAATCGCGAATCCCATCATCTGAATGTCCATGCCGTCGAAGACAACAGTCAGCGCGACAAGAAGGACGATCAGCTTTTGTCGCGATGTCCATGGTCCATAATCCAGAAGAGCTCCGAGGTCGGTCGGCGGGGTATTGATCACTGGAGCATTCGTCCTTCGTATTGTGTGTCACATTCGCTTTTGGCAGGACCAATGGTGTCATACGCTATATGTTTCTGGCTAGCATCCACACATACAGCAAGACGCAATTTGTCTATCTTCGCCGTGACCTGCGAAGACGGATCGCGTCATCCGTTGCGGCGGCGAAGGTGCGCTGTCGGGAATGTATGAGACGCGGCAAACGGGGCTCAAACCCGCGACCTCTGCCGTGACAGCACAATGGAGAGAAGTCATCTGTTGAAATTATGCGTCTGTGAAGTTTCATTAGGTTGTTCTCCATCCGGTCAAGAACGGGGAAGCTGATGCTGCGAAGCAAGAGCAACCTCAGTCGACCGAATGGACTATCACCATCATCGTCGGTCGCGGCAATCTTCTCTAGTTGGTCCTTCGACCAGTCGCTCATCTGCTTTGTCCTTCCTGATTAGGGCGCAGCAGCGCCTTGATCGCGCGGCGTTGGTCCATAGCACGGTATCCTTCCGCAACTTGTTCGAGTGGCAGAACCAAGTCGAAGACCTTGCCGGGTTCGATCTTGCGATCCCACACGAGCTTGATGAGGTCCGACAGGTAGCGCCGCACGGGTGCGGGTCCGCCGTGGAGACGCACGAGCCGGAAGAACAGGTTTGCGGCATCGAGCTCCACTCCGTGCGGTACGCCGACGTAGCCAATCGACCCACCGGGCCGCGTGGACTGGATCGCCTGCATCATCGATTCGTGCGTGCCAACGCATTCAAGCACAGAGTCCGCACCGACACCCTTGGTGAGTTCCTTGATGCGCGCGACGCCCTCGTCGCCGCGCTCTTCGACGATGTCTGTGGCTCCAAACTCTTTTGCGAGCTTCTGGCGTTTGTCGTGCCGGCTCATGGCGAAAATGCGTTCGGCTCCCATGAGTTTTGCCGAGAGTACGCCGAGCAAGCCAACCGCGCCGTCGCCGACAACCACAACGGTCGACCCCGGTTTAACGTTCGCTGCGTCGGCAGCAAACCAACCGGTTCCGAGAACATCGGAAATTGTGAGAAGGCTTGGAAGAAGATCGTCTGGCGGAACACCTAGCGTGGACACGAGAGTGCCATCCGCCAACGGCACCCGGAGAATAGGCGCCTGCGCTCGGCTCATGAATTCAAGATTCTGGCATCCAGACTGATAACCAGCTTTGCAGTTCGGACACGTGTTGTCGGAGATACAGAATGACCCGATTACGAACTGGCCGGGCTTCACGGTTTTAACTGCACTGCCTACTTCCTCGACGATTCCGCAGTACTCGTGGCCCATCGGCGTGGGCTGAGCGACCTTCTGAATGCCGCGGTACGGCCACAGGTCGGACCCGCAAACACAAGTAGCCGAAATGCGGATGATGGCGTCAGTGGGCTTCTCGATCCGGGGGGCTGGACAATCTTCGAAGCGCACATCGTGCACTCCGTATAGAACTGCTCCTTTCATTTTCAATCTCCTTTTGCCAATTGTGAACGGATAGACGGCCGTGTAGTTGAGTCTCCCGACTCGCCGAGGCACGCAGGGGAATCAGAACAAACCTGCCAACTCCTGACCAGAGGCTCCTTACGATGTTTCAATTCAATGGGACGAATTCGTTTTCCTCGACCTGTCGTTAAGGTTGCAAGAACCAGGAGGAAGGTTCCTCCGATGAACGCTGCGGCCACGGAGATGTGATCCAGAAGCAGTCCCCCGAACGCCGCGCCGAGCATAATGGAAAGTTGAATGCATCCGACTAACAGTCCACCGCCGCTCTCCGGCTCGTCGCTGATGGCCTTTGAGAGCCAGGTGGACCAGCAGACAGGAATGGCTGAGTTCAGTGCCCCCCAGGCAAACATCGCCACGGCCACGCCGGCGATGTGGTATCGGATGGCGAGCAGGGCCAGTGTGACGGCTCCGAGCGCAAGTGGCAAGCCCGTCAGCAGCGAGTACAAATGCCGCCCCTCCATGGTGCTGGCGCCATACGTGCCGATGAATCCCGCCACGCCAAGAGCAAGCAACAACAAGGAGAGTTGCGGCAGACTTACGCGGGTGTAGGTCTCAAGAAACGGCCTCAGGTAAGTGAAGGTGGCGAACGCGCCTGAGAAGGTAAACATCACGCCGACCATGGCGATGGCCACGTTACGCCGTTTCAATAGGCCGACCAGCTTGCCCACGGGATTCGCAAACTGCGGAGGTATGTTGGGCAGGCTGATCCACTGCCACATCACGTTGGCAAGTCCGATGGGCAACATGGCCCAGAACACGCCACGCCAACCAATGAGTCCGCCCAGGTAGCTACCGATGGGCGCAGCGAATGCGGTGGCCACGGCATTGCCGGTGTAAACGAGGCCCAGCGCCTTAGGAACCGACTCTGCCGAGACGAGCCGCATGACCGTAGCGGTGGCAAGCGACCAGAAACCGCCGATGACAATGCCGAGAAGACCTCGCGCGATCATCAGAATTCCGAAGTTCGGAGCGAGGGCTATGACGACCAGCGAGACCAGCATCAGTGCAGTCAATCCCAACAGGACGTGACGGCGGTCGAATCGCGCTGCCACCGTGGCGATGAGAAGGCTTGTGATGACAGCAAACAGGCCCGATATCGAGATAGCCTGCCCGGCCATGCCGTCAGTCGCGTGAAGATCGCGGGCGATCGGAGTGAGAAGGCTGACAGGCATGAATTCCGAGGCGATCAGCAGCGCCACGCACAAGGCCATGGAGCCGACTGCGCTCCATCTCTGGCGCCGAGAGATTTCGATTTGTGGGGAAGAACTAGTCATCGGAAATTCGGATTTCCCTCCTTTTCAGTGATAGCTGTAAATACACTCGGAATTCTTTCCCGATCCTGCCAATCTTTTGCCTGATCCTGTCCGACGGTTAGAATTCTGCACATCGAGACACAATTCCGGGGTAGGCTGACTTCAGGAAAGGAATCGCCGTGCGGAAAGCAACCTCACTCCCGCTAATGACGAAGTCAGCGCCTTCCGAAATTGGCACTGCGCTGGCTACACAGATCCTCGTGCATACACCTTCCGAAGGGGAGAACCGAACCGCTGTGCCGGGCTTGTCGCTGTTTCGCAACAGCGCTCCCACTGTCTGTAACCTCACATCCGTTGAACCTGGAATCACCTTCTTTGCGCAGGGGAAAAAGCAGATTTCGATCCGCGGCTCTGAATACGTGTGCGATGCGGACTCGTTTCTGGTTGCGTCAATTGACTTGCCGATTCAGAGTCAGATCGTGGAAGCATCTCAAGACGCACCACAGCTTGCGATGCGCCTGCTCTTCGATATGCAGTCCGTACGCGAGGTGGTTAGCCGCGAGGACATTCCCGAGGTGCAGCGATCGTCGGAGCGCCGCGGCCTCGCCCTGGGCCGCACAACAGCAGGGCTCCTCGGTGCGGGGTTGCGCCTGATCGAACTGCTTGACGCCCCCGAGGATATTCCGTTCCTCAATCACCTGATCGAGCGCGAAATCATCTACCGAATCTTGCAGACGCCGCAGGGCCAACGGCTTCGCGAGATTGCAACTGCTGGAAACCTTAGCCAGAAGACGGCGAAGGCGATCGCATGGTTGAGTGCAAACTATGCCAAGCCTTTGCGCATGGAGGAACTGGCCGAAATCGCGCGCATGGGCGTCTCCACCCTGCATCATCAGTTCCGCGCACTAACCGGAATGAGTCCGCTGCAATTTCAGAAGCAGCTTCGGCTGCGCGTTGCACGAGAGCGGATGCTGAAGGACCGTCTGGACGCAACGAGCGCGGCGTACGAGGTCGGGTACGAGAGTGTGAGCCAATTCAATCGCGAATACAGTCGGTTCTTTGGCCAACCCCCGCTGCGGGACGTCAAGGCGATTCGCGATAGCAACGTAGTCGCTATCGACGCTGCTTGAGACCATGAGAAGGATTGGCAGGATTCGCCTTGCTTGGTGTCGCGCTCGCGCGAGTTCTAAAAGCTGACCTACTGTATCGATACTGCGAACACGCCGAGGTGCTCCTCATCAGGATTGAGCGAATAGCCTGAAATTCTGGCTGGTGCGACGGGACTCCTGCCAGCGCCTGCAACAAAGGCAGGCGTTCTAACCAGTTAAACAGGCCCCGCACGAACGAATTCTCCAGCGGTCATTTAAATCGGCTCTTTGGTCGCAAAGCAGCAACCTCCTGTCCTTCGATCCTTGCATTCTCTTTCTAAACGAAATACCGGTGATATTTGGCGGTTCACTGCCCGGCCGAACCAGTCCAAAGGCCGGTGCAAAAAGGAGCAGCATGCAAAATGGGAGTCTTATTAAGACCAAGCGCCAAAGCGGGCAGATCGTATGGGAATTTCGATGGCGAGATCGAAGCAGTGGTAAGGCAGTCTATCGTCGCATCGTGGTAGGTACAACACAGAAGATCGCAACCGAGGATCGATTCGAACTGTGCATGCACAAGCCCGGCCTTGATCAATAGGGGTAGCGATGTGCCCTCTTGATGGATGAAGGTTTCCAGCTTGCCCATAAAGTCCACTACATATTGGGCGGAGGCGGTACATAGGCCGCGTCGTCGGGCCGGCTGCCGCCGATCCAGTTCTGACTTTTTCTGAACTGCCCCGGCTGTGCATGGCTGCCGCGCCCCCTTCGCCAGAAGAACCTCGTGGATTTCCCGAATGAGACGAGGTGAGAGAGGAAATCCATCACGCATTCGCTCCAGTCCAAAGGCACGCCCGGCCTCAGTAAGCTCCACTCTTTGGGTATCCCGATCGAAGAGCCGTCCCCAATCCGATCCTCAAGCTCTTGAATTTGCTTGGTGAGCGCCGGTTGAGAAATCCGCAGCCGAGAGACTGCACGGGAGATATTCAACTCCTCCGCGACGACAACTCCTGCTCGCAAAAGCCGAAGATCGATCTCGATCATTGGGATGCGGAAAGCAACGCAGCTGTCAGAGCAGCGCGGCCTGCAAAGGGGAAGCGAATGGTTTTCACGAGATTGGTTTCCTTTGGAGGATTACAAGGATGCCGTCAAACTTAACAGCGCAGCGTGGGCAAATTCCATTCTAAATGTGATCGCTTTCTTCAATTTTCTGGACATGTTAATCATTTTGCTGTAATTTTCTTCATAACGGCTGGAAAGAAAGTTCAAATCGCCAAAGTGCCGTACTAAACGTTTTAACCGGCGGATGCTTTCCATTGACCCTGCCTCCGCACGGTAAAGAGCCTAAGTCGAGCACCGCTCGGCTAACCAACTGCGCCAATTTTTGTGAGGTCTCAATGAGAAAAGGAATATTCAGGATTATCCTGGGCTGCGCGATTGGCCTGCTTGCATGTGTACCCGTCATCCATGGCCAGACTGTCACTGGCAACATCACGGGAGAAGTGACCGATCAGAGCGGTGCGGTTGTTACTGGCGCGCAAGTGCTGGCGCATAATGTCGAAACGGGAGTGGATAGCCCGGGCACGACAGATTCCGCAGGCGCTTACACCATCCGGTTCCTGGCGCCCGGGCATTACACCGTCACAGTTCAAGCTAAGGGCTTCAAGACAGCCCAGGTGCCGGAGTTCACTCTGGAAGTGCTTCAGACCGCCAAGTTCAATGTGGCACTCACCGTCGGCGGTGAGTCGGCCTCAGTCGAGATATCCGCGGCCACGGCTCCCATCCTGGACACGACCGATTACACCCTGAGCAGCACGTTTACAGAGAACACCATCTCCAACTTCCCGCTGAACGGGCTGGACTTCAGCGCTCTCACTCTCTACGTGCCGGGTGCAACGAGCACCTACGGAAATACAGGTACAACTCAGATCGAGCGCGACACCTACTACAGCGATTCCGTGAACATGAACGGGAACCGCGCCCAGGCCAATAACTACACGCTTGAAGGGATCGACATGAACGAGACCTTCAACAACGAGATTGCGTACAGCCCCGCCCCGGCAGCGCTCGGCGAAGTGAAGGTGCTCACTGCAAACACACCGGCCGAGTTTGGCAACGTGAATGGCGCAGGCGTGGTGAGTGTACTCAAGAGCGGCACCAACCACTTTCACGGGTCAGCGTATGCCTATGTGCAGGACTACCGGTTGAATGCGAACAGCTGGCAGAACGATAACCATGCTGGAACAGACGCGGACCCGATCATCCCCATCAATCCGTTTTCACAGGATCAGTTCGGCGGAACGTTCGGCGGTCCGATTCTGCATAACAAGCTCTTCTTCTTCGTGGATTACCTGGGTTCGCGGTATCACAAAGGCGGAATTGGCACCGTGAGTGTATTGACCGCAAAGATGCGGACCGGCGACTTTTCAGAACTGTTGTCGGGCAGCTCGCCGATTCAGCTCTATGACCCGCTGAACAACAACGCGCCGTATGTGAACAACCAAGGCGTTCCGATTCTCAACCCCGTCGCACAGTTCCTGATTGCGAACTCCAC
>Ga0193727_1001222_pt1 | contig 10553 bp, 9 predicted proteins | sample H2c2metaG_FD_143051 | JGI IMG/M metagenome (GOLD analysis project Ga0193727, IMG submission 143051) | Soil microbial communities from a riparian zone of the East river system, Colorado, United States - H2c2 | ecosystem: Environmental > Terrestrial > Soil > Riparian zone | place: USA: East River...
CGACGCACATTTTGCATACGTGCAATTCAGCATTGCAGGCCTTGCAAACATCGAGCCGGCGCAGTGGCAGGCTTAGCGCAGCGAGGGACGCGCCGCAGCGCCAGCAGACTAGGGAGTGGGACACGAGAGATTCGAATTTGTAGCCACTTGCAATAGATTCACGGATTGCAGATTGGAGAAAAATGGCGCCAATTGGGAGCCGGCCAATTTTGCCTTTTACGTTTGTCCGAGCATGCGTATCTTACGCACTTGCAATTCTCACGTCGACCGGGGCTCATCCATTGGCGACTGAAAATGCAAGTTTCTCGCAATTAAAGACTTTTGTGCATAGTATTTTGCACATAATTTGATGCTTCAATTGCAGGCAGGTATGCGCACCCCCAAGGAATCGCGATCGCCAGATCCTCTCAAAGAGACAACCATGACTGCTCTCGAGCGCGTGGTTGATCAATTAGTCTACTTAATGTTTGATGCGGGGATAACGGTGAGAGAATTTTGTCAATTGGTAAGAGAAAGGGCAGTACGGTCCGCCGCTACACGCGTCACCAGAGAAAGTGGCCGCCGTAGCAATTCGCGTGTTGCAATAGTTACGGGGTTGGCTAGGGCTGAGGTCGCGCGAATCCTTAATGTAGAGGATGTCTCCTCTGGCGCGAGCCCGGGTCAACACCCGGCTAGAAGGGTACTTGCCGCATGGTACGATAGTCGGCGATTTCTGGGACCTAACGGGGATCCTGCCGTTCTGCCGATATTTGGCAGGCGAAGAAGCTTTGAACTGCTGGTAGCTATGCATAGTGGAGGAATCCCTGTACGCGCCATGCTCGATCAACTCGCGCAAATTAACGCTATAGAAATACTGGCCGGACAACGGGTGAAAGCAAAGTCACGCGTGCCAATCTTTAAAGGTATGACAAGTACCGCGATCGCTAACGTTGGAGAGCGCGCTGGTGATCTATTAGGAACACTAAGCAGCAATTTGCGTGCCGCTACGAATCCTCTATTCGAAGAGACCGCGGTACTAAATGACGTTGATATTGCTGCCGTTCCCCTTGTTCGCAGGCAGCTCGCGGAACAAGGAGCGGCGTTCATCGACGGCGCAACGTCACTCCTAAATCGGTCTCGCATAAAGCAAAGGCGATCAATCTTGACGAGGCCCGCTCAATGCCGGGTTGGAGTCACAGTCTATTATTTTCAAGATGCGGTGGCGAGCGATGGCGATGTTGTAGCTCCCACTGACAACAATCGTCGAAAGAACCTGCAGCGACGAGATAGCAAATCGAAAATGCGCCATAAGAAGAAGCCATCGGGCAAGTCGTCACGAAGGAGCCGCAAATGACGAGAAATTCGGATGCCGCTTACACGAATATCGTAAATCGCCAAGGTGCGAATGCGCTTATAGCCGCCACTATTGCATTTCTTCGAACGAATAATATCTCGCAGGAGCTGATTAACGATTCCATTCGCGAGCACTACGGCCCGCGGAAAACCAAGCCTAGAATTCGGCAATATCGAAAACTTGCGCGAGCGTACGAGGAGATGGGTATCGTAATGTCGACTTGGTTCTCGTCGCCAAAATTTTTGAACAAGGAATGCCAGCCCCTACCATTAACTATTGCATCCGGTCCGCAGTCGGTCCTCAATCTCGTACGCGTGTCTCGGGTTTCAATATCCGCAGCAATCGCAGTTGAGCTAATGCATCGCTCCCCAAGTATAGGGGTTGACGCAATTGGGAACCTGCTAGCGCTGCGGCGCGAGTTTGTGCTACCGGATTTCGCAGTTCCACGCGCCGCTCTTGTTATTGAACGATACTTAGATACGTTGCACAGAAATTCATCACGCAGCGGCAAAAAGTCCGTTCTACTACTTGAAAGAAACTGTCACGTGCCCGAAGTAAATATGACGGCAATTGCTCCGATTCTTCGAGACATTAAGAAGCGAGGTTCAGCGTACATTGACTCCGTTAATGGAGATATCGAAGGCCTTCGCCGAAAGGGATCGAAGTGCAAGGGATCTGGCGAAATGAGCGTTCACATCTTTGCGTGGACTCGGTTATCCAGACCGCGCAAACAATGAATCCCGGTCAAAATATGATTGTGAATCCAGCTGGTCCGCGCTAGCCGAACTTCGCGGATTCGAGGCATCGTCGACGCTAAGTGATTGATGCACTTAGGGTGCACCCCCGAAGGTCTGCACTACAGAAGGGTTGCGGAGGCGCTCTGGGCGACGCTGATTTTGGGCGGCGGTTGGGCGGGGAGCGTGAGGTGCAAGCGCTCCAGCAGGAGTTCGAGTTCGGGCTCCGGTTGTGTGTAGCGAGTGAGCAGAAGTTCTCGACCGTCGGTGGTCGGGATGCGCACATCGACCATCTGCACGGCGGCAAATTTCTCCAGCGCGCTGCGCGCGGTGAGTCCGGAGGCGAGGGATTTTAGTTGCCGTCCGAGCGTCACGTACAAGCAGTACGCGAGGAAAGCGACGAACACATGCGCCTCGATGCGTTCGGGTTCTTGGTGGAAGATCGGGCGGATCGCCAGATCGCTCTTCAAGGTGCGGAACGCCTCTTCGACCTGCACGAGTTGCAGGTAGTAGTTCCAGAGCTTGACCGGATCGGTCTCAGTCAGATTGGTGCGAAGAAGATAGCGGCCCTCGCGGCGACGCACCTGCTTGAGCTTCTTGCGATTGAGCCGATAGGTGAAGGCGGCACCTTCTTTATCGACCTTCACTTCGACGAGCCGCCAGCGCCGGGACCTTGCTCTGCGCACTGCCGAGCTTCATCAGGAGCGCATCGCGAGAGAGCTCCATTGTTTGTAGCTGCGCGAGTCGCGCCCACAGCCACTTCAGCTGTCGGCGACGCATTGAGCGCTCCTTCGCGATCCGATCGAGGCTCTCGGCGAACACGTAGAGTTCATTGTCTTCAGGCAGAAGCTTCACCTTCACGCCCGCCCGAGCACTGTGCCAGGGTTTAGTCACGAGGGATTGCTCGAGGCGATTGAGCCGCCCTTTGGGCGTGCCGCACAGATACTGAACCGGCGGCTCACTGCGGCGCATCTCAGCCTAGACCTCTTCGGTCGGCACGCCGCGGTCCATGCACCAGATGCGCTGGGCTTTGCCGTACTGATGTTCGATCTTCTGCAGGAAGGAGCGCAGAGTCTTCGAGTCGTTGGTATTGCCGGGTAAAATCTCATAGGCGAGCGGCAGGCCCTCCGGTGTCACGATCAGCGCGATCACGATCTGTACACAGTCAAAGCGGTGATCGCGCCTGTAGCCGTGGCGGCGCTTATCATTCTCATCGAGCGGCGGATCGGACTCGAAGTAGGTGCTCGTGAGGTCATACAGGCGCACCTCGAAGGAGACGTTGAAGAGGTCGCGCCAGCGCCCCGTCAGATGCGTGAACAACGCCTCTTTGTGCGCGAGCAGGCGGTCATGGCAGCCGTACAACACGTGCGGATCGGCGAGCGCCTCATCTGCGCCGAGCAAATCGCTCAGCGCCGTGCGCCCGTACTACTCTCGGTGCAACCGCCACTCGCTGCCCGGTGCGATCAGTCGATAGGCGCCGAGCACGAACAACACCAGATCCCAGCGAGTTCCTTTGCGCGACGGCGGCAGTCGCTCGGCCCAGAAGACATCCAGATCCAGTGTGACCGGCGACAATTGAACCTGCCGGACGTGTTACCTCACGTAATTTTCTTACCATTTGCCTCACGAAGATTCTTACCATCTCAGCGCAGTGCGGTCTGACGCCGCAGGCGGCAGAAGGAAGGATACGATAGGTGCCTGGCCATGACGATAATCCGGGTCCGGAGCCAACATTCGTACTAAATAAAGCCTTGCATCTCGCAGATCAGCCGTTGGACCGCCTCGCGCCGCCAGATTTTTAGTCGGCGTTGCAGCGTACGCAGATGCCGGGCGTTGTATCAATCAGGATACCTCTCTTGGAAGTCGATCAAGAGCTCCAGCGCGGTTTGATCGGGATCGGCGTCCAGACGCTGAAGCATCTCTGCCCAATGCGCCTGGAACGGGTCGGGTCGCCGGCGGGCGCGAGATTTTGTGTTCCGGTGAGTGCGCTTGCCGATCATTACACCCCGCGCACGGGCATCGTCACGCCAGAGTCGGACCCGATGGATAAAGGCATTGAGTTGGCCGCAGTGGAAGCGACCAAGGTATTGGGCGCGCAGTTCATCGAACAGCTCGGATGCGTTGATGTTCGGCCGTGACTCAAGCCGGCGGCACACCAACGGCCAGATCAGCGTGAACGCGTGACGCCGCTGGATGTGAAGTCTCGCAAGCTCCTGTCGCTGGAGCTCGCATTGCTGTTCAACCTCTGGATCCAACTTGGGCACGGATGGCCGTTCCGGGGTGACGATCGGCCGTACTTCCGTGTTTACAACTTTCGTCTGAGACGGCGGAGCGATCTGTCGTGGAGCGACGGCGTCTGGGTGAACGAAAGTCTGGATGCGCCGCAGGTAGCGCGGTTTCGCCTCTAAGGAGTGCGTCGGACGCACTTCGCCTGACCGCCAAGCGCTCGAGAGGCTAGCCAGGAACGCGGCGAGATCGGGCTGATCGACGCTCGACACATGAGGCTTGCCGCCGTCAGCAAGCACAACCATATGGCTTTGCATCGCCCGCACTTCCTCGAGCAGTTGCAATGGATCGAGTGCGCTGCCCACCTCACGCAGCTTGATCTTGGTGTCATCGGACACCGTTTCGGCCGAAAGAAGCCGCTCGCACGGCGTCTCGGGCGGATGGTATCGCTTGGTCACCTGTGCTCCCTGCCTGTGTTTCTCCGCCAGTTTGAACGAGGGCTGGAAGAAGTTAACGAACAGCCGCGATGCCCCGTACAGACGCGAGAGTACCTGTGCCGCGGCGATCCCTTCGAACCGGCGATAGCCCAAGAGCTTGCGTACGATGGCGCCGTTTTTCTGTTCGATCCAGGCTTGGTCATTTTTGCGATACGGCCGCGAGCGCGTGAGCTCGATGCCATTGCGCAGGCAATACTGGATCATCGTCTCGTTCACGAATTCGCTGCCGTTATCGACGTCCAGCGCTCGTAACGGGAACGGCAATCCTTGACGCACGCGCTCAAGCGCCTCCACGAGCAATGTGCTTTCGCGCACGACCAAGGGTGCGCATTCCGTCCAGCCACTCGCGATATCAGTGAGTACAAGGCTATGCACGTAGCTGCCCCGGTTCATGTCTCCACAGTGCGCGACCAGGTCCATCTCCATGCTCCCGGGAGGCGGCTCATTCCAGTCGGCAAAGGTTCGCACTGCGATTCGACGACGGATTTCCGGCGTCACGCGGCGGGGCTTCTTCGCGCGTGTCGCATTGCGCGGCGCGCGCAGCAGCCGGTCGATCGTTGCGGCGCTCATCGCGAGTACCTTGGTTCGGATCACCTTATCGAGATTCAAGTGGCCGTGCCGCTCAAGTGCCGGCAAAAGGATCCGCAGCAGTGGCTTCAGTCGCTTTCCGCAGACCCGATCAGATGCTTCCCAGAGCACGATCAGCGCCTGCTTCGCGGCGTCGTCGTAAATTGTGAGACGTGCGCGTCCCCGTGGTGCTGGAGCGGCTGCGTCTCTTGCATTGAGCAGGTGGATCGCGTACTTCGGATGGTAACCGCTGACGGCGATGAATTCGTTCAAAATTTGTTTCTTTGCTCTGCTCGAAGCTGCCTGATAACGTCGCCGCAACGAGTGCGCCAGTTGAGTTCGCGCCGCATGGGTGAGCTGGGTGTCCATCGTGGCCTCCTGATTGAGGACAGCAATGGTGACATTTCACATGAGGCAACAAAGTTAATTGGTAGGATTTCACCTGAGGCAATGCGGCCACCAGTGTTTGCCACAGGGTCAGCGCCAACCAGCACGCGCCCCATTGCCGTGGGCGGTGCAGCCGCATCGCCTTGAGCTTGAGGCGCACAATCGACTCGTCGGGTAATAACCCTTCGCAGCGATCCTCGGGGAATAGTGAGTAAGTACGCGGTGCCGGTTCCCCGTCCTCGAGTACCTCGATTGACTTGCGCCAGGCGAGCTCTTGCGAGGAGTTGATCTCACCCAGATACAACACATGCCGCTGCACCACGCGCCCGCCGGCGACGCGGCGATTCTCCACCACGCTCCAGTAGCGGTGCTCTTTACCGTCCTTCTTGCGGGTGGTGGCGCGCAAAAACATGCTGGCATCGCATTAGCCGCAGACTTGCGCCGTTGACCAGAGAGTAGGTCTTCACTACAGGCGTTTCCGCGGCAACGTGCTCCCCGCAGACAAAGAAAATCAAAAGCTTGGGAAAAGGCCGCGCCCTCGGCGCGGCCTCAATCAGGGTCGAATCCGCGAAGTTCGGCTAAGTCTTAAAAGACCAAGCGCGCGACGCAACCTCGAATAAGCAGCGAATACTATCGCTGCTTTTGGCCAAAGGCGGGATGGTCAATCAAGAGCCGTCGGAACGCTCCCCGGACGCATTGCGCTGTTTGAGCCAATTTGTGCGTCAGGACGCACAATACGGTTCGAGCCGATCTGTGCGTCAGGCCGAGCGATCCCGTTCGAGCCGATTTGTGCATCGGGCCGAGCCATGCCATTGGAGCCGATCTGTGCGTCAGGCCGAGCGATCCCATTCGAGCCGATTTGTGCATCGGGCCGAGCCATGCCATTGGAGCCGATCTGTGCGTCAGGCCGAGCGATCCCATTCGAGCCGATCTGTGCGTCAGGCCGAGCGATCCCGTTCGAACCGATCTGTGCGTTGGGTCGAACTACGCCGTTCGAACCTATTTGGGCGTCGGGACGCGAAAGGGCACTCATACCTCGTGGCATAGGCAACCAGGTCTGCGCGTCGGGACGGGAAATACCATTGGACCCTATTTGAGCGCTGGGACGAACCAAGCCGTTCGAACCTATTTGAGCACTGGGACGAACCAAGCCGTTCGAACCTATTTGGGCGCTGGGACGAACCAAGCCGTTCGAACCTATTTGCGCACTGGGACGAACCAAGCCGTTCGAACCTATTTGCGCACTGGGGCGAAACAACCCATTTGAACCTATTTGGGCGCTAGGACGGACGAGCCCGTTCGATCCAATCTGCGCCGCCGGTCGCACCACTGAAGCGTGGCCGGCATAGCAGGGGGCAGTCGCAATTAAACCAACAACGATGCACGCCGGCGTAGAAATCCTTCGTACAATCCCTATGAAATTAGTGTCCATTTTTGATCCCTTCAGTTTGGCAGTTCTTTTGCTAACGCGCGTTCGTCTTCCTCATTCACAATGTAGTGATAGATTCCGACTCCTGTCTTAATACTGTCTTCACATCCCTCCTTGTCTCGCTCCGATAACCAGTTGTCGATGTCATCCGCGAATATCTGGCCCCGCGCTCGGATGAACTTGTCGAAATCCTTGAGATCCTTCTTCGTGATTCCGTGAACGGTATAAACCGTCCTCTCTACGAGCCCATTGCCCCCAATGGACTCTGCGCGAAAATTTACTTCGAGTGTTTCGCAAACGTTGTGTACTACGCGGGCAAACCACAAAACGCTTTCGGTACTCAATGGATCGGGAATGTAAAAACGCTTAACGGCCCGATAATATCCATTGCCAACGTCCTGCACGCATCCTGTTCGAATCAATTCATCCAAGAGCGCCCGAGGAGAAACTCCAGGACAATAGGTAGCCGTCAATTCCGAAAAAGTGGCACCAGTTTTTTCGCCGCCGCTTCGCGAGAATTCCAGGTCGCGTAGCACGCCATACGGACCGGTGTAATTCACGTCGGTATGCCACGCGGCCAATGCAGTCGGTAGTGGATTCGACTCCTGCGCAGCCACACCGAATCTCGCTCCAGTGTTCGACCCCAAGATGTCGCGAACTGCACTTTTTTCTATATTCGCGATCAATGAAATCCCCTCGATGGTCGGGTCTTTGCCCGATGCCTCAAACTGTTTCCTTGCTACATCCACGTACGCTTGCTTTAGAACTTCGCTGAATTCAGGAAAGGCCACTGCGTTCTTCACCGCCATCCGAACCAGGGGCTTTAGCAAATACCTAAAAGCAGCGAGCAGATTCTCTTTAACAGATTGCGTCATTCATCAACATATTACAACTGTTTTGTTGTCGGAATTCACACTTTTGGGCAATTGCTGCGCTGCAGCAGTGTGTTTCGGCCTGAAGTCTGCTAACGCCAAAAGATCATGCCGAATTCGAATGGAGGCTCGTGATATGAATGCCCACACCAACGCCGATCTCTTCTGGCTCCTGGTCGCTTGCTAACCCTTTCGCGAACTTCTAGACGGCAATTTCAAGGACCCCTATTGATCGGAATTCTTCCGTAAACTCGCGAAATGCAATCAAATATGATCCGAACGTCTCGACTAATCATATTTGGCTACCTGCTTGTCGGGCTGTGGAGCTGCGGAAACAACACAGACCCGGTGGAGTCTGCGCAAGTGTTGAGGCGGGGATTGGCGGGGGAGCCTGCCTCCCTAGACCCCGCAGCAGCAGCGGATAATTTTTCCTTTCAAGTACTTCAAGATCTCTACGAGGGGTTAACAGTTGAGGCTGCCTCAGGCGAGGTTTTGCCGGGCGTAGCATCGTGGTGGAACGTTAGCGCCACAGGCACGGAATATACCTTTCATCTGAGAAATGACGCGCGATGGTCGAATGGCCAGCGAGTTCGTGCTCAAGAATTTGTACTTGCCTGGCAACGATTGCTAGAGCCTGGTCGTGGCTCCCAGGTTTCGGATGATCTACGCCTAATCGCTCGAGCGCCGGAAATCATTGCTGGCCACCTGCCACCGAGCGCGCTGGGTGCCTACGCGCCCAGTGACGATGTTCTCGTGGTGGAGCTTGAGCGGCCTGCGCCCTATTTGCCTCAAATGCTCACGCACTCTGCAACCTTTCCTATCTATTCCGAAGCTAGCGCGCGATCACACTCGTCTGAGACTTGGGTTTCTAACGGACCCTACGTGCTTTCCAACTGGTTGCCGGGCACCCGAGTAACGTTGGTGCGAAATTCAAGCTACTGGGATAGGGCAAACGTTCACATAGCTAAGGTCGAGTATCAAGTTGCGTCTGACCAGAACTCGCAACTGGCACGATACCGCGCAGGTCAACTTGATATGACTGATATCGTGCCACCAAATGCTATCCCATGGATTCAAGCTGAACACTCAAAAGAGCTCGTTGTGTCTCCGTTTCTCGCGACAGCTTATTTTGGACTCAATTTATCGACTTCAATCTTCGCGTCAAATCTCCAACTTCGGAAGGCATTGGCAATGGCTATAGATCGAAAGCGCATAGCCGCAGCCCAAGGATTTGGCCAACCACCCGCCTACGGCTTTTTGCCACCGGGGATCTGGAATTACAACCCGCAAAATTGGCAATGGGCTGGCACCGATGATAATGATCGAATCGCGGAAGCGAAGCGCCTTTATAAGGAAGCGGGATACACTTCAGAAAAGCCGCTTCATATTCGCCTACTCTTCAACGCAAACACAGTAATTAAGCAAACCGCAATTCTCATTGCGGCGATGTGGAAAGAGACGCTAGGAATTGAAACGGAGCTTACTGAGGAAGAATACCGCGTTTTTTTGCAATCCAGACACGATAAAGCACGATGGGAAGTAGCTCGATTGGGATGGACTGCTGATTTCAACGATGCCAGCAATTTCTTAGATGCATTTCGAAAAAACTCGCCAAACAACGACGCTGGGTATGCAAATACTTCGTTTGATATTCTACTCGATGAAGCAGCGCGTACGCCCGACTCGGAAACGCGGAGACTCCTCCTGGAGGCCGCCGAGCGCGTAATGCTAAACGATTATCCCATTCTTCCCCTGTATTTTTTTCTTTCCAAGCGGATGGTTAAACCTTACGTACTGGGAGTTCGACCCGACCCCCTTGATCGACTGACATCGAAATCACTTTCAATGGCAGATCATTAAACTCGATCTAGCGAGGACAGCATCGGAGTTCGACGGCGGCCGTTGCGTCGAGTTCGCTGCGCTCTCAACCGTGACTGTCGAGACGGTATGCCCCTTTTGACCGATCATGCGAATCGATAACCATTCCAAATTGCTCCGCCACCTCCTCCGTCCCACCCGCGGCGGGGCGGCGGGTGTTGTCGTCGTCTTCGCATTCCTGCTGGTCCTGGCGGCCAGAGCCGGCCTCGTGGGAATCCCAATGGCGCTGCTCGTGCTCTCCTGGTTTTTCAAGTACGCCTACATTCTGCTCGATCACACGGTGCGCGGCTTCGATGAACCGCCGACGCTCGACATTCAAATGGTCAACCCCGTCAACGAGCAGCGTCCCCTGGGACAGGTGGTGATTTTAGGCTTGATTTACCTGGCAGTGAAACAAGTGCAGGAGTATCTGGGCGTTCCCGCCGCTTTCGCGCTCGCCGGTGTTTGTCTGTTCTTCCTGCCCGCCTCGGTCGCGGTTTTGGGACTGGAGAGCAACATCCTGAAAGCGGCCTACCCGGTGGCGTGGTTTCGCCTGGTTCACGGGCTGGGGTTGTTGTATGGCGCCGTGCTGCTGGTGATCTTTGGCTACCTGCTGGGGCTTTGGCTGCTCTGGAAACTCGACCTATGGAT
>Ga0193727_1001223_pt1 | contig 10553 bp, 4 predicted proteins | sample H2c2metaG_FD_143051 | JGI IMG/M metagenome (GOLD analysis project Ga0193727, IMG submission 143051) | Soil microbial communities from a riparian zone of the East river system, Colorado, United States - H2c2 | ecosystem: Environmental > Terrestrial > Soil > Riparian zone | place: USA: East River...
CGCACCGAGCTGAAAGTCGAGAACTGATAGCTCACGCAACACGTAACAAGAAAAAACCCGGCGCAAGCCGGGTTTTTTTTGCCCGCTCGATCCGTTGCAAAACCCGCCGTTTCACCTCGCATTCCGGCCGCGGCTTTTCCCGGCGCTGCAGGCTGCCGACCGGTACTCATTCGACCGAACCTCGCATTGCCCGCAGTCGCGACGTTCCCCGCACAGCGTGAATCGGCGCAAATGCAAGGTTTGCAACGACCTGTCGCGCCGAACACGCAACGTCGTCGTTCATTACGGGATGAAATCCGAAATAGCGAAAGGCGGCGCGAGGCCGTCGAAATTGGTTCCCGCGTGGCGTGTAAACGTTTGCAAAAATGAATGTGGATGGCTATGTGGCCATCCGCGCGGCGGATATAGTCCAAGCCTTCAGGCGTATGCGTGCATCACGGGCTGCGTCGTGAAATTCAGCGGCAGGTGAGCAGCCACCGCTTGCGGAAATCTCATCAGGGGATGAAAAGCGATCGTCGGACATTGCGCCGGCGCGGGGGAATTCGTCCCCGAATTTGGCGCAATGGTTGTTGCGGAGGTAGTGGTCAATTCATTCCGGGTTCTGATAAGAGGAAGGGAAATGAAAATGCGCAAACTGGTATTTGCTGGTTTCATATCGTGTCTGTTGGCTAGCGGTGTCCTTGCATGGCGACATCTGGCAACGGCGCCGCAGGCGGACGAGCAGGAACAGGATGCCGCGCTGGAGCCGGACGACAAGGGCGGCGACCGCAGCGACTACTGGATAACGCGCAACACCTATCCCACCGGCAACTTCGATCCGCAGTGGATCATCGACGCGGGGCAGCAGGAGCGCCAGATGATCGCGGCGGTTCCGGGCGGACTGAAGACATACACACAGAAAGCGGCTGTCAATTCACCGCTCGCGCTCGATGCCGGACACTTCGTGCCGCTCGGGCCGATGCCGGAGAACAATACGCAGCAGAGCTTCAATCACGTGTCCGGACGCGTCAACGTCATTCGCGTCGACCCGACCAACACGACGCCCGGGTCGATCACGGTCTACGCCGGCACCGATGGCGGCGGCATCTGGAAGACGACCGACTGCTGTACCGCGACCACAACCTGGCAGATCACGACCGACGTGCCCGAAGTTTCCGGCATGTCGATCTCCGACCTCGTCATCGATCCGAACAACCACAACATCGTCTACGCCGGAACCGGCGACCTGAATTTCGGCTCGTTCTCGTTCGGCGCGGCCGGCGTGCTCAAGTCGGTCGATGGCGGCGATACCTGGCAGCTGCTCGGCGCCGACATCTTCAGTCCGTATTACCCGAGTCCGGGCAACCCGAACACCAATGTTCCGTTTCCGCAATATCAGGCCGTCGGCAAGGTCGCGGTCGATCCGAATCATTCCAACATCGTCTTTGCCGGAACCAAGACCAGCCTGTATGTCTCCTACGATGCCGGTAACAACTGGTCCGGGCCGTGCTACACGAACCCGTACGCGCTGCCGAACAATAGCGCCAGCGCAAGCGCGCAGCGCCAGGACGTCACCGGATTGATTCCGGTCGATAACGGCGACGGATCGACCAGACTCTACGTCGCGATCGGCACGCGCGGTTCACCGACACCGGTGCAGATCGACCTGGGGCTGACCGGCTCGAACGGCGTCTACGTCACGCAGGTTCCGGCGTCCGGCTGTCCGGCGATCGAGTCCTGGACATTGCTCAACAACGGCTGGCCGGCGAATACCGGCAACGGCGTTGCCGGCGCCACGCTGCTCGGTCGCATCGAGATTGCCGTCGCGCCGAGCCGGCACCAGCGCATGTACGCGGAAGCCGAGGACACCGGCACCAAGAAGATCAACAGTTTTTATGTTTCCGACGACAGCGGCGCAACCTGGCTGCAGACGTCGACCAGCGTCAGTGGCGTGGCCGGATTCAACAACAACGGCACCAACCCGGGCTGCGAGGGCAACTCGAACAACGGCGGCGGGCAGATGTGGTACGACGCCGGCCTGACTGTCGATCCGATGCACGAAGACCGCGTCTGGATGAGCACGATCGACGCCACCGTTTCGTCCGACGGCGGCTACAACTACTACGACGTCACCTGCGGCTACGGCAACCACAACAACACCGGCAATGCCGGCCAGGCAGTCCACGTCGATCATCATGCACGCGCGTTCGTCGGCAACGACTCGACCCAGTTCCTGCTCGGCTCGGACGGCGGCGTGTACTACACGGCGAACGCCGATGCGCCGGTCACCGCGAGCAACACCAAGAACACGATGAGCTTCATCGCGTTGAACGACACGATCAACAGCATAGAGTTCTACTTCGGCGACATCACGTCGAATTTTGCGACGTCGCCGCTGCCGGCGATCGGCGCCGGCGCACAGGACAACGGGTGTTCACGTGCCAGCTTCAGCGGTCAGCCGGTCGGACCTGCGCTGTGGAATTCGAATTGTTCCGGCGACGGCACGACGACGAAGATAGAACCCGTCCACGCCGGCTACTGGTTCAACTCGAGCCAGTACGGCTCGCTGGCACGCGGCGGCAGCGCGGTGGCGCCGTACTACAACCCGGCGACCGGCGTATTCACCGGCAGCGTCAATACGAACGCGGCGGCCAATACCGGCGGCACCTGGGGCGGCGATCCGTCCAGTGTGATCTTTGCGATGTCGTACAACATCTACAAGTGGGGCGTGCTCGACGCGCCGAATAGCGGCTGCACCAGCGCGAACGGCTGCAACCACATGATCGCCGGGACCACGCGCCTGTGGGAAACGGTCGACATGGTCACGCCAACCACGTCGACACTGTTGCGCGGTTCGTGGAAGGCGCGCACCTGGGACCTGACCAAGGGCACGCTGAACCTCAATCTCACCGGCGCGGTCGACATCCGTTCGTACATCAACTACGTCGACTATTCGTTCACCGATCCGACCGTTGCCGCCGTTGCGACCAACGATGGCAACGTCCAGCTCGTCTTCGGCCTCGGCTCGGCGGTAACCGCCAACTGTCCGACCGCGGCGCCCATTCCACCGGCCGCGCCGGATCCGAACTGCGCGACTCCGGTCGATGTCACCGACAGCAACAACGTCCTGCCGAATCGTCCGATCTTCGGCGTGCGCTTCGATCCGACGACGGCGCTGGTCGCTTATGCGGCGGTCGGAGGATTCAATGCCAACACGCCGACCCGGCCGGGCCACCTGTTCCAGATCACCTGCTCGGACTACAACTGCCCGACCTTCACCTGGAAGGACAAGACCGGCAACCTGCCGGACGTTCCGGCCGAGCAGGTCATGCCGAATCCGAACCTGCCGCAGCAGGTGTTCGTCGGCACCGACTGGGGCCTGTACTTCACCGACGACATCACGCAGGACTCGCCGACCTGGTACCGCATGGAGGACTTCCCGCACGTCATGGTCTGGGAACTGGTCGTCGATCGCGGCTTCACGACGCTGGCGGCCTTCACGCGCGCGCGCGGTGCCTGGGTGTGGCCGCTGGCGAACTCGACGATCGGCACGCTCGCGGCGGACCTTGCCGTGACCAACACCGGTACCACGACGGCCGACGCCGGCACCAATGTCAGCTATACGTTGACGGTGACGAACAACGGTCCGAATTCCGCTCCGAATGTCCTGCTCAAGAATCCAACGCCGGCAGGGCTGACGTTCGTCTCGGTCAGCGGCGACTGTCCGAACAGCGCGCTGCCATGCCAGTACAGCGAGTTGCCGAGCGGAGCAATGAAGCAGGCGATCGTCACGTACGCGATTGCGCCGGGCTACAGCAATGCTTCGATCAGCGATGTCGCCTCTGTTGTCAGCGGCGCCACGGACCCGGTTTCGTCGAATAGCTCTGCCACCGCGACGACGACGGTCACCCAACTGACCGATCTTGCGCTCGCCATGAGCGGTCCGGCGACGGCCGCGCGCGGCATCAATGTCAGCTACACGATCACGCTGACCAACAACGGCCCGAGTACCGCGCACAACGTCAGCGTCGCCGACGCGACGCCTTCGGGCCTCACGTTCGTGTCCAACACCGGCGACTGCACGACGCCGTTCCCGTGCGCCTTCGCGACGCTCGATCCGGGCGTGCAGAAGCAGATCACGGTCACGTTCAACGTGCCGGCCGGTTATGCCGATGTCGATCCGATCGTGAATTCGGCGACGGCCAGCTCCGACGATCCGGATTCCTCGTCGACCAACAACACCTCCCAGGTCAGCACGGCGCTCGAGGACGTCGCCGACGTATCGGTCAGTCAGACCGGTACACTGGTTGCGCAGGCCGGTACGAGCGTCAGCTACACGATCTCGGTGTACAACAACGGCTCGAGCAACGCGACCAACGTCCATATCGACGACCTCGTTGCCAGCGGCGGGCTTGCCAATCGGCAGGTGTCCGGGGACTGCACCGATCTGCCGTGCGCGGTAGCCAACCTCGCACCCGGCGCCGGCTTGTCGATCGTCGTGATGTTCGACGTGCAGGCGCAGTTCACCGGTAACCAGGTTTCGCACATCGTCAACGTGTCGAGCGACACGAACGATCCGGATCTGGGCAACAACATCTCGGTGGCCTATACGACGATCGGGACCGGCGCCGACCTGGCGCTCGCGGTAACGGCTCCGTCGACGGTGTCGCTGGGCGGCGCCGTTGCCTACACGTTCACTGTGACCAACAACGGGCCGAGCACGGCGGCCAATGTCCGCCTGACTGGCCTGCTGGCTTCTGGTCTGGTCTTCTCGAGCAACCAGGGCGACTGCACCACGGAATTCCCCTGCGCCTTCGGGTCGCTGCAACCTGGTGATTCGCGCACGGTGAAGACGACCGTGTGCGTACCGGCGAACTACTCGGGCCCGTACCTGCTCACATCGAGCGGGGCGGCATTCACGGACACGAGTGATCCGTTCTCCGGCAACAACAGTGCTTCGGCGTACACGTCGCTGATGGTGGATGCGCTATTCACCAGCGGTTTCGAAACCTGTCCTTGATGGAGTGATTTCAGGACCCGTCGCCGGTCACATTCGGCGGCGGGTTTTTTTTGGCCTCGCCTAGCGGCCCTTCATTCCGGCTTTCCAGGCGAACACGGCGGCCTGTGTGCGATCACTGACGCCAAGCTTGGCCAGCACGTTGCTGACATGCGTCTTGACCGTCTTCTCGCCGATGCCGAGCTGATCGGCGATCTGCTGATTGCTCAAGCCTTCGGCCATCAGGCCGAGCACTTCGCGTTCGCGCTGACTCAGTGATTCGAGTGCGTGCGTGCTCGGCGTCGCGCCGCGCCGCAGTGCGTCCATCAGATGACTGGCGACGCGCGCGTGCAGCACGGCTTCGCCACGGGCAGCCTTGCGTACGGCGTCGGCCAGGCTCTCGGCATCGACATCCTTGAGCAGGCATGACAGAGCGCCGGCCTGAACCGCGGCAAGGATCTGCTGCGCATCGTCGAACGAGGTCAAGAGCACCACCTGGGTGTCGGGGCTGACCGTGCGGATATCGCGCGTGGCCTGGATGCCGCCACCGGGCATCACCAGGTCGACCAGCGCGACGCGCGGCTTCTGTTCGGCGCAGACCGCCGTGGCGCCGGCGGCATCTTCAGCTTCGCCGACGATGGCGAGGTCGGTATACGTCTCGAGGAACGCGCGGATACCCTGACGCACGAGCACGTGGTCATCGACGATGACAAGGCGGATCGGTTCGGCATTCATGCGCAGGTTCTCGCTGGTTGGTTCAAGCTTGCACGGTCGCGCGGATCACGTCTACGCGGCTATCGAAAAACTGATGCGCACGACCGTACCCTGGTGCGCTTCGCTGTTGAGGAAGAAGCGCCCATGCGGCAGCCCTGCGGCGCGTTCGCGCATGTTGGCGATACCCATGCCCGGAGCTGCATCGGCGATGCCGCCGCGGCCGTTGTCGCTGATGTCCAGCGTCAGCAGGTCGCCTTCGCGCCGCAGCACCATGCTCACGCGTGTCGCGCCGCTGTGGCGCAGCACGTTGGCCAGCGCTTCGTCGGCAATGCGCAGCAGCGTTTCCTGGTCGGTCGGCGTCAGCGTCGGCGTGTCGGCCAGCTGCGCGTCGAGCGCGATGCCGCTGACTTGCGCCCAGCCGAGCGCACGCATGCGCAGGCGTTCGACGAACGGCAGCGCGCTGTCCGATGCACGCAGCTCGTCGAGAATCTGCGCCAGCTCCTGCTGGATCTGGCCGCTGAGCAGCTCCGCCTGCGCGGCGCGATCGGCGACCAGCCCCGGCGGCAGCTGACGTCGCAGTGTCGCCAGTTGCAGGTTCAGCGCGAACGCCTGCTGCTTGACCGTGTCGTGCAGGTCGCGCGCAAGGCGCTGACGCTCGCCGAGCGTGGCCAGTTGCGCGCGCGATTGCATCAGCGCCTTGAGTTCCAGCGCCATGCGGTCGAGCAACGCCGACAGGTGACCCAGTTCATCGTGCGAGCGGTCGTCGATGCGATTGCTGAAGTCGCCGCGGCTCCACGCGGTTGCGGCGCCGGCGACACGGTTCAGACGTCGCGTCACCCACGTCGCAAGGAAGATCGAAGAAGCAATGCCGAACACCAGCAGGTAGCCGAGCACGATCGGCCATTCCAGGCTCAGGTCGAGCAAAAACCGGTGCCACGGTACCGGCAGGCGCAGCTCGGTAAACAGGAAGCCGTGCAGGCTGCCGTCGGCCGCGAATACCGGCGCCAGCACGCGGCGGATCTTGAACGGCGAGTCGGTGCCGGGAAGCTGGACCGAAGCACGGGCCGCAGTCGCCCGGCGGAATTCTTCGGCACCGGGCGCCGGCAGTTCCGGCTTCCAGTCGGCCTGGGTCGGCGCCTGCGCAAGCAGGCGCCCGTCGGCATCGAGCACGGCGGCGGCCAGCGGTGCCGTCGCCAGTTCGAGCAACAGGTACGATTCGCCTTCGACCAGTCCGCCGTGCGGCCGCTGCAGCCGCAGGACCCAGGCCTGTGCCCAGTAGCTCAGGCCGCTGGCTTCGTCGGCGCGAGTGCTGGGCCATGCCGCCGCAAGTTCGCCGCTGGCACGATCGCTGGCGTGCAGCAGCGAGCCGCGTTCCATGCTCGCACTGAACGTTTCGTACTCGAAGATCATGATCGCCGACTCGACCAGGAACAGGCTCGGCAGCGACAGCAGCACGTAGAACAGCGTGAGTTTCGAGATCAGGCCGCGAAGTTGGAGACGCAGCGGTTTCATGCGGCGCGAATCAGCAGGAAGCGAATCTGCAGCATAGCTGCAATCGACCTGCCGATGCGGCCGCCGGTCGATGGGTACACGACGATGCTGCGGGTGGATCCGGCGGCGAACGCCGGCGATATTCGCGCGGACGCGCGAAGGGCAACCGGTCCTGCCGGTTGCCCTTCGATCCAATGCCTGCGCCTGGGCTCAGAACTCGTACGAGAACCCGCCGTACCAGGTGCGTCCGAGCGCCGGTTCGATACCGTTGCCGAACACGCGGTTGTAGTACTTCTTGTCGCCGATGTTGGACACGCCGGCGAGCAGGCGTACGTGCGGATAGACCCAGTAGTCGCCGGACAGATCCCAGACCGTGTACTGCGGCGCCTTGGCGGGAATGAAGTTGTCGGCGGGCGGATTGCCGCCGGTCGGCGCGTTCGCCGGCTGGTTGGAATCCTGCCAATACTGGCTGGCCACGGAATTCACCGACAGTGCGAGCTTCAGCTTGTTGTCCTCGCGGTAGACCAGGCCAGCGCGGGCGAGGTAATGCGGCGAGAAGGCCGGCTTGTTGCCGACCTTCACGGCCGGGTTCGACGTGGCGGTGAACTCGGCATTGAGCACCTGCAGGTTGAGGAACGCCGAGAAATGCTGCGTCGTGTGCGGATCGCGCGCGGCGAGAAAGTCGTAATCGATCTCGCCCTCGAAACCGCGGTGGCGCGTGTTGCCGGTGTTGACGTCGATGGTTTCGTTGAGCAGGTTCGGCGCCGGAAGCAACTGCGACTCGATGCGATCCTTGACGTTCACCTGGAACACGCTGGCGTCGTAGAACAGGCCGGGCAACGGCGTGCCGTGCACGCCCAGCTCGTACGACAGCACGTGCGTCGGAGTGGGATCGTTGCTGCCGTCCGGTGCGAGGCTTCCGGTCGGCGACTCGATGTCGAAATAGCGCACCGGGCGCCAGCCTTGCGAGACGTTGAAGTAGCTCTCGTTGCCGCTGCCGAAGTCGTTGCCGAGCCCGATGCCGAGGAGCGGAACGGTGTGGTTGACCGAGCGGTCGACGAGCGGGATCGCATTCTGCGGCGGATTTCGCACGTGCACGCTCTCGTCGATGTCGACGCTTTCGCGCTCAAAGCGCACCGACGGGACCACGTGCCAGCCGTTCGCGAAGCGAAACACGTTCTCGGCGAAGATCGCGCCGTAGTCGGTCGAGCGAGCCTGGTTGGCCTTGATGCAGTTGACCGAGGTGGTCTTGGCACAGACCAGGTCGAAACGGCTGCTCGGGTCGTTCGGATCGGCCCAAATGTCGGAGTTGTTCCATTGCCGCACCGGCGCGTCCGAGGTGTAGTAGACAAAGCCAGCAGTCAGCGCATTGCCGCGGCCCCAATGGTCGACGATGCGCGAATCCACGCCGGTGAAGCGGAACGCGGCATCCTGGATCACGGTCAACGTCGGGTTGGCCGTGATCGCGCCGGCGGCGCGCGTGACCTGATCCTGATAGCCGCGCCACACCTTTGTTGTCCACTGCGCATCGCTGCCCAGCTTGGTCTGGTTGGACAGCTCCAGCACATAGCGGTTGACCCAATCCTTGTTGTACGGCGTCGGCGTGAAGTCTTCGTCGCGCAGGAAAACCGGGTAGCCGTAACGGCCCGGATCGCCGCCAGCGAATTCGTAGCTGTGGAGATCGAGCGCCCAGTAGCTGGTGTCGCTCGAATGGAAGCCGACGTGCGCGTCGCCGCCCTTCAGGATCGCACCGGCGTTGTCGCGCTGACCGTCGTTGGTGCGATAGTGCGCATCGACCAGATAGTCCCAGTCGCCGACCGTGCCGTCGACGCGGTTGAACGTGCCGGACATGCCGTTGCTGCCAATGACATTCTCACTGTAGCCTTCGAATGCCTTGTTCGGATCGGGCTTGCGGCTGATGAAATTGACGACCGGTCCCGGCTCCGGTCCATACAGCAGCGAGCTGCCGCCGCGAATCAACTGCACCTCGGAGATCGTCTGCGGCAGCGGCAGCACGTACAGCGTCGGAAAGCCGATCCAGTCGCCCTCGAGCGGAATGCCGTCCTGCATCACCGAGACGAACTCGGATTCCTGCGGATTGCCGATGCCGCGATAGCTCAGGTTGAACTGGCTCGCGGTCTGCTGCTCCGACAAGTACAGGCCCGGCGTCTGCGCGAACAGGCTGCGCAGGTTGTTGTCGACCACGGTCGGGATGTTGTCGAGTTTGGTGATCGAGGTCTTCTTCGTGACCGTGATCAGCGGCCCGTCGACCTCCTTCATGATGTGCTGCAGTTTCGGGCGCGTGTCGTCCTGCGTGCGCTTTTCTTTGACATTGACCGGATCGAGCGTCTGCGCGGCCTGCGCTGTGGGCGCATCCTGCGCCGACGCGGACATGGAAACGGCAAAAACGATGCTAAGCGCCAGTGCGGCTGGCGTTTTCTTTTTGGCTTTCATCTGGTGGACCCCGGGGCTGAAACAGGATTGCGGCGCAAATAACGCCGGCGCGGCTGGCTTTATGACAGCGCGGCGCAATCCTGCCTAGGGCCGTAAGGGCTACTTCTGCAGACCGTGGCTACTCAGTCTCTGGACGGATGCGGGTTTTCGCAGCCGTCCACATCCGCGGCGCCGTGAAACAGGCGCCGACGGCTCTTCCGCGGTCGATCAGTCGGCCTTGGCGAAGCAATAGTGCGCGACCAGCCATTCGTTGCCGTCGCGATAGCCGAACAGCTCGGCGCAGGCCATCCAGAACATGCGCCAGCGCTGGTGCCACACCGGCGCGAGATCGCCATAGGCCCGGCGCAGTACCCGTAGCGCTTCGACGCGATGCGCATCCTGGTTCGCGAGCCAGGCATTCGCCGTTTTCTCGTAGTGCGTTCCTGACAGACGCCACTGCTGCTCGATCGTCAGGTCGCGCTGGAACCACAGCAGTGTATCGGCCGAGGGCATGAGGCCGCCGGTGAAGAAGTGGCGGCCCATCCAGTTGCCGTCGCCTTCGCTCTCGAACGGATACATCAGTTCGCGGTGACAGAAAATGTGCACGAACAGCTTGCCGCCGGGACGCAGCCACGCGGCGATGCCGCGCAGCAGGCGCTCGTAGTTGCGCATGTGCTCGAACATTTCGATCGACACGACACGATCGAATCGTTCCGGCGCCAGTTCGAGATGATTGACGTCGCGCGTGATGACATCGACGTTGGCGAATCCGGCCGCGCGGCAGCGCGCCTCGATGAACTCGCGTTGCGGCCGCGAGTTCGACACGGCGGTGATGCGGCTTTGTGGAAAATGCTGCGCCATCCACAGGGTCAGCGAACCCCAGCCGCAGCCGAGTTCGAGGATGTCCTGGCCGTCGGCGAGCTGCGCACGTTCGCCGTAC
>Ga0193727_1001225_pt1 | contig 10552 bp, 12 predicted proteins | sample H2c2metaG_FD_143051 | JGI IMG/M metagenome (GOLD analysis project Ga0193727, IMG submission 143051) | Soil microbial communities from a riparian zone of the East river system, Colorado, United States - H2c2 | ecosystem: Environmental > Terrestrial > Soil > Riparian zone | place: USA: East River...
ATCGTTTTATCGTGATGAGTGGGCCGGTGGGTGCCCCGATCCCTGGCTTTTTGGGATCGGGGAGTGGGAGCCGATCCACCCGTTACGCATCCACGCAGGCAACCGCCCGCTCACTTCGTTTTCAACGCCGCGCAGGCCGCGTCAAAATCTGAGCGGCTGCCTTCATGCAGTGTCAGCGACACATTTTCCTGCATCTCGGAGCGCGCGCGATTCTTCTTGGCCAGCCCCCCGTCAGCATCAAATGCCTGGCTGATGGAACCCTGGTCGTCAAGCACCAGGTCAGGGTTGTTCCACCGCCCACGAAACTCCAGCGACGGATCGTTATGTCCCGTATGTTTGCGGTCATAGTTATGGGGGTAAATGGTCGCCGTTCTGCCCTGGAGATCGGCGCCCGAACCTTGTCCAAAACTTCCGGCCATGCTGAGACGGTATTGGTCGCCGCGCTGGGTGCACAGAGCGCCCTTGCCGGTGACATCGGTAAACGAGTGGCCGCGGCCCAACGAGGGCGCGATCGTGATGTAAATTGCGTAGTCGCCTGAAGTGTTGGAATGCATGCGTCCCCACCCTGCCCATTTCGGATTGAGATGGAAATGGCCGCCCATAAAGTACGCCCACGGGGCAAAGACCGCATACATCGCAAAGGGGAGCCCGAAGGCCACCACCGCGAGCGCCGCCAGTTTGAGCAGCAGGTTGCGGCCTTTGCGCGGGGCAGCAAGAGGAGTGCCTGCAAGATTCTCGGAAAGATTCGCGGGGGCTTCGATAAGTGAGAGCAAGTGTATCGCAGCGGGCAGCAAGGTGGGCGAGTAGTCCCGATTTCAAACGGGATTCTCCAAACCTGTCGAGGGTGCCCCCGATCCCTGGCTTTTGGGGATCGGGGAGGGGAGGCAGATGTCCCACTCACCCTGGTATGGGAAGCTGTGCCCGCATCGAAACTGTCAACTTGAGGGTTCTAAGGTAGGTCAGGGATTTATCCCTGACAACAATCGCCCAATCGAGCACGGGCTTTTAAAGCCCACGTGGGAGGCGCTTTCCTCGTCCCGGAGGGACGACGCGAAAATAGCCCGGGGTGGAGCGCAGCGCAACCCCGGGAACAGCCATAGCAAACGCTCCGCGTCCCGTAGGGACGCGATGAAAAACGGCTCGCCAGGAGCGAGTTTTTCCGCAGCCTCTTTAACCCCTGAGGCGTGCTTTTTGTGGGTGGCCCGATCTCAAAAAGGATTCTCTAACCTGTAGCGCAGGCGAACGCGCCCCAGCGCATCTTCAAAAAGCTCCATCTCCGCGACCGGGGACAGGTAGGGACGAAGCCGATAACAAACTGAAGGTAAGGAAGGGTAACTCCCTCGTATGCTGGTAACTGATGCGCGCGCCTTTCATGCACCGCGACGATACTTCAATATGGAAGCCGCCGGCAGTGACAAGGGAGACTTACTTCCCGGTTCCCAAGTGCGAGGAACCGGGGGCACCCCGGTTAAACAACCTGCATCTTAAGATCGTGGCCACCAGCCCACCCGTCAGAGTTCGAGTATCGATTCAACGAGCGCAAGAACAAGGACCGGTTCCGCAAGACTATGCACCGCATGATGATGAAAGAGCCGGTTCGGTATGCGGAGCTTACTTCTCACCCGGACCTGACGAAGCCGATTTAGGCGGAATTATCGTAGCTCCGCTCTTCTCGCTCTTTATGGTCGCCGTTTTCTCGGGCGGTGACTGCACCATGCGCCGAAGAAGAGTGTCGAATTGGTCCTTGGGTACCTCATTCCCAGATTCTATCCTCTTTACCGCAACTTGACACGATAGTTTAGCTATCCCTAAACTAGGGGTTGACATCGGTGTTTAGGTAAACCTAAGATTCGTGGAGTGACTCAGTGGGCGAAGGACCGCTTGAATTTCACCTCGTGGCCGGAATACGAGTCACCGCAATTCGGGCAGTCGGGTTCTTGAAGGGAGACAAGGGGCTCACTGCATGGGCTGGTTTTGAAAGTCTGAAACCGAATCGGCGCAGATTGATCTTGGATTCAATGGACGCATGGGTCGGAGGAAGCATCGATATAGGCAAGCGCTTCCATGGATGGCATTCAGATTCAGATCCTAGAGTGCGAGAGTGCTTCGTTTTCAAGGCAAGGGAAGGTAACGTCGGCCATAGGCTTTATGGATTTCTTTACCATCCCGTGCTGAAGAATCCGGCATTTGTGGTTTGTGGGTTAGTTTCATATGCCATAAAGACTGCGCGGGAGTCAGACCGGGCAGAATTGCTTCATGCCGTTGCGTGGGGCAAGAGGGCATATGTAGTGAATTTGATAAGTGAAGCATTGGCAAGGAATGAGAAGCATAAAACCGGAGGGGTGGGGTAGGGTGAGCGTGATGAGTGAACTGTCGCATTGGACTCAGGGAGGCATCGATGATTTCGTGTATAGCATCTCCGCAGGGTATACCGCCCAACTCGAAGTCAAGATGGAGAAGGAAGAGGTCAGTCAAACCGAATTGGCCAAGCGCCTAAAGAAGACGACTGGACGCGTATCTCAAGTTCTCAATGATCCTGGGAATTTAGGGCTTAAGGTGATCGTCGAGTATGCGAAGGCATTGGGCATGAAAGTCAGCATTGTCGCGTACGACGATGGTGACCCCGGTAACAATCGAGGCCCAATCAGGCCGGAAGTGTTTGTTAAGTGCTGGGAGAAGGCGAAATGCCCAACTGCCCTTTATGAAGTTGAGGGCGCTCCAAAAGTTGCCACTAAGACCAAGGGATCAACTAACGTTACCGTTCTGACTCCAGCGCAAACTGAGGCGATTGGAACTCCGACACCTCAACCATCTGTGACGTTTGGCGGTTCGCAACGCGAAAGGATGAACACAGAACAGATCTTCACGACAGGCAATTCCCATGAAGAGCCTATCGAAATCTACGGCTAATGGAGAACGAGCATGATTGCGAAAAAGAACCTCAAGCAGAAACCGCCGCTTAAGCAGGAGATCAGAAAATCTCCGAATTTCGGTTCAATCTACGCGAATTGGATTCAAGCACAATTCAGCGCGAATGAGTTGTCGCTCCTTATCGGCGAGGCCTTTCCGACGGATGGCATCCTTGAAGTTGAACAAAAGGCAAGGATCGTGATTGCACCAATTCAGGCGAAGGTGCTTACGGCTATCCTCGCGAAAGTAGTAATGACTTACGAGAAGCAGAATGGGAAAATCAATATTCCGGAGCCTACCTTGCTGCAACTAGCAAAGCAGATTCCAGAGATCAGGGAATTGATTGGGCTTAAAACGGAGGGCGACTAGCAGGTGGCGAGGGGCCACGACCCCGATGTCGTTTCCCGACCAATGAGGGTGCCCCCGGTCTCTCGCACTTGGAGACCGGGGATACCACCGACCTAAGTCTCAGGCAGCCGGCTCTTCGTCCCTGAGCCATTTCGCATAAGACCGGTAGTCAATCGCGGGAACCGTTCCGCAACCCTGCAGGCGGCTCATCAGCTCCAGCAGAAAACTGGTCGCCGCGTGCTTGTCCAGCGTGGCCGTCGTCGAGTCCGCGCCCCCGCAGCCAAATGTCCCCAGCGCCGCAATGCAGCCCAGGTCCAGCCGTCCCTCCTCCTGTTCCTTCTTCAGCGTGTCCACCAGCACCCCGGTCAGCGATTTCTCGTACTGCGCCTCCAGCGCCAGGTAGCCGCCCAGAATCGGCTGCGGCTTCTTCACAAAATTCCCGCTGATCGTCGTCACTACCACGCTCGTCCGATACAGCCTCCGCACACTGGCTACCTTCTCCTGCGCATAGCGAACAAAGTGTCCCAGCATCTCCTGCTTTGACTCGAACACCGCGTACACCGCCTCGACCGGAATCACCAGTTGTCCGTCGGCATGAAGCAAAAACGGCGAATACTGGCGGTCGTAAATCACCACGTCGATCTGGTCGCTGAACTTGCCATTGCTGTCCACAATGGTGGCCGATCGGGCCCGATAGCGTTCCGGAAGGTAGTTCTCAAACAGCTTGATCCACACGTTCTGGCTGGCCTCGCCCATCCCCGGGCTGTGCCCGATCAACTCCCGCGTCAGCCTCAGGTCCTGCGCCACCCGCTCGTGCAACCCCATCATCAAAGCCGGCAAGGACCACATCCGCCCCCGCTTCATCGTCGCCGGCCGCTTCACCACTCGAATTGTTTTCTGCTGTGTCACGTTCACCCCGGTCGATCAGTGTGGCGTAGACGCAGCAGAAAAGCTGTATCCGGAAACACCAGCGTCCCGGTTTTCCGTCACAATCGATCAGCTTTTGCTCTTGCGACGCAGACTCACCCACAACCAGAGGGTGCCCCAGGTCTCCCGGTTTTGGAGACCTGGGATACCACGAACCCCAATCAGCCAAAGGTTGTCTTCCTGAGCGAAGCGCAGCGCAGTCGAAGGATCTGCAGTTGTTCTTGCCGTTGCATTTGATTTTGTTCTTCGTTCGTTCTCGCAACACGCTCCGTGCCCCATCTTTGCGCCTTTTTATTGGCGCAAGGGTGGGATACCTCAAAGCCACCCGACACACAGCCGTGTTTTTCGGCGCGAAGGTCCAGGTAGTCGACAGGGCGCAGAAGCGAGCCTGACACAACAAGACTCCGCGCCCTGATCTCGAAACGTATCCCCCGGTCGGCGAACGCGATGGATTTGCCGCCGGCCTTAGGGGCAGTTGGGTTGTTAGTCAGCCTTATTTGAACTGCTTCACAACGTCCATGATGTAATAGCCAACCACAAACACCGTGGCTACTCCCACCAGGACCATCGAGGCACGCAGTATCGGCTGAACCCTGTTTACCTTGGCAACGATCGCATTCTGAGCACTCTTTACGTGATTGAATGCATCATCCAGGAAGATCTGATCTTCCTCATCCCTTTCCAGGTTCGAACGATAAAGGTACAAAGCTGCCAGTACGATTACGAGAGCAGCCCAAACCGACCACATAATAGGAACCATTGTCATATCACCACCTCCAGAAAATGTCGCTCCAGTTACCGGCGGGCCCGTGGCAGGGATTACGCGGTCTCGAGGGTAGAAGGGGCCTTACGGTTCCCCATCATAGCCCCCGAGTTGTATGCCGGTCGTGACAGGCATCACAAGCATTTTCACGGCTTGAAATGCCCTTTTCGTCATCTGGAGGTGACATTTTTGAGTCCTGGAATCATGGGTTTAGATAACCTGCGACCTCGCCGAATGGGTTTGCATCTAATGGGATGGCTGTAGCGAAGGGACTTGTTTCCCACTGCTGAAGCCGGTAGAGTTATCAGAGAGTTCAGTACCAGGGAGAGTTCATGGCCACCATCGCATCAATCGCACCCGAACAGGAAACCAAAAAGGCGCCTCTTATTCTGACGCCGCAGGCGATCACCAAGGTCCGCGAGATCATGGCGACCCAGGATCCACTTCCGGCCGGGCTGCGCGTCGGCGTGGTGGGCGGAGGCTGCTCCGGCTTCCAATATTCCATGGCGTTTGAAAACCAGGGCGGCATGATGGATAAAGTCTTCGCTTTCGACGACTTAAAAGTCTTCGTCGACGCCACCTCCCTCATGTATTTGAATGGGTGCATCGTGGATTATGTGGAGACGCTGGAGGCGGCGGGATTCAAGTTTGAGAATCCGCAGGTGAAGAGCACTTGCGGATGTGGTTCATCCTTCAACGTTTAACGTTGCTCTCGAAGTTGGGTCGATTGTTTGGCGATTGGCTGATGGCCTGTCCCGTCAGGGACAGGCCTTTTACTGGTGTAAAGGGCTATTGCGGGGGCGCGGTTGTCTCGGGCGGAAGAGGCGGCCCGTTTAAGGGGTTGTTCGTGGGCGGCGGCGCGCCAGTAACGGGGACGGTAGGCTGAGGAAAGCCGGGAGCGCCAGGCTGTTGCCCGACTGGGGTGCTGCCGCCGGTGATCATCCGCTGGTCGCTCAGGGGGCTGTAGAGGAATTCCCACTCGTCGTAGTGATTCTTCTTCTTGTAGACCAGAATGGACTGCTTCGCGAGGCTGGGTCTTACGCCGACTATTCCCGCTCCGCCGAAGGTCTGGCCGCTCAGAGGGCTTCCTGTATTGTTGATCGGCGTGCCATTGGCATCGGTAGCTCCCGCGCCTGCCGCTGCATCGGAACCCGCGTTTGTGGTCAAGCCAGTGCCACCCGTGAGGCTGTTCCCGCCGCCCGGTCCAATCCCGGCCAGGGCTCCGCAGCCTGAACCCGCCAGCGGCTGTCCAAAGAAGCCCATCGCCATGGGTGTCTTGTTCTGGCAGTACATGATCGGCTTCCAATCGTCCTTGCCCGTCACGGGGTCAATGTACTTCTTGCGGAGGAAGCGGATCTCGTTGGTTTTGACCAACGCGTCCATGTTCGACGGATAGGCGTGGAATTTCTTGTAATAAAGCTGAATGGCGCGGATGTACTGCTTGCCGCGCTGCATGGTTTCCACTTCACGATCGCGCTGGATGCTTTCGGCCACTTTTGGCACGCCAACCGTCAGGGCGACGAGAAAGACCGCCAGCAGGATCATGACCGAGATCAGCATGTAGCCCTGCTCTGAAGGCTTGCGGCGTCGGATTGGAGAGTTCTTCTGCATTGTCGAGCTGTCAGCTTTCAGCTCTCAGCTTTCAGGCAAGACCTGCTCCGCTCTCAGTTTGCGGAGATGGGCAGGGTCTGGGTGTTGTTGTACGAAAGGTCGGTCACCTGCACGCTGCCTGGTGAGATGCTGCCCACCTTGTAGCGATGGTCGATGATCTCGCCGGATTTGGCCATGAAGATGTCTTCGCCGTGTACCAGGAAGGCCTTGATCGACTTGGCGCTGTCTTGCGAGTAGCCGAAGTACTTGAGGTCAATGGCCGGCGCCTGCGGAGCTGGCGGCGGGATATACGCAGACGTGGTTGGGCCGATTGGCCGCGCAGGCGCGATCTCTTTTTCAATCTTCTGCGGGATCGAGTCTGCGGAAAAGATGTTGCGGCCTGTACCCCGGTAGTCTTCCTCTTCGCTCTGCGCCAGCTTCTCCAGATGCAGGGTAGGATCGACGCTGTCCGCGTTGAGCTTTACCGCTTCCGGCCCATTGACCGCTACCGCAACCGTGGCCAGAGGTCCGGATGCCGGAGCCTTCGATTCTGTCTGCGATGTTTTGGGGGACGCTATCAATCCCCATAGCTCCCAAACGCCGATCGGAACCGCGATCACAAGCAGAACCACGAGCATGATGACTTTCTTCCTGTCATCCGTGCCGGTCTTCATCTTCATGGCTGCGTACCCTCCTCTCCGGAAGGCTCGGTATTGGCATCTGGTGGCGTCATGGGCAGCCCGCTGGGAACGTTCTCCGGCCGCAACCAGGTGGACACGCGCAGGCGAAGGTTCACAGTTCCCCCCTGCTGCCCCGTGAGCCCCATGGCGCGAATCACGAAGAAGGTCTTGTCCTTCTCAAGGGAGTTGATGAATTGCATGATTTGCGCATACTGTCCGGTGATGCCAGCGTCCAACGATATTTCCGCGAGGTCGCGCCCTGTCAGTCCCTGCGTGTATTGCATGCGGGAGAGGCGTACGCCCGACTTCACTTCGAGACTTCCGACCCGAGCAGCAATCGAAGAGTAGTTGGCGGGAATGCGCGTGTCGTAAAAGTCCTTGATCTGATCGCGAGTCAGGCTCACCTTCTTATCCAGCCCGCGCAGAGGGACAGTCTGCAATTGCAGTGCCTTCAATTCGATTTGCTTGCCTGCCATTACGTCGGTGGTCCTAGAGCTGGTTGCCGCCCAGTCCAAGGCAAATCGCGTGCCCAGAACAATTGTCACCGCCAGCAGAAATCCAAGGCCTGCGTAGTGCCATGTGAGCGGGGAAGTGAGCCGTTCGCGCCAAACGGATCTGCGATCCATCATTCGGCGCCTCCTGGGTGCGGCGGCACTGTCTTGCGTGATGCGCTGGGCGTCGTCGGACTGCCGGGCGAAGTGCGCGCCGGTCGAGCAGTATGCCGGGTCGCGGAAACTTCTTCCAGGCTTGCGTCTTTCTTCGCGCCATGACGTTCGTCGGGAGCGGCCGCGTTGTAATCCGCCATCAAATCGAAGTTCACGCGATTGGTGGGGCTCACGGGTTCGAGCACCTGGTTGCCGTTGCCGGCGGCTTCAGACATTTCGCCGGTAATGCGTGGCGCCAGGAAGCGGCGCGAGCGTTCCAAATTTTGCACCAATTCGACGGCTTTGTCGCGCGGCCCAACCACGCGCATGTGCACCGTTATTTTTCCATTCTTGTTGTTGCGTATCGGCTCCAGCGTGGCCACCTGCACTCCGCCGGGAAGAACTGTTTCCAGGTCTTCCATCGCCAGCGTCCACGAGAATGCCTTCTCGTCGAACAGGCGGTTGAGCGTGGCCGCATGGTCGATGACCTTCGCGTTATCCGGCTGGCGCACCATTGCGTCGTAGCTCTGCTTCTCCTGGCGGACAGAGGTGATGCTCGAATCGAGCGTGCGGACCCGTGCGCGCACCGCAGAGGCCTGGCTGTGGCGAAAATACAGCCCCGCTCCAAAGACGACACTCACCAGCGCCAGCGCGGCCATGGCAATGCGCAGACGCCGCAGCGTAGGCCCCTGGTCCAGAAAGGGACGGGAGGCCAGATTCGTGGTAATCCGCATGGATCTAGGCTACTCCAGCCAAGGCACCTGTCACGCCCGCGAAGCCGATGGGGCCGAGCGTTGTGGCAGCACCGGTCACAGGGGCCGGGGCCACTTCCAATACGGTAAGTTGTGCATCCGCGATGGCGCGAGAAAATTCGCGAGCGTCAACGATGCCGGCGTAATGCAGCTCCCTTGGTGGCGAGCTCAATTTGTCTTCGAAGTAGGCTGCCGCGACGGCCACACTGCGCTGAACCTCAGCCACACGCGCCGCTGGATCGTCAGGCAACTCGACAGTGCGGTAGAGGAGCAGGTCGTCGCCGCTGGTGATGGCGGTGGTGAGTGCCAGGCGGCTGAGATTTGCCGCCAGAACGGGGTGAGGCGAGTCAAGTGCCGCCAACGCCGCCAGACTGGAAGGAAGCACGGAGCCGGGCTCGTAGCCCGCAGCGCGCACGGCGGCCTCGTACTCGGCCAGGATGGGGCCGGGCATGACGGTTGCCAGCACCTTTACGATGGCGCCGGACTGTTGTTCTTCACCGTGTTGAGCAAGGATCTGGAAGCTCACGGCGGCGTGCTCGGCATCGAAGGGAACCATCTTGCGCAAGCGGAAGCGGATTACCGGGAGGGCCTCAATCGCCTTGGCGGGGAGGGTATCGAAATCGAGCACAAAGACGCGTGCGGATGTATCAGGAATCACAAGGGTGACGTAGCGGTTGCGCGGAGACACCTCTTCGAGCGCCGTGCGGAGTGCCTCGGTGACCGCCTCGGGCTGGCGCAGATTGGCTTCAGCGATGCCGGGGACAAGCGCCCCTGGGGGCAATGAGGCGAAGGCGTAAACGGCTGCCTCTCCGGCCGCCGGAATTGCAGCCGCCAGCGCGCCCTCGGGTGCAAGTTCCACGGCAGCCTGCGGACGTCCGCCGGATTGCGACGATGATTTCAGAGTGTTTGAGAATTGGGCCACTACGGTGCCTCTCCTTCGTTCACGTGCCGGGTTCTGAGGCGAACTGTTTTTTCGTCGCGTCCCTACCGGACGCGGGTCGTTGGTTGTGGATTTCCCGGGGTTACCGCTTCGCTTCGCTCAGCGTCCACCCCGGGCTATTTTCACGTCGTCCCTACGGGACGAGGATAGTGCGTTCCACGAGGTGAGTGCGTGCCGCAGGAGCAAAAGCCCACAAATCTCGTTGGCGTTATCGGCACGACTTAAGTCGTGCCCTGACGCGTTGTACCCAACCCTTGGACTTTCTTCAAGAAGTGAAAACGGCAATTCCGTATGGTTTGACGTTGTGACCAAACAAAACGTTCGGCGGTGTTGCAAGAACCAACCTTGGGTAGCGTGTCAAAACAAAAAACTCGAAAAGCATACCGCAGGGGCTAAAGCCCACCGCCATTTTAGTAGCGGTTTTCGGCACGACTGAAGTCGTGCCCTGTTACAAAGCAATTTCCTGAATCCGTGACGCCGTGCCCTGTTGCAAAGCAATTTCCTGAATCCGTGAAGTCGTGCCCTGTTGCAAAGCAATTTCCTGAATCCGTGAAGTCGTGCCTTGACGCGTTCGCAAGCTTAGCGTGATGCTTCGATGAATGTGACCTTGTTGATCTCCTTCAGCGTGGTCAGCCCGCGTTTGACGCGATCGATGGCCGACTCGCGCAGGAAGCTCATGCCTTCCTTCTGCGCCAGTTTGCGGACTTCGGAGGTGGGTTTCTTCTCCAGGATCAGTTCGCGGATCGGGTCGGTCAAGTCAAGCAGTTCGTGAATCGCGGTACGGCCGCGATAGCCGGTTCCGCCGCACTCGATGCAGCCCGCTCCTTCGCGGAAACCGAAGTTGCGCCACTCCACCAGGTCAAGGCCTGCGAGCATCAGCGTCTCTTCGTCATAGCGAACCGTGCGCGCGCAGTACTCGCAGATGGTACGTACGAGGCGCTGCGCCAGAATGCAGTTGAGAGCCGAAACAAAGTTGTATGCTTCGACGCCCATGTTCA
>Ga0193727_1001228_pt1 | contig 10545 bp, 10 predicted proteins | sample H2c2metaG_FD_143051 | JGI IMG/M metagenome (GOLD analysis project Ga0193727, IMG submission 143051) | Soil microbial communities from a riparian zone of the East river system, Colorado, United States - H2c2 | ecosystem: Environmental > Terrestrial > Soil > Riparian zone | place: USA: East River...
CTCGTCGATGAACAGGATGATGTTCTTGTTCTGCGCGATCTCGTTCATGACCGCCTTGAGGCGCTCCTCGAACTGACCGCGATACTTGGTGCCGGCAATCACCGCCGCCATATCTAGCGACAGCACGCGATTGTCGCGCAGTGAATCGGGGCACTCGCCATTGGCAATGAGCTGGGCGAGTCCTTCCACGATCGCGGTCTTGCCCACGCCAGGCTCACCGATGAGAACCGGGTTGTTCTTCTTGCGGCGCGTAAGAATTTCCATCACGCGCTCGATTTCCTTCGCGCGCCCAATCGTCGGATCGAGCTGGTTGTCCGCCGCGAGCTGAGTCAGATCTCTGCAGAAATGATCGAGGGCGGGAGTCTTGGACTTCTTCTCGCCTTTGCCAGTCTGCGCCGGTGCCGCGCCGGGGGTTCCCTGCGTCGCAGACGGAGTGCCGCCTTGCGGCATTTCGGTGCCGAGGAGACGGAGCGTTTCCGCTTTGGCGGCGTCGAGGTTCACGCCCGCGTCGGTAAGAACCTGCGCCGCGATACCCTTCTCTTCGCGCAACAGTCCGAGCAGCAGGTGCTCGGTGCCGACATAACCGTGGCTCAGGTCACGCGCTTCGCCCATGGCGAGCTCGAGAACTTTCTTCGCTCGGGAGGTATACGGGAGATCGGGTCCGGTCGCCGCAGCGGCCTTTCCCTTCTTCACTGTCTCCTCGATCTTCTGCTGAATCTCGTCGAGGTCGACGCTGAGGTTTTGGAGGACAGCGGCTGCTACGCCTTCGCCCTCGCGGATTAGTCCGAGCAGAATGTGCTCGGTGCCGACGTATTCGTGATGGAGTCTTGCTGCCTCCTCACGTGCCATGGCGAGAACTTTTCGGACTCGCTCTGTGAAGTTGTACCCGTTCATTTCTGCGATTCCTCAGTGCGGTAACTGGTTCCTTCGCGTGCGTGACAGTGTGGATCACTGCGGCGCGCGTGATTACCCGCTACCCCTTACTCCGCCTCTCGAGCTAACGTCTCTCGCACGTATCGAGCGCGTGCGACATTCGCTTCGCTTTCCGTCAGCGCCCTTCCCTCGGTGTGACCGAGGTGCGCCAACTGACTAAATATCAGGAGCTTGTTGAGAGTATATACACTGAGACCGCTTATCAGTTTCAAACCGACAGCCAGTCGCACGCCGCTTAGGTAATTCATCGCTTCTTCGAAGCTCAAGCTGCGTGCATATCGCAGCGTGCCAAAGGCACGCCAGAGCTTGTCTTCTATAATATAACCCGCATCACGCAACAGCACTCGTCGCGCTTCTTCTTCGCGCTCTATTACATGTCTTACGACGCGTACGAGGTAATCAAGTAACTCGCCCTCCGATCTGCCGAGCGTCGTCTGGTTCGAGATCTGGAAGAAATTCCCGACCACTTCGCTCCCCTCACCGTACATCCCGCGGTAAGTGAGGCCGACCTGCTGGAGTCCCGCCAGCACCTTTCCGATCTCCTTCGTCAGCACCAGCCCCGGAAGATGGATCAGAACTGACGCCCTGAGCCCGGTCCCGACATTCGTCGGACAGGCGGTGAGGTAGCCGAACTCACTATGGAATGCGTACGGAACCTTGTTCCCCAGTTCGGCGTCCAGCCGCTCGATGACACCAAAGGCGTCGGCAACATGGAACCCCGAATGCAGCGCCTGCAGGCGAAGATGATCTTCCTCGTTGACCATGATGCCCACACCGCGCGACAGGTACACCGCGGCGCCGGTGCGCACCGGTTGATCGTTGAGACCCGCCAATTCCTTGCTGACCAGATGCCTCTCGTGCAGCAGCAGTCGGTCCTCAGGCGGCAGCTCGTCTACCCGAACGAGGACGCCGTCCTCGATCGATCCCAGGCTCGCGAACGCCTCTCGCACCTGGGTAAGAATTCTGAGCCGCTCGCCATCGCGCGCCCTCGGCGTGAACGCATAGCCCTCGAGGTTTCGCGCCAGGCGTATTCTCGTCGAGATGACTATGTCGGCGTGCTCGCCCGATGCATCGAGCCAGCTCGCACCGCCGTCTGGAAGCAGAGAGAGATCGAGCATTATTCGATTCCCCGCAGCTTGTCGCGGATGTCTGCGGCCAGCTCGAACTGCTCTGCCTCGATCGCTCGCTTGAGTCGGTCGCGAAGCTCGGTGGCGCTTGACACGTGCGGCAGCTCCGAAGGAAGCGGTGCGACATAACGGCGACCGATGTGCCGGGAATTCCCGTGCACTCTCCTCAGCAGATCCCGTAGACTGACCTCGAACGTCTCGTAGCAGTGCGCGCAGCCAAGGCGGCCCGTCGCGCGGAAATCGGCCAGGGTGGCCTGGCAGAAAGAGCATTGCGCCGGCTCGCCCTTGGCGGCCGGCATCTGCTCGTGAAGCGTCTGGAGAAAATTGTTGATCTGCGGCTTCGCCGCAGTGAGCGTCGTCTCGACTCCGCGTTCTGCCGCGCATTTCTCGCACAGATGCAGCTGTCTCACCCCGCTCCCCTCGATTTCAGTGAGCTGGATTACAGCCTCGCCATCCTTGCACAGATCGCAAATCATTTATACGACGACCTCATTTGCTTCACTATTGCTCAACTGACCACCCTCTAGCAACAGCACTCTGCTGGCGCGTGCGGCGAGAGACCTGCTATGAGTAACGACGACCATCCCGATCTCGAGGTCATTGACTACCTCGGTCAATAACTCGTGCAGCATTTCCGCGTTCATCCGATCGAGGTTGCCCGACGGCTCATCCGCGAGAAGGATCTGCGGATCCATGGCCAGAGCACGAGCAACGGCGGTTCGTTGCTGCTCTCCTCCCGACAGCTCGCCCGGCCGGTGCGTCATCCGCGAGCTGAGCCCAACCCGGGCGAGGAGCTCTGCCGCTCTCCCACGCGCCTCTTCCTCCGAGCGACCCGCAATCCTTAGCGGCATCATCACATTCTCCAGCGCTGAGAACTCGCGCAACAGGTGGTGAAACTGGAATACGAAGCCAACGGTACGATTCCGTAACTCGCCCAGCTCGGTCTCGTTGCGTCCGTGAACCGGCTCTCCTCCGATCACGACGTAGCCGCGCGTCGGCTTGTCGAGCGCGCCGAGCACGTGCATCAGAGTGCTTTTACCCGCTCCGCTGGCACCGACGATCGCGATCATCTCACCGCGTTGGACGGAAAGCCTCACCCCGTTCAATACGTTGAGGACGTTCCCGTCTCCGCCGATATACGTCTTGTAGACGTCGTGTGCCTCGAGTACGGTCATCGTCATTCGTGTCTGATCGCCTCGATCGGAAAGAGTCTCGATGCCTGAACCGACGGGTACACAGTCGCGATCGCGGCGATCGCGATACTCGCGATCACGATCCACATCACGTCCATTGGCTGCGTCGACACGGGCAGATGGTCGATGAAGTACACCTGGGCGTCGAGCTTGATGAACTGATACTTGTCGAGTGCGAGCGCTGCGGCGAACCCGAGGCTCAGACCGAGCGCTGTACCCACCACGCCAATAACGAGTCCCTGCGCGAAGAATATCCGGCGAATCGATTTCGCAGGCATTCCCATCGCCTTGAGGATTCCTATTTCCTTCGTCTTGTCGGCGACGACCATCGTCAGTGTGCTGACGATGTTGAACGCCGCGACTAGCACGATCAGCAGGAGAATCACACCCATCCCCAGCTTCTCCAGCTTCAGGGCCTGAAAGAGAGAATGATTCTGTTCCTCCCAATCCACTGTTCGATACGGCCAACCGAGTGCGCGCACGAGGCCGGCGGCGATGCCAGCCGCCTGCCAGCGATCGGCGGTCTTTACCTCGATGCCGGTGACACCCGCGCCGAGCCCGGCGAGATTCTGGGCCTTGTCGAGCGCGACGAATACATACGAGTTGTCGTACTCGTACATTCCGGTCGAAACGATCCCGGTCACCTCGAATCGCTCGACCTTGGGGACGAATCCGCCGGTGACGGGATTCATCTTCCCCCCGCCCGAAGAGAGAAGGTTGATGCTGTCGCCCGGGTACTTGTTGAATCTCGCCGCCAGCAGTTTTCCGAGAACGACACCGCGTTGCTGCCCGTCAGTGCTCGCGAACCGGAAATCGCCGTAAGTGGCATGCGATCGAATCGTGGTCACATCAGGGACTCCACGTCCCTGCGGCTGGATGCCGACAACGTAGACGCCACCGGCGTAATCATGGCCGCCATTCAGCAGCGCTTCCGTGAGCACGAACGGCGCGGCGGCCACCACTCCGGGCTGCTTCCGCACCTTCTCGAGCAGCACCGGCCAGTCGTTGATCTTGAGGTCTTCTCCATACGTGAGAACGCGGATATCCGGACTGCCCACCAGAATCTTTTCACGAAGATCGTGCTGCAGCCCATTCATGACGCCGATGATCACGATCAGCGCACTCACGCCCACCAACACCCCGCCAATGGCGATGATGCTGATCAGCGAGAGCAGCTTCGACCCTCGGCGGCTCCGCAGATATCTCCAGGCAATTTGCAGCTCTAGCTTCGTCACTCTGGTCTCATCGTCGGAAAAAGAATCACATCGCGGATGTTCGTCGCACCCGACAGATACATGAACAGTCGATCTATACCGATTCCTACACCACCCATCGGTGGCATGCCGTACTCCATCGCGCGCAAATAGTCTTCATCGACTCCCACAGCCTCCTCGTCCCCCGCCGCTTTGAGCTTCGCCTGTGCCTCGAACCGCCGGCGCTGATCGAGCGGATCGTTCAACTCGCTGAACGCATTCGCCATCTCCTTGCCGTTGGCAAACAGCTCGAACCGCTCCGTCAGCTTCGGATTTCCACGCTTCGGCTTTTCCAGTGGCGAAAGCTCCACCGGGTAATCCACTACGAAGGTCGGCTCGACCAGCTTAGACTCCACGAGCGCCTGAAACATTTCGTCCCACAGTTTCGGGCGATTCAGGCTGTCGATGTTTTCTACACCGACACGCTTCGCAAGTGCGCGTAGCGCCCGATCGTCGAGCGCGGTGACGTCTACACCAGCCGCATCGTTCAACGAAGGCAGCCACTCCACGCGCCGGAACGGACGCCGAAATGTGGGAACGTTGGCCGCGAGCTCCGGAACCGAGCGCACCGCCTCCGCCGTTTTCTCGAGTAATTGTTCGACCAGATCCATCATCGTCGTATAGTCGGCGTAGGCCTGGTAGAACTCGAGCATCGTGAATTCAGGATTGTGGGTGCGATCGATCCCCTCGTTCCGGAAGTCGTGCCCAATTTCGTACACGCGCTCCAGGCCGCCGACGACGAGTCTCTTGAGATAGAGCTCGTCGGCGATGCGCAGATAGAGAGGCATGTCGAGCGCGTTATGCACGGTCGTGAACGGGCGAGCTGCCGCGCCGCCATAAAGTGGCTGAAGAATCGGAGTCTCGACCTCCAGATAATCCAGCTCGTCGAGAAAGGAGCGAATCGAGCGTGTCATGCGCGAGCGCGCGACGAACAGCGCGCGAACTTCCGGATGCACCGCGAGGTCCGCGTAGCGCTGCCGGTACCGTTGCTCGGGATCGGCAAATCCCGAATGACGAACGGTCTGGCCGTTCACTTCCTCTTCCTTTCCGAACGGCAGCGGGCGCAAAGATTTCGCCAGGATTTCCACTCGATCCACGCGTACCGTCACTTCGCCGGTACGCGTCCGAAAAAGCGGCCCGTGCACTCCGATGATGTCGCCCAGGTCGAAGTGTGCGAGCAACGAATACATCTTTTCGCCGAGCTGGTCCTTCTTGAAGTAGAGCTGAATTTTTCCCGTCGAGTCGGAGAGGTGCGCGAAAGTTGTTTTCCCGTGCGACCGCCACGCGACGATCCTCCCCGCGAGACTTACCGCGGGTCCCTCTTCAGCCGCGCCGAGCAAAGACTGGGCGTCGCTCGCCGAATGCCGTCGATCGAAACCGTAGGCGTATGGAGCTACGCCCGCCGCCTCCAGTGCTTCGAGCTTCTCACGCCGAGCCTGAAGAACGAAGTTCAGTTCGTCGGTCACGCCGCCGCCGTCGTTGAGCCGCCGCCCTGCTTCAGGTACGCCTCGATGAATGGATCTATTCCGCCGTCCATCACTTTCTGGACGTCGGGAATCTTCAGCTCGGTGCGGTGGTCGTTGACCATCGTGTACGGCTGGAAGACATAGCTCCTGATCTGGCTCCCGAAGCTCACGTCGGACTTCGTCGCATCGAGCTCGGCCTTGTGCGCATCGCGCTTCTCGACTTCGGCCTGGTAAAGTTTGTTCTTCAGCATCTTCATGGCGGTCGCCTTGTTCTTGAATTGCGACCGCTCGGCCTGCGAGCCGACGACAGTCCCGGTCGGAAGGTGCGTGATACGCACGGCGGAGCTCGTCTTGTTGACGTGCTGGCCGCCCGCTCCCGAGGCGCGATACACATCGATTCGCAGATCCTCGTCGCGAATCTCGATGTTGATCTCCTCGTTCACGACCGGGTAGACGAACACCGACGCAAAGCTCGTGTGGCGGCGCGCGTTCGCATCGAATGGCGAAATTCTTACGAGACGATGCACGCCGGTCTCCGGACGGAGGAATCCGTAGGCATAAGCTCCGCGGATCTCGAGCACGGCACCCTTGATACCGGCTTCTTCGCCTTCACTCTCGTCGAGGACGCTCACCTCGAAGCCGCGACGTTCGGCCCAGCGGATGTACATCCGCATCAGCATCTGCGCCCAGTCCTGCGCTTCGGTTCCTCCCGCTCCGGCACTGATCTCGAGCTGTGCGAAGCGAAAGTCGTCGGGTCCGCGCAGGAGCGATCTCACCTGGAACGATTCGACCTCATCCTGGAGACGGGCGATCTCGGCATCGAGATCACGCTCCATCTCAGGCTCCGAGCCGTCCTGAAGCAGCTCGTCGAGCTCGAGAGCGCTGTCCATGCGTCCAGCCAGCTTGTCGTAGGGGTCGATCCAATTGCGCAGCGACTTCACTTCCGAAAGCGTCGCTTGCGCTTTCTCCTGACTGCTCCAGAAACCGGGGTCGGCCATCTCGGCGTCGAGTGCGCTCAGGCGAGCGCGCTTGCCGTCGATGTCAAAGATACCTCCGCAGCTCCGCCAGTCGCTCTCTGCTCTGCTTCAGACCGCGACTGCGTTCGCTTTCCGCCATTTACCCGGCCCCCAAGGCCTAGAAGATTTTCTTGCCTGCCGCCAGCACTTCGTTCAGCGCTTCCTGAAAGTAATTGGTGCTCTCCGCGAGTGGCTGGCCCACCTGCGCAATATACTCTTCGAAGCTCTTTTTTATCTCCTCTCGAAAGAGCTGCTTGAGCGTCCCGTCGCGGAGACCCTCGGCGTGCTTGGCGGGATGGTAGGTGATGATGTCCGAGACCAGAGCGCGAGCGAGTCGCTTGGCGCGCTGGTTGGGGTCCTTGGAGAGAAACGGGTTCAGGGGACGTCGAGCACCGCCATCACCCACCGCGGGCGATGATATGGGTGTTGGGGCTGGCGGACGCGGAGTGGCAGGAGGTCTGGACGGCGGAGCCGATGGCACAAACGGTGGTGCCGATGGCCCCGACGATGTTGAAGCTGGAGCATAAGCCGGTGCCGACGGCACAGGGGCGCCCGGAGACTGCGGGCGAGCCGACGGCACAGGGACGCCTGGGGACTGGGGGCGAACGGAAGGCGGGGTCGAAGGCGAATTGAATTCGGGCAGTCCTGTCGAAGGCGACGGGGGTGTCGCCGTCGCAGTCACCGATGATCGCTCGATCGACTCCGGTCGGGGGCGTGGTGCTGCCGGAGTTTCAATCGACCTCGGCTGCGTTGGTGGAGCGGCAGGTGTGCGCTGGATTGGCGGAGCCGCGGGAGTCCGCTGCTGCGACTGCGCGGGAGGAGCTGCGGGCGCGCGCTGCGGAGCCGACGCGAATGGCGGCGGATCCCAGCTGCCCTGAGCAGGTGGCGTCGAATGCGATTGGTCTCGCGATCCCGATTCCGAGGCTGGACTCTCCGGGCGACTACCACCGGATGGCGGTGGCGTCTGGCCGCTCGGAGCCGGGATCGAGATTACGCCGCTGCACACCGAGCAGCGTGCGCGCACGCCTGTAGTTGGAACCTTTGCAGGGTCCACTCGGAAGATGGAGCGACAATCCGGACAGCTGACGTTCATTCACTCTCTCCGATCTGGCGTATATCGCGAAACGCCGGCAGCGGCTCCTGCGGCGTGACACGCTCGTCGCTTCGTCTATCAACAGTATACACTGAGCCAGGAAGACTCTTGGCGTACGTTTTCATCTCGGTCGCAAGTTGGCTCGCCTGACGGGCGGAGGTCAATGTTCGTCGGAGGTTGGTGACTACTCCGATCGAGAGCGTCATCAGCGGAACCCGATCGAGATGTCCTCTCCGATCCTTCCCGAAAAAGTAGCCTGCCCGTCGATCCTGCTCCGAATACTGGTAGGGAGCGAGCAGATCGAACGTAGCGACGATCTCTCCGCAGACGGAAGGAATCGCGTTATAGGGAATGACGAAGATGAAATCGTCGCCGCCGATGTGCCCGATGAATCCGTCTTCACCACACGTCCCCTTCACGACGTCATGAAGCAGCTTGGCGAGAATCCGGATCACGCGGTCGCCCTCGTTGTAACTGTAGCGATCGTTGAATTCCTTGAAGTGATCGAGATCTGCGTAGCAGACGGCGAACGCATCGCCGAGCGCCAGCCGCCGCCCTATCTCCGCCTCGATCGCCGAGGTCCCGGCGAGACGTGTGGACGGGTGCACGATCAGGTCGCGCTCCGAGCGAATCAGCATCGCCGTCAGACGTCGAACTGCTTCCGGCGCCTGCATCCCTTCTCGAATGACTTCGTCGGCGCCCGCATCGAACGCCTCCGACAGTGCCTCCCCACTCTTACCACTCAGCACGGCACACGGCACGACCGAGGTATACGAGTCTTTCTTCAACCGATGGACGGCCGCGAGCGCGGGCGCCGGAGTCTTCCGCGCGTCGAACACGACAAAGCGCGGACGCGCGCGCAGGCCTATCGACATCAGCTCGTCAGCCGAGCTGAGAGTGACGAGCGAGGCCTGCTGCGCTTCGATCCAGTCGCTTATATGCGTCGGGAGAGAGGCACCGTCAGGTGAGAAGCGTATCGCGTTTGGCTGCTGCAAATCGTTGGTTTTCCGGTCTTATGGTTCTGATATCAGAAGAAAAAGAAAGCCACGCCTAGTACGGAGTACGCGAGAAGCAGCAGGGCTCCCTCGAGCCAGTTGGTTTCCGCGTCCCTGATTACTGAAGACGTTACTAAAACAGCCAATCCGATGCTCGCCACCTCCATCGTCGTGAAAGCGAGATCCATTGGCTGGTGGAACACCATCCCGAGAAGAACCAACAGCGGCGCGATCAACAGCGCCACCTGAATGCTGGAGCCGACAGCGATGTTGAGCGCGAGATCCATCCGGTTCCGCATCGCCATGATGATTGCAGAGCTGTTCTCGGCTGCGTTGCCAATGATCGGAATCAGGATCAGGCCGACAAAGAACTCGGACAGCCCCAACACCTTGACCGCTTGCTCAGTAGCCGAAACGAGAACCTCAGCCACCACCCCGATCGCGATGGCAGCTGCGAGGAGGATGATGAGTGCCTTCTTTGACGACCATTTTGGCCCTACAGTCACGGCCGGACCAGCCTGAGTTTCGAATGAAGACGAGTGCGTCCAGAGGGAAAAGACCAGCCAGGCGATGTAGCCGGCGATCAGTAGCGGGGCCACGTAGTGGGACATGCGCACCGTTGCCACCCTTGCTGGGTCGGGGTGCAAGGCATGGAAGAGCGTTGGCACTACGAGCCCGAATACCGCGATCAGCAGGACCGTCGAACTTGCCCCGGCCAGATTGGGGTTGAATTTCTGGACTTTGTACTTCAGTCCGCCGGCGAACAGGGCGATCCCGAGCACGAGGAGGAGGTTCCCCAGAATGGACCCCGTGATCGACGCCTTGACCAGGTCTATCAAGCCAGCCCGCAGGGCCACGCCGGCAATGATGAGCTCAGCGAGGTTCCCCATCGTCGCGCTCAGGACCCCCCCAATCGCCGGACTCGTGTGCTCGGCCACGGCTTCGGTCGCGGCCCCGAGGACGCCGGAAAGCGGGATGATGGCGAGTGCGCTAAGAATGAAAACCGCGATCGGCGACGCTCCAGCGAGCCTCGCAATGATCGCAATGGGAACAAAGACGAGCAACGCGTAAAGGATCTTCACGTCGCGGCGCGCTTTTCCGCCGCGCGCGAGCCGTGCCCGATCAAAACAGGTAGCGCAGCGAGACGTACACCGGCGACTGGCCGGTTTCGACCGGGAGACCTCCAAACGTGCGCGCGATATCGAACGCGAATCCGCCGCTCTGCAAGCCGAACCCGAGAGCGGCGCTGGTACCTGCTCGCCTGTCGTGCCCGACGTATCCGGCGCGAAGGTGCACCTTCCCCTGGTACGTCACGTCCGTCCCAAAGCGCACCGACTTCCCTCCGAACGATCGCGAATTGATGAAGCTTCCCGCGGCGCGCAGCTCCGTGTCCTTTACGTAGCGATCGATGAATTTGAGCCGATACATCGCGCCAAGCTCGACCTGCGTGGGGAGTGGATCACGCTGGT
>Ga0193727_1001229_pt1 | contig 10542 bp, 10 predicted proteins | sample H2c2metaG_FD_143051 | JGI IMG/M metagenome (GOLD analysis project Ga0193727, IMG submission 143051) | Soil microbial communities from a riparian zone of the East river system, Colorado, United States - H2c2 | ecosystem: Environmental > Terrestrial > Soil > Riparian zone | place: USA: East River...
GGGAATGAGCCGTCTCGACCTGCTGAGACATCATCAGGCGCTTTGCTTTTGCAACAACGCCGGAACTAGAGTGTCCTCGAGAATATTCAGCGCCTCATCCAGATCCGCGCGCGTGTGTTTGGCTGTGACACAGGCGCGGAAACAGATTCGATTTTGCGGCACAGCCGGGTAATCTACCGGCGCAACCCAAAGACCGCGCCGCCGCAGCTCGTGTCCGAGCCGGTACATCAGCTCGCGATCACCAATCACAATTGGCATCACGTAGGTTGTCGATGCTCCCGTGTCGAATCCGAGCTTGTCGAGCTGAGCGTGGAAGTACTCGGCGTTTTCCCAAAGCTTCGCGCGCAATTCAGACTGCCTCGTGCCGAGTTCGAGCGCTTTGAGAATTGCTGCAATCACGACCGGCGGCAGCGCGCACGAATACACGTACGGATGCGCGTAGAAACGCAAATATTGCAGCGTTTCCTTGGAACCGGCAACGAAACCGCCCAAGGCTCCGAACGCTTTCGAAAATGTGCCATACACCAGCGGGAAGCGGTCCTCGACGCCGAAGTGCTCCGCAGCTCCCCGGCCATGTTCGCCGCAGCCGAGAATCGAATGTGCTTCGTCGATGAAAACACTCGCGCCATGGGCGTCCGCCACATCAAGCACCTCTTGTAGATTTCCAAAATCGCCATCCATCGAATAAATGCCTTCGACTACCACCAATTGGCGCCGGCCCTTTTGACGGCTCAATGCCACGTCAAGCGAGGCGGGATCGTTATGCTCGAATTTTTCAGTGCGACACCGCGACAATATCGCGCCATCACGAAGACTCAGGTGGGATCGATTGTCGAGAATGGCGACATCGCTTTTGCGCAACAGCCCCGAGATCGTGCCAAGCGCGCCGCCAAATCCGCTGTTGAAAAGCATGGCGTCCTCGCGATCGAGAAATTTCGCGACGCGCCGTTCGAGTTCGCGGTGGAGATCGGTCATGCCCGAAAGCATGGGAGAACCGCATGCGCCCATACCGTGGGTGCGGAGCGCCTCATGCGCGGCAGCAAGCACGTCGGGGTGGTTGGCAAGACCGAGATAATTGTACGAGCAGAGGTTGATCACTGACCGCGGTTTCCCCGCATAGTTGATCGTGGTGCGGGCGTCTGCAGTCGAGAGAAGCTCGGGCTCGTATAATTCAACCGCCCACGCGCCGAGCTGCATCCAGTTTGTAAAGCTCGGGGGAGGTTGCAGCGGGTCGTCGCTTTCGCCTCCCAGGAAATTACTCAAACTAAATTTTGCCGGATCAACGTTCATAGAGCCTCAGACTCTGTTTGACGCGCAACCGCCCGCACAGGCGGTGTTTCCCAAGCAAAACTGACAATTTTCTCCTTCACTAAGATTCCTTACGAGTTTCTCCACTGCTTCCACAGATCGTGGAGTTTCGTGTCGGGGCAGCAATGTAGGGGCTTTCGGATTTCAGGACAAGGGTTTTAGTACAGCCCTGACCCGTCCAGTTTGAGCAACATAAAGGGCGATACGAACGCGACCGTTACCGGCGCGTCGTCCGGAAGACGTAGTCCCACAACGGCGAGCTGATGCCGTACCCCATCTGATCATCTTTGTAGTGGTGGCGAAGATGATACTGCTTCAGCCACAGCAATACGCCGCGTTTCATCGGAAAATGATGTGTCGCATAATGGAGCATGTCGTAACAGAGATAGCCAAACACCAATCCGGCAAACACACTGGACGCAAAGCGCCCGAAGATTAGCAGGAACATGCCGCAAAAAAGAACTGCGAGCGGCACACTGATACTCGGCGGCATAACAAGTCTTCTTCCATCGTTTGGATAATCGTGATGCACGCCGTGAATGATGTAGTGAAGCCGTTTCCCCACGCGCGTTTTCGGTTCGTAATGGAAAATGTATCGGTGGATCAGATATTCGAGCAGCGTCCAAAGGAGCATACCGAGCAGGAAAAATCCCACCACAACAAACACCGGGAATCCTTGCCTCCAAAGTGCCACGTAAAGCATAAAGCCGACGACAGGCAGGTAGAGAATCAATGGAATCGCTGGATGTACGCGCGAAAAGAATTCCATGAAATCACTGTCGAACATCCGGACCGTTTCGTTCTTGGTCGAAACGTAGAGGGGCGGCTTGGTAACCGACGTTGTCTGGTGCAATTGATCCGCCATGGCTAAAAGCTAATGGGCCGGGCACTCAGATCAAGGTTGCCCGCTTCGCGGCTGGTCATCCGCCAGGCCGCGTTCGACCCGTCTGTTTCGGTTCGCTCGACTCGCGAATAGAGGCTGTATCGCCTGTCGAAAATAAACTGAAAGAGCAGTCGGCTCCACGAAGAGTGATATTTCAGATTGTTGTAAAACTCCGGCGCCATAGCGCGCAGCTTCGGCAGATTGTTCCACGGGATCGATGGTAAATCGTGGTGCTCATTGTGATAACCCATGTTGAGCGCCACCAAGTTGATCGGTCCATAGTAACTGAACGTCTCCTGGTCGAAGTCGTAAGTGTAATGCTCCTGAATCCAGCGTGCCCCCACAGGGTGCAGCCCAATGGAAAACAAAAACGCGAACACCAGATAAAGAAACCCAGGCCAACCGCAGAAATAAACTATTGCGACATCATACGCGACCGCGCATACAAGATTGATTGAGAACCAGCGGTCCCACATCTTGATCGCCTTGAGTCGGGGCGGACGCGTTACCTGAAAAAATGGAAACAGCATCAGCCAGATTGCCTTCCGGTACCATGAGTTGCCCACGAGGCGGGCCTCCCAATGGTTCGCCAGGTCTGCGTCCCATTCGTAGTCGCCCTGATGGGAATGATGTTTCAAGTGAAAAACACGAAAGCCCATCGCGCCGGGCGCGAGATTCGGAAGATCGGCGATGATGGCCACCATTTTGTTCCAGCTCGGGCTCCGAAAAATCAGGTTGTGCGTGGCATCGTGAATGATGACGTAGTTGGCATGATTGCCGAACGCGCCGACGCAGAACGCGATCAGCAGACTGACCCACCAATAACCGAAGCCCAGCTGGCCCATGCCGAACGCGATCGCCGTCTGCATCACGAGAATCGACACCGCGATCAGCGCAGTCCACGGATTGCGCACCATCAACTCGCGAACCTCGGGATGCGCTTTGATGATCGCTCGTGCCCGCCCCGGGTGGGGCTGCTCAGATTCAGACTGGTAAAAGGCGACCTGCATCGGCCCTCAAAGTATTGCATCGAAGCCGCATCCTCAATCGCCTTTTCGCAATCCGAAACCGGTCGCGTTGATGGTCCGGGCGTGTTTATGCTTCGGTTGTGTGCACCAGACTCACCGCCAATATGAAGCCCGCGCGATTTTGGCGTTCTCGCTTCCGATCGAGGTTGCGCCTCATAATCGCATCGGCTTCGTCACTGGCGTATCTCCTGCCGCTGAGTGCCCTGATCGCCTCCGAGCCGCTGGCCAAGGGCATCCAGGATAACTCGTTCTTCATCGAAGAAGCGTACAACCAGGAGCCGGGCGTGGTTCAGCACATATTCAACCTGGCAATCGATTTCACCAATGGCTCGCGTGAGATCGGCCCGAGTTTTACTCAGGAATGGCCGGTCTTCAGTCAGACGCACCAGTTCTCGTACACGATTCCGTACCTCTTTACGGAAGACGACAACGGCATGGAAGACATGCGCCTCAATTACCGTCTGCAGGCTTTTATGGAAGGCAAATATACGCCGGCGTTCGCGCCGCGTTTATCGCTTGTGCTTCCGACCGGCGATACCGACAAGGGCTTCGGCACTGGCGTGATGGGTTATGAGTTCAATCTTCCCTTCAGCAAGATCGTCAGCGACCGCTGGACTCTGAATTTTAACGCCGGGATGTCGGTGTTTCCGAACGCGCACCAGAGCCAGCACCTGACGAATTACAATGTCGGTGTGAGCGCGATTTACGCCGTCAGCCGGGATTTCAATCTCATGCTCGAAGCCCTTGCCGGCTGGAATGAAGACATTGCCGCAGGCGAGTTCGCATTCGAGGAAACTGTCGAACGCAGCACGACTGCGATCATTTCTCCTGGTATGCGTTACGCCTTCAACTTGCCTAATGACGCGCAACTCGTCATCGGCGCGGCTCTGCCCATCGGTCTCACTTCAGATTCCCCCGGTTGGGGATTGTTCTTCTACTGCTCATTCGAGCATCCATTCGTACGGACCGCACCTCGCCAAATAAAATGACAAACGCTGTTCATAGCCAGCGTAGAGACGTTGGTGATGCTGCCTAAGTTGTTGGCGCGTAACGCCAGTGCCAGCCACGAACACGGCACATTCACCAAGGCAGAAACGAAGATTAAAGCTGATTAACTTTGACGAATGGCAGGCCGACTTCGCCGTCGCCAGCGCAAGCAGGCCCGGACAAAAGTTACAGCGGTTTAACTTTTAAGCGGTAGCGGGCGGACTTCGCAGTCGAGAAGGTGCCGACATGAACAAAAGACACCTCAACCAGTACATGAAAAAAGTTCTCACTACAATATCAATTGGTGGCCTCCTGGCCGTCTCGTCAATCGCCATTGCCCAGCAAGCGCCTGACACGGCCCAGCAGGCGCCCGACATTGCCCAGCAAGCGCCCGATTCGCCTGACAGGTCGAACCGGCTTGAAGCCCGCCTCCAACCGGTGATTCCCGTCGACGCGAGTGGACAAGCGAGGCTGGACGATGAGGTCGGCACCGGGAACGACCGCTTCACCTCTGAGGTGGAGATCGCCAAGGCCGATTTCGCTGATCTGGGGATCACCCCTGGAAATGGTTTCCGCGATGAAGTCGTCGAGCTGCGCGTCCTTCGTGGTGGCGTGCTGATTTTCAGCAATCGCCTCCATTTTTCCAGGAATCTTTTAAACGACATTACGTTTGAGACGGACATTCGTGGCACGGCCGCGCCAGAGTTGCGGGCTGGTGATGTGGCGCGTCTAATCGTGAATGGCCATTTCACACTGCGCGGCAGCTTCCAGGTCCATTAATCTCAGTCTTCAACCTCAATTAGAGAGGCCGGCACGATCAGCCGGCCTCTTTTTTCTCCGAATACAATGGGCTCACCGGGGACGGTTTTTGCGTTTGAACGTGGATGCTCTAGGCGCTCAGTCGTAGACAGAATTCGGTCCAGTCCGACTGCGCTCTGGTTAGCGTAAGGTCGCCACCATGCGCGCGCGCCAGTTCCCGTGCGATGCTCAGCCCGAGACCGTGCCCCGGAGTCTGTTCGTCACCTCGCGCGCGATAGAAGCGCTCGAAAACATGTGGTGCGCGCACCGGTGGAATTCCCGGTCCGTTGTTGCCGACACAGATTTGCACAACGTGATCATGTTCTTCGGCCGAAACCAGAATCTTACCGCCAGGTCGATTGTATTTTACGGCATTCTCCACCAGGTTTTGCACGGTCAGCGAAATCATTTCCTGGTCGCCGTTCATCGGAAGAGTTTCGGGAACATTGGTTTCGATCTGAAGATTATCCCCAGCGCCGAGGATCCGGGCATCTTCCAAGCTTCCGTCGAGCAATTTGCGCAGGTCGAACTCCGTCGCGCGCAATGCCAGACGACCGGTGTCGGCGCGTGAAAGCAGCAGTAGATTTTCGGCTACCGAATTGAGCCGGCGTGTTTGTTGAAGCAAGTCCGCGACACCTTCTCGATGCTCGTCGGATAATCCCGGTTGAGCGAGAATCTCTTCAATGCCTGCGCGCAGCACCGCGATTGGCGTTTTTAATTGATGCGACGCATCGGCTGAGAGGCGCTTTGAAGGAGCGGCCTCACTTCGACTGACTCAGGGCTACAGTTGGATCTGGAGATCGCGTTAGGCGGTGTCTCAGCGAAGGTCCAGTCCCTGCGGCTAATTCAGCCGTGCCGAAAGTAAGTTGAAACGTCGGATGACGTGATCGACGTCAACGTTATTAGCACTCGCGACAGCCGTCTATTATACCTTGGTATAATGCGTTTCGGAGCCGCAAAGGATACTGAGATTACCCGCATAGAGCCATGCTGGCTGGTCAATTGGCGACATCAAACTCTGCAATCCCGATCGTTCGCCCGTTGGAATCAATCGCTGAGACACAGCCCCAACTCCAGCCGGCTTTGCTGAGAATATCGGCGATTACTTCCCAATTCCTCATCCGGTTCCGGGCAATCGCACTCATGATTATGTCGGTGGGTTTTAATTGCGGATTCGAGTTCGAGAAAGGCAGGCAACTCTTGATCTGTGGGGGTAGCGGCGCTCGCCGGGCGGGCCGGGCGGGCCGCTGGCTTGCATCTGAGGTAACAGTTGCGTTACCTTTGCGAGATTGCAGCCAGTGACAATTGACTGCACTTTTCACGAGTTGAGCGACTGCGAGGCCAAGGTTACGGGGACTTCCCTGGCGCGGTGTCCACTTCTTCAGCACGGCCCACTTCAATAAACCGCCTCTCCGACACCGTAGGGGGCTCGCAGTCGCTGCCAAAGAGTAGAGATGCCCGGGCGGTTCTGTCTATTATACCTTAGTACAAGTTCATTTGAACGTTTTTCTCAAAGATCAAAAATCGAACCGGAGAAGCCATCTTCCGGCTACCCTGTATGGGAAATTCATCCGGTGATGAAAATAGCAGTCAACGACTGAGGGAAGCGCCTTTTTGCTTTGGCATTTCTCTCCCGGCGACAAGATCGAGAACTGCCCGGCGCAATTTCTCGCGGTCTGCTGGATTGTCCATGTCGAGTTTAAGCTTCATCGCCTCCGCCACGGTTTTAGCGTAAGCAACGCCCTGCTGCTCGGCCAATCGCTTCCAGCGTTCATCGGCCATAACCTCGATAAGATTGGAGACGGAACGGTTCTCTAAAGAGGCCATTTGTTCCAGTTTGTTTCGTTGCTCCTCACGCACCGTCAGGTTGAGCTTCGCTTTGGTCTTGTTCTTTTTGGATTTTGCCATTCGCAGTCTTTTACCCTCGTTCCTCATAGCCGATCACTTCGTGAATTGTGGAAAACTTTGTTTCACGATTTCCGGAGAGCAATGACAAGGGCTGATATTTTCGTAAAAACGCAAATTTATGATTGCAGCCGCCGGCACCAATTTATCAAAATCTTATAACGCGTGAAAAATAGCGCACCAGTTCGCGCGGGCACACAACCATACAGGGTCGTAGCGGTCCTGGACGCGTGTAACAGCGAACAGCGAATGGCCGCAATCGTTGCGCGCGACAAGCCATATCACATTTCCGGCTGCTCGCCTCTTTTCTACGTCGCGCTGTCAGAAAGCGATAAGTTACTACAGTCAGACGGGGGTCTCCGATGAGTTGGATTACCATTGTCTGGTCAATGAATGCCGCCGCGTGTTTAACGCTGGCTGCAATATACCTCGTAGTCTGGTGCAAACAGCGTGATGACTGGGTGCATTTGCTCTTTTCGTGTAGCGCTGTCGCCGCAGCCGCCGTCGCAGGATTCGAGTTAGCGATGCTGCGTACCGATACAGTCGGACAGTACGAAGCGCTCGTGCGCTGGATACACGTGCCCGTATGGGTGCTCACGGTATGCTTTGTGGCTTTTGTGCGACGCTATCTTCATGCGGGGCGGACCTGGCTGGCATGGAGTATCTATGGCCTGCGAACAGTCGTGCTGATTCTTAATTTCGTTCTGACGCCTAATATTAACTTTCTGGCGATTACAAAAATCCGCCATTTATCATGGTGGGGCGGAGAAATCGTCTCGCTGCCCATCGGCATGCCGAATCCCTGGGGAATGCTCAGTCTCGCGAGTCTGCTCTTGCTGCTTATTTTTTGCATTGACGCCACGGTTACGGTTTGGCGGCGGGGTGACCGGCGGCGGGGCCTGATCGTCGGCGGCGGTATGATCTTCGGTACCATTGTGGCGTGGCATGTTCCACTCGTGATTTGGGGAGTTCTCAACGTCCCGTTTTTTCTCTGCTTCGCATATTCGGGAATTGTGCTGGCGATGAGCTACGAGCTGAGTAACGACATGCTTCAAACGGCGCACCTCGCGCGGCAGCTGGAGGCGAGCGAGACAGACTTGCGCGAAATGAAGCAACGGATGGAACTCGCCGCCAGCGCTGCCGAACTCGGCATGTGGATGTGGGACATCGTGCGTGATGAAATTTGGATTACGGACAAAGGGCGCGCCCTCTTTGGCTTGGCTCCGTCGGAAAAGGTCGACTTCAATCGCTTTCGAAACATACTACATCCTGAAGACCGTGAATCCGTGCTCCAGATTTTGGAGAACTCTCTGCGCACCGGCGCGGAATATCGAGCTGAGTACCGGGCGGTGCTACCAAATGGGCAAATACGCTGGATTGCCGGGCAGGGCCATGTGGAGTTCGGCGGGGACGGTCAGCCGGTTCGGATGCGCGGCTGTTCACTCGATATTACCAGGCGGAAGCAGGCAGAACTCGAGGCGGCACACCAGCGCAAGGATTTGGCGCACCTCTCCCGTGTGACAACGGCGGGCGAACTTTCTGGCTCGATTGCACACGAGCTTACCCAGCCGCTCAGCGCCATCCTGAGTAATGCGCAGGCTGCGCAGCGCGTCCTCGCAAGCGGCGATGCCGACATCGCCGAGTTGCGCCAAATTCTTAATGAAATTGTAAGCGAAGACAAACGCGCCAGCGAAGTCATCCGCCGATTGCGCCTGTGGCTGAAAAAGGGCGAAGTGCAGCAGCATTCCCTCCGTATCAACAAAGTTGTACGGGATGTCATGAACCTAATCCGTAGCGATCTCATAAATCAAAAGGTCACTGTGGAATGTAAACTCGCGCGGAATTTACCAATGGTTACGGGCGACCCCGTGCAGCTTCAGCAGGTCATACTCAACCTAGTATTGAATGCTTGTGACGCGATGACTGGTTGCAATACTTCGGAGCGCCGGCTGCTCATTCGTACTGGAATTAAGAACGATGGGGGCTCGGTGATTGTATCGGTTACCGACCAGGGCACCGGTATCACGGAGGAAAAAATGGAAAACATCTTCGAGCCGTTCTTCACCACCAAACCCAAAGGGATGGGTCTGGGCCTTTCGGTCTGCCGTAGCATTATCACTGCGCATCGAGGAAAACTCTGTGCCACAAACAACACCGACCGCGGCGCGACCTTCTACTTCAGTGTTCCTGTAGAAGTCAGCCCTGTAGCCACGCCGCTGCCTGCCACGCCGAAGGTCGCCGCGGCGACCGAAGGCGGGTTATGATTGCCGTACCCAAGTCCACCGTCTTTGTTGTGGATGACTACGCGCCAGTGCGAAGGGCCACCTCGCGTCTGTTGCACGCGGCTGGCTTTGTTGTGGCAGCATTTGCGTCAGCAGAAGAATTTCTAGCGCAATACAATCCACAGAGCCTAGGCTGTCTCGTGCTAGATCTCGCTATGCCGACCCTCAATGGTCTCGAACTCCAACGCATCCTGGCCAAAACGGGCAGTCTCCTGCCCATTATTTTTCTAACGGGTGAGGGTGATATTCCAAAGAGCGTCCAGGCCATGAAACAGGGCGCTAGCGATTTCCTCACCAAACCCGTTAACGATGAAGACCTGCTTGCAGCTGTTCGCGTGGCAATTGAGAAAAATCGCGCCTTGCGACGCGACCACGCCGAACTTTCCGAAATCCGCGCGCGCCTGGCCACGCTCACACCGCGCGAGCGCGAAGTGCTCGAATATGTGGTTGCCGGCAAATTGAACAAACAAATCGCCGACGAACTCGGCACCGTCGAGCAGACGGTGAAGGTACATCGCGCGCACGTGATGCAGAAAATGAAAGTGCATTCCGTAGCTGAATTGGTTGCGTTGACGCAACGTTGTGGAATCGGGGGAAGTTCTCGGTGACGGAGCGTTTGTAATTCAAGTGGCAGTCTGGAGCTGCGGATCCTGTCCTCTCTTGTTTGCCGTGCGCCAAATAATGAACGCGGCTGACCTTTGCTCTCTACGCTTTCCCTTCTGCCCCTCCGGTCGCGCCATGCCGCATTAAACTAAAGTTTAATGCACTAAGGTGTAATAGCCTTGGTTGCGTCATATAGGCTATCGTCGGTGAAATGTTTCCCTCGGAACACCCAGTCGCAAGTGAGCAAGGCCGCACCGCAAACCGTTCTGAACAATGAGTAAACTTTCTAGCACGGCCAATTTTCTGAGAGCGAGGGTTATGCCTCCATTGCGCCGAAGATGCGCCAGTGTTTCCTCGACCCGAAGACCAAGCGGCATGAATGGAATGTCACGACAGCGCCAATACCAGATGCGCCATATGAGTGCCGGATTGTGTTACGAGTGTAGTCGTCCGGCAGCTCATGGCACCTTGTTTTGCGAGCTGCACCGACGAAAGCGAAACCTAGAAAACAGAGAAAGGCTACGCAAAATATTTAAGCGAAAGATTCGGTACTATAAAGCTGAAAGCTACAAATTTAGGCGGAGCAAAGCCTATGAGCATGAAAGCGCCTATCGTTAGCTTCTGCGCGTACCTCAATAACACGGCCTGTAAGAGCGTACCATGTTTGTTCAGCCGCGCGGTACGTCCTGAACTTCGTGTCAAAGGTTCGCTCGGTCCTTGCCAACTGAATATATTCGATGGTGTGACA
>Ga0193727_1001230_pt1 | contig 10542 bp, 16 predicted proteins | sample H2c2metaG_FD_143051 | JGI IMG/M metagenome (GOLD analysis project Ga0193727, IMG submission 143051) | Soil microbial communities from a riparian zone of the East river system, Colorado, United States - H2c2 | ecosystem: Environmental > Terrestrial > Soil > Riparian zone | place: USA: East River...
CGGTCTGCCCGGATCTTTGGATAAGCTCTGCACCATTTTCAACGTGCCCAAGGAGTTCGCCAAGCTCAAGGGTAAAGACGTGGGCGAGACGTTCTGGAAGCCGAATAAAGCCAACGAGTACAACACGCCGGAAACGCACCCCCAACAATGGGCTGAATTTTTGCGCTATGGCGGCCGTGACGTAGAAGCCATGCGCTACATCTGGCGCAAGATCCCGAAATGGAATGCGACGCCTCGTATGTGGAGTATGTGGGCGCTGGATTTCAGAATGAATCATCGCGGCGTTGCGATGGATCTAGCGCTCGCGGCCGGCGCAGTCGAAGCCACGACGCGCGCCAAGCGCACCCTGGCTGCGCGTACCGCCAAGCTATCGAAGATCCAGGCCAGTGGCTTGGAGGGCGATGAGAACGCCGTGGAAGCCACCACACAGCGCGATCGGCTCTTATCCTACATGGCTGACTTCGGCGTTAACCTGCCGGACCTAACCGCTGATACGGTAGAGCGGAGACTAGAAGATGAATCCTTACCCGAACATATTAAAGAACTGCTACGCATTCGTCAGAAAGCTTCCAAGGCTTCTACGGCGAAGTACCAGCGCGTGCTTAACCAGCATGTTGGTGGTCGCCTGTTTAATCTGCTGGTTTTTTGTGGCGCTATGCGGACTGGTCGTTGGGCTGGTCGCACTTTGCAGCCTCAAAATCTACCAAGGCCTAAACATCCTCCGTGGGACATAGCGCATGCTATTAAGCGGTTTCAAAACGGTACGATCGATGCTTACGCACCGGATGATGTTCTCGGCCTTGCCTCTAGCGCTTTGCGCGGTCTTATTGTCGCCGGTAAAGGGCGACGATTGGTTACGGCTGATCTTGCCAACATTGAAGGCCGCTTCATGGCCTGGGTTGCTGGCGAGGAATGGAAACTAGAGGCGTATGCCGCTTACGATCGCGGTGAAGGGCCTGATCTTTACAAGGTGGCATATGCACGACCTTTCGGAATTGACCCCAACGACATTGCAGATGAGGGCGACTGGCGCCGGCAAGTCGGCAAGGTCATGGAGCTCGCGTTGCAATACTTTGGAGGCGTCGGCGCCTTCTGCTCGATGGCAGAAACATATGGCCTGCGTCTCGAGGACCTTGCGATTACCGCCTGGCCCACGATACCGCTTGACGTTAAGCGCGAGGCTCAACGGCTTTGGTTCAAAGCGATAAAACGAAGGCGCACGTATGGGCTCCAAGAAAGAATATGGATCGTCTGTCAATCCCTCGTACTTATGTGGCGAGATGCTCACCCAATGGTTGTGGCTTTTTGGGAAGCGCTTGATAACGCCATTAAAGACGCCATCCGATCCCCTGGAAAAACTTTCCGCGCAGGCGGTCGAATCAGCGTGGATCGAATCGGGAATTGGCTCCGCATTAAACTCCCGTCCGGCCGCTATCTTAATTACCCTGCACCCCGAATCAGGACAGATGGTAGCTACACCAATAGATCGTTTATCGGAGTAGATCCCTACACCAAGCAATGGGGCCGAATCTTCACTTACTCCGGCAAGGATGCGGAGAATGTATGCCAAGGCGGATGCGCCGATATCTTGATGGATGGATTACTGGCGGCGGACGAAGCCAACTATAATCCGGTCTTAAGTGTGCATGACGAAGCGATCACAGAACCGCCGGACGAGGACAAGTACAACGACAGGGAATTGTCCAAACTCCTGGTTGAATCGTCTTTGTGGGCCGATGGCATGCCGATGGCTGCCAAGGGACAAACAGGGTACCGCTATAAGCATTGAGGGATCAACGCCGTGGAAAATATGAACGAATTACAAAAACAACTATACGATTCACTCCTCGTGTACCCGTGCCGCTGCATTTATGCGCGGGCACCGAACGGGCAGCCGTTGTTTAAAGAAGGCGAGCGCGTGCTTGAAAAGCAATGCTCGCGCTGTGCGGTGATTGCCGATTACGAAGCGGAAAGGCGGCTGCTTGAATAAGCCGGAAGCGTGCGTCGAGGATCATTTAGTTCAAGGCGTTCGCGCACGAGGGGGTTGGGCCGCCAAGATGGTTGACAAGGGCCGGCGCGGGGCGCCGGATCGGGAGTGCCGCTTCCCCAATGCCGTACTCGTTTACGTCGAGACTAAGGCCAAGTACGGAGCGCTTAAGAAATGGCAACAGAACTACCACACGGATTTGCGTGCTTTGGGCTGCTTCGTGTTGGTGCTGTGGACAATTCCCCAAGTCGATCACTTTTTAAGCGCTTACGACCTGGGCGCATATGGTTGAGCCGTTTAAGTTGCGGCCTATTCAGCCGCCGATGGTGGACTTCATCCGCCGTAATAAACGCTGCGCACTTTTTGCCGGATGCGGGACGGGCAAATCCAGTTCCGCGCTCTTTGCGATCGAGTTAATGCTGCTGCTAGGTGAAATTGACCCCGAATACCCAACACTGGTTATTGGACCTGCGCGCGTAGCGCGCGATACCTGGACTGATGAAGCAGCTAAGTGGACACAATTTGTACATCTAGTCATCGTACCGATTTGCGGCACGCCGGCGGAACGATTGCAAAAGCTTAAACGCAAAGCACATATCTTTACCATTAGCTACGAGCTGCTGCCGTGGCTGGTGGAGTATTGGCTGGCCAAGTGGCCTTATCGAGTAGTGATTGCGGATGAACTCGAACGTCTTAAAGGCTTCAGGGAGAAATCACATGGAACTAACCTTAACAGTGCAAAGTCAGGCGCAAGCGGTAAGAGGGCACACGCTATCGGCCGCGTTGCGCATAATCTCACCGATCGATGGATTAACTTGGGCGGTACCCCTGCGCCTGCCGGTCTCAAAGACTTATGGGGAAGCACTTGGTTTCTTGATCGAGGCCAACGATTGGGACGAACTTTCACGGCTTTTAAAGATCGTTGGTTTAGACTCCGCTGGAGCGGACAAGGTATTGAACCTTTGCCGTTTGCAGAGAAGGAGATACATGCGGCTCTGCAAGATATCTGCCTTACCGTAGATCCAAAAGACTACTACGACCTTAAAGATCCCATCATCAACCCGATCAAGGTCAAACTCCCGCCTAAAGCACGCGCAATCTATGACAAGTTAGATAAGGAACTATTTGTCAAACTGGAGAGCGGTATCGATGTCGTAGCATTGACTAATGCCGGTTTGACCAACAAGTGCTTGCAGGCTGCCAACGGCGCGCTCTACACCACACATCCTGCTTGGGAGGAAGTTCACCGTGCGAAACTTGAAGCATTGGAGTCCGTGCTTTCCGAAGCTGCGGGAGCCCCCTTCCTCGTGCAAACCTCCTTCGTCTCGGATAAAACCCGGATACTGGAGGCCTTTAAAGGCGCAGTCGATCTATCAACGGATCGCGGACTTAAAAGCTTCAAAGCAGGTGATTCGCAAATAGGCGTAGCGCATCCAGGCTCAATGGGCCATGGCATTGATGGATTGCAGCACGTTACCAATCAACTCGTGCGCTTTGGACATGTCTGGAAATTAAGCGAAACGATGCAATACTTGGAACGCATCGGGCCGATGCGTCAGTTCAATGCGGGGCTGGATCGCGCTGTGTTTTTGCATAACATCATAGCAGATGATACACTCGATGAAGCGGTATTAGACTCACACGTTAACAACCGTGGCGTACAAGATGCCCTGCTTTTATACATGAATAGGAAAAGGAGAAAGGGATGAAAGTCACCATCGATTACCGCCAAGTTCGTTATTGGCAGTCATTCACCAAAGGCGCTACGCCCGGTTCCTTAAGGAGTAATATCGTGAAAAGAATATGGCATTTTTTGAAGTTCTGGTTCCGGAATACAGAGTGCGTGGAAGACTATAGTTTCAACCTGAAAGATAAATGAATTGGGAGGTTTCGTGGCTGACCAAATCACGACCGACGAGGACGGCAAGACCTATAAAAACGGTGTGCTGCAAGTCAAATCAGGCTCGCCAGGGGTAAGCGGAGCTATCAGCGATATGGTCGGAGCGCTTTCTAAAGCCCTCGCCCCGCGCAGCATCACCCAGCGCTCGGCAAAACTCAATCAAGGCGTCGATGCAGCAGATGCACCGGCTTTAGGAGATCAGTTCTAATGAATTTCGAGTGGCACTTCTCGCACCACACCGGGCGGCGTGTTGACAAATGGCGCCACTACTTCGAGATTTACGATCGACATTTCGATCGCTTCCGCAACGAAACGATTCGCGTGCTGGAAATTGGAGTTGACCATGGCGGCTCGCTGCAACTTTGGAAGAAATATTTCGGCCATAATTCGCAAATTGTAGGCTTGGATATTGATCCCGCTTGTGCAGACTATACGGAAGATCAAATTGAAATCGTGATCGGCAATCAAGCGGATGTTGCACTGCTCAAATCCCTAGGGAACTTTGACATCGTGATCGATGATGGCTCGCACAAGCTGCAGGACCAATTGGCAAGCTTCGAGGCGCTGTGGCCCAAAGTGCGCGGAGCGTACTTAATCGAGGACTGTCACCAGCAACTGCCCGTTCTACAAGTTCCCGTGACGTACACTTACCCCTGGGTTGTAGTTGCAGAACGGGCGCAGCGACTTATTCGAGGGCGTGCTTCGCGCGATCTGCGCCCCGATGAAATAGCCGCGGGGGCTATGCGTGATTAGCAGTCCAAGCTTTAAACGCCACGCCGTCGCTAATCGGGGTACCGCTCGAGCTAGAGATCATCGTTCCCCAACCCACGTTCCAGCTCCAGCAAAATACCGAGACGTTATTTTTATCCGCCCAAGGCAAAAGAACCGGGAAAAGTGCAGATGCCCCGCCATTGCCGGTCTCCCCAATGATGATGGGGAAGCCCGCGGCCAGCACCGCTTGCGCCCAATCGAAGGATCCGCCCGTAAATGACTGGTTGAGCGTACCTGGCGGGACGGAATTGCAGCCACAGGCTCAAGTCTTGCGCCCAACTGCGCCCTCCTACCATCACCACGTTGGTGGCGCCGGCCGCGCGCACGGCACTGAGCATCGTCTGCATGCCGGCCGATTGGTAGGCTTGAGAGTAGGTCTGACCGTTGCCGTAAATCAGGTTGCCCTGGCCCCCATCGCGCAGCATCGTCCAGCTTTGTGGGAACACCACCGGCAGCCCCGACGGGATGCTGCCTGAAGTGACTGGAGTCGCGGCGGGGGCTGCAAAGTTGTCTAAGTGCGGCTCGTTGAACAGGTCAAAAATGACCGATAGATTCCCCTTGAAGTCGTTCGCAACCGCCGTCCAGAAAGCGATCGAATTGTCCTTGTCCGCCATCTCGGCTTGACCACTGGTGTTGGATAGCGGTGGTGCACCGCCTAGCGCTACCACGTTCGCTGCATTCTTGTGCAAATCCAGGATCACGTACAGACCCGCAGCATTGGCCGCGGCGACTTCGGCCGCAACTGTCGCTCGATAGCTCTTATTGGGATCCGCCAGCATCGGCGTGGCGGGTGTCGTGAAGCAGGTTTGACCTAAGTAGCACTGCTCGTTGAGCGGCAAGCGCACCGCATTAACCCTCCAAGAGGCGATCGCCGCATAGTTGGGCTTCTGGCCGCCCCAGGGGTCAAACGCCTGGCCCCCGGGCGGGGCTTGCGCGTTGTCGATGGTGACAAACTCCAATGCCGACACATTGACCCCGCGTAGCTGCAAGGAATTGCCGTTGCCGTCCATCAGTTTGTTGCCACTCACTCGCACGGCCAATGATCCGGGAGCGGGAGTCGGAACGGGGGTAGGTACCGGGGTTGGAGTCGGCACTGGCGTAGGAGTTGGTACAGGGGTCGGCACGGGGGTCGGAACCGGCGTCGCCGTACTCAAAGTCCCAGTAAACGGTACTGCAACGCCGTTGATGGTCAAGGTTCCGCTTACCTGAGTCATGTTGATACTCCAGCCCCGTAATACGTTAAATCAGTCGTTCCTTGCAGATTTGGACCAATCGCTACCGGCCCGTTGAATTGAAACACGTTTGAGCCATTACGTTGCAGGACAAATTTAGGCATCCCCGATGTCATAGGGGCCAACACAGACGTTATCCCCGCTTGTGCTTGCGTTGCTACCCCGTTGATTGCAACCGCCCCTGGTGTCACCAGGAAGGCCAAGGCCTCAATATTTGAAGTTTCCGGGGGTTGACCGGCAACAATTCTGCACGGAGTGATCTGATTTGGATGAGGGTCGGTGGACTTCATCTTCCGATAAATTCCGTACAGCACGTCTTGGGTTATTTTTGGCTGTATGCCGGTTGCAAACCAAGTCGCGTAGAAGGCGGTCAGGTCATAAACCCAAGTCCCGATACCGGGCACAAGGCCAGAATCGGTAAAGGGTTGAAACTGGCTGCCCTCCGAGAAGTCATTCCAAGTGATGAGTTGCGCGAGCTGCGAGCCGCCATTGATAGCGGTCAGCCAACTGGCACGCAAGGTAGCGCTATTGCCGGCTTCCCAAAAAACCGAGGATCCCGATCTAAACTGCTGCGCCAAGATCGGATGCATGAAGTTTGCAGGCCCCACTGCCGATGTGGTGGGCGTCCCGGTTCCCCATCCCGCTAAGCCTAAGCTGATGGGCGATAAAGGTCCTGTAGTACCAGGGTTACCAAGCAGAAGCGGAATAAACGCCACGTTGATATTTCTGCTATTCAGCGTAGCTATGATTCCTTGCCAAAAAGAAGGCGGCTGCTTACCGGCGTTGAAAGCAGAAAACAAAATCCGTCCATCGAACCACCGCGCGATTGAAGGCCACTTAGTTTTGTCAGCGTAGAGCGTAATAACCTGCACGATCTGATCGGCGGTAAAGCCCACCGACATATCGAACATCGACACGATCCAGAATCTTGGGTCGATGTTTTGAGCGGCATTGAGCATCGTCGCGAACTTGCCCGTAGGCAGTAGATCATCGGCAAAGTTTTGCAGATCGCAGTTAAATCCTGTGACCCCCACCGCTATGGCTTTCTTGACTTCGTTCTGCTTATTGGTGAGCAGATAGTTCGGATCCCCCAGGGGGACCACTTCGGGCCGACTGCGTACAAAGCCGCCTTGAGCTAAGAACTTATTAGCTTCGCCTTGCGGAATCAGCCAATTGCGCGACCAGTAATCGACCTTGGCGGCGACGTTATCGATCTGCACTTGAAACAGCTCGACGTAGTGGGCCAATACTCGTTTAGGGCTGGCAAAGAACACATCAGCGGGGGGCATGACAAAGGGAAGCGTCATGGTGTCATTACCGGGCCGATGGAAAAACCGGCAGTAGCTAAAATCAGCAACGCTGCGTTGGGGCTGATTTCATGCGCTGGCACAGGTAAGGGAAATGGAATAAACCCAATATCCACGAGCGACTGATATGTTGCACAGCGTTAATCGCGAGCGCCGAGCAAATATATTGCCCCGCGGTGTGGATGGACTTGCCTTCAAGAAACCCTAAGATCGCTTGCTTATCGTACTGATCGGTAATCTTGGCTCGCAGGTTATCCTCCCATGCTTGGTACTCTGCTGCACTTACCTGCAAGGTGGCGCGCTGCTTGCGAACCCATTTTTCAGTCGTCGGTATGCGGATGTGCACGCCTGCGGGAACCCCGCTCAGAACATCTGAGCGGGCATCAAGATAACGACCATCCGCCAGCACCGAGGCACAGTGACTGTACCCGGGGCCCCCGCCGAACCAATCGATCAGCTTGGAACTTAAATTCGTTCCTGCTAAAAAGTCGATCGCAATTTCGCTCACGCGTCGGCAGCTTTCACCAGCGCATCGATCGCATTTGCTGAGGCAATCGCTGCGGTCAGATCAACGCCGGGGTTTGCAGCGATAGCTGCGGCAAGTTGCGCTTGCAGATCAGCCACCTTTGCGCCCACATCGGTGATCAGTTTTTGGGTATCGGTCGTGGCAGTCGCGAGCGCTGCGGTCAAGTCATCGAGCTGAGTCATCATCCTCTCCTGGTTTTGAGCAATAAGTAAAAGCAGTTCCGCAATGATCCGATCGGTGTTCATAGCTGCGGTTTCAATTCAACGATCAAGGCGTCAAGTTGGGCGGTGTTGGCGGAACATTCAGCAAGGGCTGCACCAATAGCGTTTGTAAGGTTGACATCGCCTGCCTGCGCGCCGGTTGCAGCAGGTTGCTGTCCACCACTGGTTTTTGGCAGGGGATCGCTATGGGTTGCAATTCGGGCTTCTGCGTAGCGCAGCCGACGAGCAAAATCAGCGGCAGTAGCGTTAATGGCAGATAACTGCTCTTGATATCCATGCTGGGCGACCTCGTTTGCAATGAACGCATCATCGCGCTGTTTGGTCGCAGTTGCTATAGCCGCATCGGTAACGGCTTGGATTTTGGCGCGATTCGCATCCCATTGCGTCTGTATTTCTGCCTCCCGGCAGTCTGTCCCGAATCATAGGCCAGCCGGTATCCAAAATAGCCCCCCAAAGCCAAAAGGATCACCGTTACCCCAATCGCGATCATCTTGATTTCAGCGCTCATTTGGTTACCTCCGTGGTGACCGATGATGTTTTAAGACTTGATACAGCATCCCAAGCACGGCCGCTGTTGGCGTAGATTCGGTATATTACGCCTGCCATCCCGGTAACAACACCGCAGGCGCCCAAACAAAAGGCCGAAGCTTGCACGGTCTGGGCTGCTACTGGCAGGGTCATGTACCAATTGAAAAGCCGATCGATGGCCATGGCGCCCCAGACAAGATAGCTGAACAACACGATACGCGGCACAATGCGTAAGCCATCAAAAGCTTCAGCGAAGTCCAGGTATTTTGCTTTGTTCACTTGTGCGATAAATAAGCCAAAACCAACGCACAGTTTCCTAAAACCGATAGCGCCAGTCCGAGCATAAGCCAAGTTTGATGAGACCCCGCGCCCCGATCATCACGCGCTTTAAGGGATTCAGAATTTGCAGCAATCTTATCCGATAGCGTCTTGTTCACCTGCTCAAACTCAGCACGCGGCATATAGGTGCGCTGCAAACTTTCAACCGTATTGCGCCACTCATTTGAATTCTCAAAGCGCTTCTCGACCGCAGTTTCAGCCTTCGTGATGGCACGATCCGCCGCCGCCATCGCAATCGTGATGGAGTCCTTTTGCGCGGCTATTTCCTGCTTAAGCGCATCGAAGCGCGCCTCAAATTCACGCCTGTTTATGGGTAGATCGTCTGCCATCAATCACCTAAATGAAAAGCTATGTCCGCCGCTAACTCCACCAACATACTGCAAACACCACAGCAACAGCACTACGCCAATGATGACGTAGATGACGGTTTTAATGATTTGCGGAATGCCGGGAATCTGTGCGATGCCCCACAGAATCAGTCCGACAATGCACAGGACAATAAAAACAGTCAGCAGAAGTGAAATCATAAATCACCCCGATAGTAGCAACGCGCGAAGCGGCGCGTAACGCGAAGCATCGAGTTTTGGATCTTTCTCCGTGCACTGTGCAGCGGCGTTGACCCAATCACTAACTAAAGCAAAATGAATCATGCTCGGATACCCGAGCAACCCATGCAGCCCGGAATTGAAAGCGATATCAAGAAACACCGATCCTCGCACATCCCCTGCATTGGTGTACCAAGAATACTGCTGCAAAGTGTTGTCGAGTTCAGCAAGTTGCGCACTTAACAGTGCTATAGCTGCGTTCTTGCTGATCCCCGCATCTACGTTGAATCCGTAGCCAATGGTTGTATGGCCCTTGGTATCTGCATACGCTACCGCACGGAAACCTTCTTCCGTTTGCAGACGCGGCAGCGCTACGCTAATTGCGGTCATTTATCGGTTCTGCGTTTTTGGTGAGAGCGATCCTCAATTACCGCAAGACGTTGCTCGATGGCGGATAAACGCAGTTGCGTGTTATCGGCTGAGCGCAAGGATCTGCCGATGATGACCCGCAAGGTAAATCCCCACGTGGCTGTCAGCAGCGCGACCGTCCAGCCCGCATAGGTACTCGTCGCGTCGATCGCTTCCTTGACCATATCGCTCATGCGCTAGACATTGGCGGTCGTGAAAATGCTATAGGCTGCTGCCGCTTGAGGTGTGCCTTGGGAGAAAGGTACGCGTCTTACGATGCGTTCTCCTGGCGATAGACGGCAGTTGCTTAAAGTCGCGGAACCCGTACCCACAACTCCTGCGACGCCACCGATGGCGAAAGAAGCAGTCGTATCGGTACTCAATTCAACAAATTTGGTGGTCGGCTGCAACGCAGGTCCGCCGCTCGAGCCCGCGGAGACAATGATGCTGTACTCAGCAAGCGAGGGGATACCTAAAATATTGACTGAATCCCCTTGATCGGTTCCGCCAAGCCCTGAGAACTCTGCCACGTATATTTTGCTCATGCTATTCCTATTTCGCCTTCCATGTTAATTACGGCTGCCAATGGCAGGCTAGACAACCCAGTCAAGAAGTCGGTCGAGTCAAAGCGTGCCTGCCCATACCAATCGACAAAGGACTGAGCCGGGATCGATACGCTTGCCAGGGCAAATTGCGCGCCGGCCGCCGTGGTCAGCGTCGTCCCTTTGTACAAGGTCACGTTGACAGCGGAAGTCGTGAGCTGATTGCTGACGCGAAT
>Ga0193727_1001231_pt1 | contig 10539 bp, 19 predicted proteins | sample H2c2metaG_FD_143051 | JGI IMG/M metagenome (GOLD analysis project Ga0193727, IMG submission 143051) | Soil microbial communities from a riparian zone of the East river system, Colorado, United States - H2c2 | ecosystem: Environmental > Terrestrial > Soil > Riparian zone | place: USA: East River...
TGGGCCGCACGCCGTTATGCGCCTGCGGGGTGACGTCCTTGACGCCGAGGATCTCGAGCCCGGCGGCCTGCAGCGAGCGGATCGCGGTCTCGCGGCCCGAGCCCGGGCCCTTGACGAAGACCTCGACCTTCTGCAGCCCGTGCTCCATGCCCTTGCGGGCGCACGCGTCGGCGGTCACCTGCGCGGCGAACGGGGTCGACTTGCGCGAGCCCTTGAAGCCGGCCGACCCGGCGGACTCCCACGCGATCACGTTCCCCTCGCCGTCGGTGAGGGAGACGATCGTGTTGTTGAAGGAGGTCTTGATGTGCGCCTGGCCGATCGCGATGTTCTTCTTCACGCGGCGGCGCGCACGACCTCTCGTCGCTTGTCGTCTAGGAGGTGCCATGGCCTACGTCTTGGTCGGAGCCTTCTTGCCGCGGCCGACGGTCTTCTTCGGGCCCTTGCGGGTGCGGGCGTTGGTCTTCGTGCGCTGGCCGCGGACGGGCAGGCCGCGCCGGTGCCGGATCCCGCGGTAGGCGCCGATCTCGCCGAGGCGCTTGATGGCGTTCGTGCGCTCGCGGCGCAGGTCGCCCTCGACCTGGAGGTTGCCGTCGATGTACTCGCGGAGCTTGGTGATCTCCTCGTCCGTTAGGTCCTTGATCTTCTCGTCGGGCGAGAGGCCCGTGTCGGCGGCGATCTTCTTGGCCGTCGAGCGGCCGATGCCGTAGATGTACGTGAGCCCGATCTCGAGCCGCTTCTGGTTCGGCAGGTTGACGCCGGCGATTCTGGCCATGCCCTAGCCCTGCCTCTGCTTGTGGCGGGGGTTGGTGCAAATGACCATGGTCTTGCCATGCCGCTTGATCACGCGGCAGCGCTCGCACATGGGCTTGACTGAAGCTCTGACTTTCATCGGTGTCGGTACGTAATCCTTCCTCGGGTCAGGTCGTATGGGGAGAGCTCGACCTTCACGCGGTCGCCCGGGAGGATGCGGATGTAGTGCTTGCGCATCTTGCCGGCGATCGTCGCGAGAACCGTGCCGTCCATGCCGTCCACCTGCACCCTGAACATGGTGCTCGGGAGCGACTCGACGACCTCGCCCTCCACCTCGATCTTCTCTTCCTTCTGAGCCAAGCGACCTCACTCGTAGACACGAAAAAACACGGCTTCCGCCGCGGGTGACCATGGTAGCAAACGGCTTAGTAGAGCCGTCGGCAGCTGTTCAGATCACCCAGCGGCCGCTTTCCTGCACGGTTTTGCCGTCCAGCTCGATGCGCGTGCCCTCGTTGCGCATCTCCTTGACGATGTCCCAGTGGAGCTGGCTGACGTTCGTGCCGCCCACGTCGGGCAGGCCGTTGCCGAGCGCGAGGTGGACGGTGCCGTCGATCTTCTCGTCGAAGAGCGTGTTCTTCATGTGCCGGGTGATGCCGGGATTGCAGCCGATGCCGAGCTCGCCGAGGCGGCGGGCGCCCTCGTCGAGGTCGAGCTGCTCGAGCAGGAACCCCTCGTTCGCCTCCGCCGAGGCGTCGACGACCTTCCCGCCCTCGAACCGGAGCCGGATACCGCGCACCTCGCGGCCGCTGTACACCGCCGGGAACTCGCCGAAGACGATCTCGCCCTCGGCCGAATCCTCGACCGGCGAGGTGAAGAACTCGCCGCCGGGCATGTTCGCTCCGCCGGCGTCGACCAGCGTCGGGCGGCCGGCGATCGAGAGGCGAACGTCGGTGTCCCCCGCGACCAGACGCACCTCATCGGCCTGGTCGAAGCGCTCGGCATAGCGCTGCATCCGCTCGCGCTCGGCGTCCCAGTCGAGCAGGCAGGCGCCGTAGAGGAAGTCGGCAAACGCATCCACCGACAGCTCGGCCTCCTGCGCCAGGGCCGGGGTCGGGTACTGGCAGCCGACCCACTTGAGATCCATCGAGAGCACGCGCTCGAGGTGCGGCCGCAGCCCCGCCTGGATCGCCGTCAGCCGTTCGACCGCCAGGCCGGTGAGCTCGCGCGTGTTCTCGGGCGCCTCGATCGAGATCAGCGCGTCGGCGTGCTTCCACATGTACGCGTCGAGCTCGGACGGCGTCTCGAGCAGCTCGACCGGTGCCTCGGCCGCCCACGGAACGTTGATCCCGCTGCCCGTGAGATTGACGCGCAGCAGGGCGTACGCGCCGCGGCGCGCGACGGCGCGGCTGACCTCTTCCAGCAGCGGCCGCGCGAGTGCGCTCCCGCCGACGAGCACCTGCCAGCCCGGCTGGACGTCGACGCACGTCTCGACCAGGAGCTTCGCGTATTGCTCGATGCGCGGGTCGTTCACGAACGGACGGCGGTGGTCGCGGCGGTCAGGATCCGCGGGCCGTCGGCCGTGATCGCGACCGTGTGCTCGAAGTGGGCAGCGAGCGAGCCGTCCGCGCTGGAGATCGACCACTCGTCGTCGTGCAGGACGACGTCGGCGCCGCCGGCGGTGATCATCGGCTCGATCGCAAAAGTCATTCCCTCGGCAAGTAGCGGGCCGCGGCCGGGCTCGCCGTAGTTCGGGATCTGCGGCTCCTCGTGCATCGAGCGCCCGACGCCGTGGCCGACCAGGCTGCGGACGACGGAGAAGCCCTGCTCCTCGGTCGCGACCTGGATCGCGTGCGAGATGTCCGAGAGGCGGCTGCCCACGCGGCACTGCTCGATCCCGGCGGCAAGCGCGGCCTGGCAGCCCTCGAGCAGGCGCTCGGCCTCCTCGGAGACCTCGCCGATCGCGAACGTGTAGGCCGAATCGGCGACAAAGCCGTCGAGCGTCACGCCGACGTCCACGGAGAGGATGTCGCCGTCCCGCAGCGCGTAGAGGCCGGGGATGCCGTGGACGACCATCTCGTTCGGGGAGGCGCAGATCGACGCCGGGTAGCCGCGGTAGCCCTTGAAGGTCGGCGTCCCGCCGCGCGAGCGGATGAACTCGTCAGCCAGCTCGTCGAGCTCCTGCGTGGTCACGCCAGGCCGCGCGTGCTCTCCCAGCAGCGCGAGCGTGTCCGCCACCACCTCGCCGGCACGGGCCATGCGCTCGATCTCGGCCGGCGCCTTGCGGATGATCACCGCCTGCTGGATCTCGCGGAAGACCTCCTGGACGGGCCGATCGGCGTGAATGCCGACGAGGTTCCCGCGCGTGCGGAAGTACTCGACCAGCGGCTCCGTCTCCGCGTGATAGAGGCGCAGCCGCTCGTCGATCGCCTCCGGCGTGTCATCGGTGCGGCTCTCCTCGGCCGCGCGCCTGAGCATCCGCTCGCGCCCGACCTGGTCGGCGAGCTGGAACTCGAAGACGACGTCGAGGTCGCGGCCGATCTCGCGCAGCATTTCCTCGAGCGCCTCGGCCTGCGGCATCGTGCGCGGGAAGCCGTCCAGCACGAAGCCCTCGCGCGCGTCGACGGCGGCGAGCCGCTCGCGGATCAGCGCGATCATCAGGTCGTCGGGGACGAGGCGGCCCGCGTCGTAGAGCGGCTTTACCTGACGGCCGAGCTCCGTGTCGGCGTAGATCGCGGCGCGCAGCATGTCGCCGGTCGCGACGTGCGGAATGCCGAACTCCGCGGCGATCAGCCGCCCCTGGGTGCCCTTGCCGGCTCCCTGCGGGCCGAGCAGCAGGATGTCCGCCACTACTAGAGCCGCCGGTCTGGCCGAATCGTGCGCGCTGGCCGCGAAACGCCCGCGTCGCAAGAACGCAGGGAGTGCTCGTAGCCAGAGGCTACGGGTGCGACTGAGGACGCCGCGACGCGGAGCGTTGCAGCGCGCCAGCGGGTGCGAGGCGGACAGATCGTCGGCGTCACTTTAGGAAGCCTTCGTAGGAGCGCATCATCATCTGCGACTCCATCTGGCGCATCGTGTCCAGGGCGACGCCGACGACGATCAGCACCGAGGTGCCGCCGAGGGCGCGCGAGGTTGCCTGCGAGAAGCCGCCGTACTTGATGAAGATGCTCGGCAGGACGGCGACCGCCGCGAGGAAGATCGAGCCGGGCAGCGTCAGCCGGGTCAGCACGCGGTCGAGGTATTGCGCTGTCGGCGGCCCGGGCCGGATGCCCGGGATGTAGCCGCCGTGCTTGCGCAGGTTGTCGGCCTGGTCGACGGGATTGAACTGCACCGCCGTGTAGAAGAACGCGAAGAGGATGATCAGCGTCGCCTCGACGATGATGTACGCCCACGAGGCCGGCGCGAAGTGCTGGTTGATGAACGTCTGCGTGTTCGGCGCGAAGGAGCCGAGCGTCTGCGGCAGGGCGAGCAGCGCGGCGGCGAAGATGATCGGGATCACGCCCGCCATGTTCACGCGCAGGGGCAGATAGGTCGATTCGCCCGACGTCATCTTGCGTCCGATCATGCGCTTGGCGTACTGGATCGGGATCCGGCGCTGCCCCTCCTGCATGAAGACGACCGAGACGATGATCGCGAGCGCGATCAGCGGGAAGAACAGCTTCTCCATCGGGCCGCCGTTGTACCAGGCCGTCACGCCTGCGGGCGCCGAGACGAGGATCGAGGCGAAGATCAGCAGCGAGATCCCGTTCCCGATCCCGCGCTTGGTGATCAGCTCGCCCATGTACATCAGCAGCGTCGTGCCGGCGGTGAGCGTGATGATGATCAGCACCAGGCGGCCGGAGTTCGAGGTCAGCGCGCCCTGGCGCTTGAACAGGTACGCATAGCCCGTCGCCTGCGCGGCCGCGAGCGCCACGGTCAGGTAGCGGGTGTACTGGTTGATCTTGGCGTAGCCGGCCTCGCCTTCCTTCTGTAGCTCCTCGAGCTTCGGGATCACGACGGTCAGGAGCTGCAGGATGATCGAAGCGGTGACGTAGGGCATGATCCCGAGCGCGAACAGCGAGAACTGAGACAGGGCGCCGCCCGAGAAGACGTTCAGGAAGCCGAGCAGCGTCCCGCCCTGGCCGCTGAAGAACTGCTTGATCTGCTCGGAGTCGACGCCGGGGGCCGGAATCCACGAGCCCAGCCGGTACAGCGCCAGAATCAGGGCCGTGAAGAGGACGCGCTTGCGCAGCTCCGGCACGCGCCACGCGTTGGCGACCCAGGAGAACACCTAGCCCTCCTCCCCCTCGGGCTCCGGCTCGGGGTCGGGCTCGCCCTCGGGCTCGAGGTCGGGCTCGGCCTCGGCCTGCGGCTCGGTCTCCTCCTGCTCCGGCTCGTCGTCGGCCGGGGCCGGACGCGCGCTCTGCGGCTTGCGCTTCGGCAGACGCTCCTTCGGCTCGCGCAAGAGGGTCAGGGAGCCGCCGGCGGCCTCGACCTTCTCGCGCGCGCTCGCGGAGGCGGCGTGCACGGTGACGCTCAGCTTCTTGGAGAGGTCGCCCTGCCCGAGCAGCTTGACGTCGATCTTGGTGTTCTTGATCAGGCCCTTCTCGATGAGCGCCTCGAGGGTGACCTCGGCGCCAGCGTCGAAGCGCTCCTCGAGCGCGGCAACGTTGACCGGCTGCGTGTGCGTCCGGTGCGGCCCCATCGGCATCGCGTCCTTCGAGTACGGGCCGCGCTGCTTGCCGAGCCGCATGTAGAGCGGGTTCTGCCCGCCCTCGAAGCCCGGGCGCATCTTGTGCGAGCCCGAGCGCGACTTCTGGCCCTTCAGCCCGCGGCCCGAGTAGCGCCCCTTGCCGGAGCCCAGGCCGCGGCCGATGCGCTTGCGGTCCTTGCGCGCCTGGGCCGGCTTGAGGTTGGAGAGGTTCAGCTCGTCAGGCATCGGAGTCCACCCTCACGAGGTGACGGACCTTCCTGAGCATACCGGCGAGCTGCGGGCTCTCCGCGTGCTCGGCGGTCTTGCCGATCCTGCCCAGGCCGAGCGCCCGCAGCGTGCCGCGGTTGCGCGGATTCTGGCCGATCGCGCTACGCGTCTGGGTGATCTTCAGCTTCGCCATCCGTCGTCTCCGGCTCCGGTTTCGGCGCAGGCGTTGCCTCTGCCACCTGAGCCTCTTCGGGTTGCTTCGCCGTTATCGGGAGCACCTGGCTGATCGTCAGCCCGCGCGTGGCGGCGACCTCCTCGGGGCGTCGCAGGCTCTGCAGGCCCTGCACCGTCGCCTTGAGCATGTTGATCGGGTTCGTCGTGCCGAGGCTCTTGGCGAGGATGTCGCGGATTCCGGCCAGCTCGAGCACCGCGCGCACGCCGCCGCCGGCGATCACCCCGGTTCCCTCGCTCGCCGGCCGCAGCAGCACGCGTGCCGCGCCGAAGCGCCCGAGGATCTCGTGCGTGATCGTCTTGCCGTGAAGCGGAACCGTGAACAGGTTCTTCTTCGCATCGTCGACGGCCTTCGAGATCGCCAGCGGGACCTCGCGCGCCTTGCCGTAACCGAGGCCGACACGGTCGACCTCGTCGCCGATCACGACGAGCGCGGTGAACGAGAACCGCCGGCCGCCCTTGACCACCTTGGCGACGCGGTTGATCTCGACCACGCGCTCCTTCAGCTCTCTCGATTCGTGGACGTCAATGCTCACTTAGAACTTCAAGCCTCCTTCGCGGGCCGCATCGGCCAGCGCCTTCACGCGACCGTGGTAGAGGTAGCCGCCACGGTCGAAGACGACCGTCTCGACGTTCGCCTTCTTCGCATTGGCAGCCAGCAGTTTGCCGACCTCGGCCGCCTGCTCGCTCTTCGAGCCCTTGAACGACCTCAGGTGCAGCCAACTCGCAGCGGCGAGCGTCTTGCCCTCGAGGTCGTCCACCAGCTGGGCCTCGATCCCGCGGTTCGAGCGGAACACGACCAGCCGCGGCCGCTCGGCGGTGCCGGAGACCTTGCCGCGCACGCGCTGGTGCCGGCGCTCGCGCGCCTTGCGGACAGTAAGCGTGCTCATGCGCGCTTCCCGACCTTCCGACGGACGTACTCGCCCTCGTAACGGATGCCCTTGCCCTTGTACGGCTCGGGCGGGCGCACCTTGCGCACCTGCGCGGCGATCTCGCCGACCTGCTGCTTGTCGATGCCCTTGACGATCACCTCGGTCGGCGTCGGCACCTCGAAGCTGATGCCCTGCGGCGCCTTCAGCACCACGGAGTGGGAGTAGCCGACGTTCAGCTCGAGATCGGTCCCGCGCAGCGCGGCGCGGTAGCCGACCCCCTGGATCTCGAGGCGCTTCTGGAAGCCGCTCGTGACGCCCTCGACCATGTTCGCGATCAGCGTCCGCGTCAGGCCGTGCAGCGCGCGATCGTCGCCGCGCTCGGTCGGGCGCTTGACGACGATCGTCGAATCCTCCTGGTCGACCTGCATCCGCACCGGAACCTGCTGGGTCAGCTCGCCGAGCGGGCCGTTGACCATCACGCGGCCAGGGGCGATCGAGACCGAGACGCCGGCCGGAAGCTCGATTGGCTGTTTACCGATTCGACTCATGGCTCACCAGACGAAGCAGACGACCTCGCCGCCCACGCCCTGCTCCTCGGCAGCGCGGCTCGTGATCAGGCCGTTGGAGGTGGACAGGATCGCAGTCCCCATCCCGCCGAGCACGCGCGGCAGACGGTCCTTGCGCGCGTAGACCCGGCGGCCGGGCTTGGAGACGCGCTTCAGGTCGGTGATCACACGCTCGCGGCTGCGGCTGTACTTGAGTTGGATCACGAGCGTGTCGAAAGGCGTGTCGTCGACGTGCTCGACCCGGTAGTCCTGGATGTAGCCCTCCTCCTTGAGGATGCGTGCGATCTCGGCCTTGAGACCGGAGGTCGGCATCTCGGCGCTCTCGTGCAGTGCGCGATTCGCGTTGCGGATCCTCGTGAGCATGTCGGCGATCGGGTCGGTCTGCATGCTCGCCTCCTACCAGCTCGACTTGGTCATTCCCGGGATGACGCCCTGGTGGGCGAGGTCCCGCAGGCAAATTCGACAGAGACCGAACTTCCGGTAGGTCGCGCGGGCGCGGCCACAGCGGTTGCAGCGGTTGTATGCGCGCGTCTTGTAGCGCTGCGGCTTGTGCGATTTCTCGATCAAGGCCTTGCGTGCCATCTACTCCGTCTCTCCTTCGTCGGTCTCAGTCTCAGGCCGGGTGAACGGCATCCCGAGCGCGCGCAGGAGCGCGAGCCCCTCCTCGTCGTCCTCGGCGGTGGTGGTGATCGCCACGTCGAGGCCGCGGATCGCGCCGATCTCGTCGTAGTCGATCTCCGGGAAAATGATCTGCTCGCGGATCCCGAGCGAGAAGTTGCCGCGGCCGTCCATCGAGCGCGGGTTCAGCCCGCGGAAGTCGCGGATGCGCGGGAGCGCGATGGCGATCAGCCGGTCGAGGAACTCCCACATGCGGGCGCCCCGCAGCGTCACGCGCGCGCCCACGGGCATGCCCTCGCGCACCTTGAAGCCGGCGATCGACTTGCGCGCCAGGCGGATCTGCGCGCGCTGGCCGGCGATCGTGGTCAGCTCCTCGACCGCGCTGTCGAGCTGCTTCGCGTCGGTCTTCGCCTCGCCGACGCCCATGTTGAGCGTGATCTTCTGGAGGCGCGGTACCTGCATCGTCGAGCTCAGGCCGAGCTCGTCCTTCAGGCGCGGGCGGATCTCCTGCTCGTACGAGGTCTTCAGGCGGGGCTCGTAACCGTTCATCTCACTCATTACTTGTCGATCTCCTGGCCGCAGTCGGCGCGCTTGCAGACGCGCACGTGCACCTCGCGGCCCTTGACTTCCTTGGTCGTCATCCCGATCCGCGTCGGGCGGTTGCACGTCGGGCAGACGAGCATCACGTTCGCGACCGGCACGGGCGCCGCCTTCTCGATCACGCCGCCGGGGGTCATCTGGGTGCCGCCCATGCGATTGGCGTCGCGCAGCGGCCGCGGCCGCGTGTGCCGCTTCTGGATGTTCAGGTTCTCGACGACGACCCGCTGCTCGCGCGGCCGGGCCTCGATCACGCGGCCTTCCTTGCCGCGGTCCTTGCCCGAGAGCATGTGGACGTTGTCGCCCTTGCGGATGCGCATCTTGTGGGACATCAGAGGACCTCCGGAGCCAGGCTGACGATCTTCATGAAGTTCTTCTCGCGCAGCTCGCGCGCGACCGGCCCGAAGATGCGGGTGCCGCGCGGGTTGCGGGCGGCGTCGATCAGCACGGCCGCGTTCTCGTCGAAGGCGATCGAGGTGCCGTCGTTGCGCCCGAAGGGCTTGCGCGTACGCACGACCACGGCCTGGACGACCTCACCCTTCTTGACCGCGCCCTGCGGGCTCGCCGTCTTGACGGTCGCGGTGATCACGTCACCCACGCGTGCGTAGCGGCGCTTCGAGCCGCCCTTGACGCGGATGCAGAGGATCTCGCGCGCGCCGGTGTTGTCGGCCACGCGCAGCCGTGATTCCTGCTGGATCACTTCGCCACCTCGAGCACTTCGGCCAGGCGCCAGTTCTTCTGCTTCGAGATCGGCCGCGTCTCGACGATGCGCACCACGTCGCCCACCTTGGCCGCGTTCTGCTCGTCGTGGGCGTGGAACTTCGACGAGCGGCGGATCACCTTCTTGTAGCGCGGGTGAGCCTTCACCGTGTCGACCTTGACCACGATTGTCTTGTCCATCGCGTCGGAGACGACCACGCCGCGGCGTTCCTGGCGCCGGCCGCGCTCGTGCTCGGGCTTGGGCAGCCGCACGATCGGCCGCCGCTCCGCCGGGCGCTCGCGCCTCGGCTTGGAGTGCTTGTGGCGCTCCGAGCGCGGCATTCGCTTGCGCTTCGGCTTGGGTGTGGACTGCTGGGGAGGCTCCTCCTCGGCGGCCGGCTCTTCGCCCTCGGCTTCGGCCAGGGGTTCGTCGGCAGGCGTCTCTTCCGCAGGAGCCTCCTCCTCGGCAGGGGCCTCTTCGGCCGCGGGCTCTTCAGCCTCGGGCTCGGCTTCGGCAGCGGGCTCTTCGGCCACAGGCTCCTCGGCAGGGGCCTCTTCGGCCGCGGGCTCCGCGGCCGTTGCCTCTGCCTCGGGCTGCTCCGCCTCGGGCTGCTCGGTCGGCTCTTCGGTTGTCTCGTTCTGCTCTTCGTCAGGCATTGGTCTCTCTCGTCAGGCTCGATTCACGTTCGATGCGGATGGTCAGGATGCGGGCGATCTCGCGCTTGGCGTGCTTCAGCCGCGCCGGGTTTTCGAGGGCGCCCGTCGCGGACTGAAAGCGCAGGTTGAACAGCTCCTGGCGCGTGTCGGCCAAGCGGTTCTCCAGCTCCTCGTCGGTCAGGTCTCGCAGCTCCCTAGCTCGCAAAGAGATCCGCCTCCCTCGTTACGACCTTGGTCTTGATCGGCAGCTTGCGGCCGGCGAGGCGGAGCGCCTCCTTGGCCAGTGGCTCGTCCACGCCGGCGAGCTCGAACATCACTCGGCCGGGCTTGACGACGGCGACCCAGTGCTCGGGCGCGCCCTTGCCGGAGCCCATGCGCGTCTCGGCGGGCTTCTGCGTGACCGGCTTGTCCGGGAAGACGTTGATCCAGACCTTGCCACCGCGGCGGATCTTGCGCGTCATCGCGATTCGGGCGGCCTCGATCTGGCGGTTCGTGACCCAGCCGGCCTCGAGCGCCTTCAGGCCGTAGTCGCCGGCCTGCACCGTCGTCTGGCCCTTCGAATAGCCGCGCCTGCGGCCTCGCTGGTACTTGCGGTACTTGGTCTTCTTCGGGAGCAGCATCTAGCTTTCGTCCTTCTTTTCTTCCTGTTCGG
>Ga0193727_1001234_pt1 | contig 10527 bp, 5 predicted proteins | sample H2c2metaG_FD_143051 | JGI IMG/M metagenome (GOLD analysis project Ga0193727, IMG submission 143051) | Soil microbial communities from a riparian zone of the East river system, Colorado, United States - H2c2 | ecosystem: Environmental > Terrestrial > Soil > Riparian zone | place: USA: East River...
AAAATTTCTTCGGTTCCGATCCTTCCATGCGACTCGAACTAGAGCAGCGCCTGGCCGCCGGAATCAACCTTCCCGATGCGGAACGCCTCGGCGTTGCACTTGCTGCTGTTCGCTCGTGCGTCACTGGCACATCTGGCCCGGACCCGCTTGCACAACGGATCGTGACAGCCTTCGTTCGACCGGCCGTTCCGATGGGTGTGGCTTTGGGGTACGTCGAATCGCGATATTGGAATCGCCGCCTCGCTTTGGCCGGACGCGAGCTGTCTCGTGCGGCAACCGCTGTCGCGCGCGTCTGGCTCGACGGTCATCCCGCTCTACGGTGGGCTGGCACCTGCTGGTTCGTCACGGACAAGTGGGCAGTCACCACAAGCGCAGTCGCCCGGGAAATTCGTTACCCGGGTGTCAAGGCACGCGTGGAGCAGGGTGGTCAATCGTTCGCTGTCGTCGACGTTCGCACCCACGACGCTTCGCCGATCAATTCTCTACTGGCGTTCCTGGTTTTTGACGGTGCTCCCCAGTTCACCAATGGCTGGCACACGCCGGAGCGGAGCGGTGGGAAGAGCGGGACGGTGGCCACCATCGGGTACACTGCGCGCGACTCGCGGACGGGGGACCCTTTGCTCGATCTCGTCTACGAGCGGAGCTTCAACCAGAAGTGCGTCGCCCCTGGACGGCTGTTGAATTCATCCGACGATGGCTTTTTGACACACGACTGTGCGTCTGTCGGAAACACGGCCGGAGCCCTGATTGTCGATCTCGTAACGGGCCACGCAGTGGGCCTTCACGTCAACGGTGCGCTCGATGGGCCAGGTGCCGGGGTTGCGTGGTCCACGATTGAACAGGCACTGCGCGCGCTTGGCGAACGCACAGTGGTCGCGGCTCCCGAGCTTGGCGCGGACGCGCTAGAAAGGCGTGGGCTCAGCGCCGAAGACTATGAGGGTCGCCAAGGATACCGGAGCGATTTTCTGGGGATCGACGTGCCGGCGCCAACGGCTGGACCAACAATCAAAGCCGATGTCAATACCTTCACAGTAGGCGGCAAGGCGACGACACTCCTACCGTATACGCATTTCTCCGTCTGCATGAGCAAGGCCAGACGCATGTGCCGGTTCACGGCGTGCAACGTCGAAGGCGGGGCCCTGCAGGATATCGGCCGCGCGGGCATCCCCTGGCGTTTCGACGCACGATTCGACGAAGAGCTCCAGGCCGGCGACGATCTGTATCGAGATAACGATCTCGATCGTGGACACATGGTGCGCCGACTCGATCCGGTGTGGGGGAACGATCAGGAAGCCCAAGCTGCGAATGAGGACACGTTTCACTTCACGAACTCATGTCCGCAGCACAAGGATCTGAACCAGAAGACATGGAACGATTTGGAAGACTACGTGCTCCAGAACGCGGGGAAGTTCCGACTGAGGGTCAACGTCTTCACCGGCCCCGTGTTCCGCGCCGACGATCCCGACTACCGTGACTTCCGGCTTCCGCTCGACTTCTGGAAAGTCGTGGTAATGGTGAAGGACGACGGAACCCTGTCGGCGACTGCCTACACACTGAGTCAACGCGACCTCGTGACAGGGCTCGAATTCGTGTTCAGTGAATTCCGGACCTACCAGATACGACTACGTCAGGTCGAGGAGTGGACAGGGCTCGATTTCGGCGAGTTGCGCAACTTCGATCCAAAAGACGCGCTCGAGAGCGCGGCCGGCGCAGTCGAAATCAAGGGACCTCAAGACATTCAGCTCTGACGCGAGATGACCTCTGAGGACTGGGAGGAACTTGCGCTCGCAGTTGCGGTCGCGCTGAAGACGTTCGATTGGCCGCGAAGTGACGCCCTCTGCGAGCGCATCGCAGGCGCAACCCGTAGTGACCCAAGCGGCGCCGCAGCGCCAGTGGGTCGGATACTGAAGCGACTCCGCCGGGCACGACGTTTTCAATCGATGGCGCTGCTAGCGGATGCGATGTTCGAGAGTGGTGTCGCGTCGACGGAATCGGGCGTTCAGTACGCGCAGGCGTTAACGGACACACGATCTCTTTCGGCAGCCGAAGCCTTCCTGGACTGGCTATCGCGGCGCCCCGACGCGGCTTCGATGGCCAGCGAAATAGTTGGCTTGCGAGGCAGGATTGCCAAGCAACACCATGTCAATACGCCGGACGCGCAGATCGATCGCGCGCATCGCTATCTCGAAGAGTCCGTGCGCCAATACCTGGCTGGATTCGATCTCAACCCCAGCGTGTACTTCTGGCACGGCATCAACGCGGTCGCGCTGATTGAGCGTGCGCATCGCAAAAGGATCCCTGTCGAGCAGTTCCCGGCCTCAAAGGCGCTTGCGCGCTCGATTCTGGACACGGTGAACTCGTCGGCGAAAACGGCCGATCCACAAGATGTGTGGAGGATAGGAACGGAGCTCGAAGCTTACATCGCCCTGAACGATTCGGTGCGGGCCGCAGATGCCGCAGTCAGATATGCAGCTGCAGAGGAGGCGGATGCCTTTCAAATCGCTAGCACACTTCGCCAGTTGACCGAGGTCTGGGAACTCACGAGCAATGCGCCGCCAGGATCTCAGGTTCTCCCGACGTTGCGCGCGGCGCTTCTTGCTCGAGAAGGTGGCAGCTTTCGTCTGGAGCCACATCAAGTCGCCGCGGATCTCGAGGGATCCGCCGGGCTCGAGAAGGTCTTTGGCGCAGGCCAGTTTAAGACCGTCAAGTGGTATCAGCACGGTCTGGACTGTTGCGAGTCCATCGCCAGAATCGAAACATCTGAAGGAAACTCGGAGGGCACTGGTTGGGTGTGTCGGGCGGATGCACTATTCGACAACGGATCCGACAAGTTGCTGCTCGTCACCAACGCACATGTGGTGAACGCCGAGGGCGGTGAAGGTGCCTTGAGATTCGACAAGGCTGCGGTGAGGTTCGAGATTAGTGGTCACGTCTCTCGCTTCACCTCCATCGTGTGGTCATCACCGATCAAGGAGTGCGACGCCACGGTCCTCGAGCTCGACTCGCTTCCTCCCAAAGTTGCCGGCCTCTCGCTGTCAGACGAACCGTTGACGATGCCGTCGCCAAGTGCGAGGGCTCCGCGGCTTTACATTATCGGCTACGCCGGCGGACGCGGGCTTTCCTTCTCCTTCGACGACAACGTTATGATTGCGTGCAGTGACCGCCGCGTGCACTACCGGACACCCACTGAAGGGGGAAGCTCGGGCAGTCCGGTGTTCGACGAAGACGGCTGGAGCGTCGTCGCGCTGCATCATGCGGGTAAGGCGAAAATGCCGCAGCTCGACGACCCCGCGTCGTTTTATGAAGCGAACGAGGGCATTCCGATAGCGGCGATCCGCGCCGCGATTCGAGCGAAGGCGTAAACACAACCTCGACAGGTGAAGAAGGCGTTGAAGCCAACCCGGTCCGATTTCTCTCTGATGTCGCCTGGGTCCTGCTTGGAGGACTTGTTTTCATTACTCTGCCGCTCAATTTGTCGATTCAAGGAGGCCGATGACGCGCATACAGATTTGCCCAATTGGAACCTAACCAATCGCTCGAGCGAGCTGCAGAGAGCGGATAATAACGTAAGAGAGCTCATGGAACCGACAAGTACGGTGGAAGTTCGGGGAGCGCCTTACCAGAGGAAATAAACGTCTTTGGCAGGTTTTTTGGGATATATGCGAGGTCAGGCGCGCGAACCCGCAATAGCGCGGCTTGATCAATCAGCGCGCCGGAATGTATCTCCCGGTACCGTCCAAAATTGCAGCGTGGGTAACGAATTTTTAATTTCGGGCAATACGTAAGTTTCGGCCAAATTTCTCCAAGATACCAGGTTGCAGGTTCAAACGAGCTGTTTAGCGGTTCAGCCCAAGGCCGCGAAGGCTTTTCAGCAACTAACGCGTTCAATTTTTCCGCATTGAAATATAGGCCAGCAGTCGCTGCGTGTTCTTGCATCCATTGAAATGAATTCCACCATAATCGACCGCGTTCTGGTGGACCACCCCCACCAATGTCGGAATGCACGCCAGGAAACCACAACTCAAGGACGTCTTGTCCGGGCGCCGGTCGAAATAAATTCTGGCGAAAGAATGCACGACGTTCATCTATGGCGACAGCGTGGCGGATGTGTTTAACGCTCGGATTATAAGCCGTGAAAGGGAAATGCTTTGGATCCCATACCCACCCAACGGATGACACCGTGTCCCAAACGCCCAAAAAATGCACTTGAAACCGTCGTTCTTCGTCCCCTGGTGTGACCTCCCGTGCGAATGTGTGGCGGAAATCATCGCACAACTGTTTCCATTTGCTTGCGGCGGCCGCGGTAGATTGATGGCCCCGTGTTTCGGTAATGCGACGAAAATATTTCATCGCGTACGGAATCAAATTGTAGTTGCCTCGAGGAAGGAGACCGAGCTGGTGGAGAAAGCCGGCTAAGACTCTTGCCGTGTAAGCGCCACGGCTAAAACCGAACAAGAACACTCGATCGTTGGGTTCCCAAAAATCAATTAGGTAGGTGTAGGCTTGGACGATCTTACGTGAAAGACCCAAGCCGAACGCGAGGCCAAACCATCGGGTAAGCGTCTTAAGCGTCTCACCAAGTGCACCAGGTTCGGGAAGAGTGCCGACGCCCGGATCATAGTACAACCGCTGCCCTTTCGAGTGATCGCGGTCCAGTACCTCAATCAACCGAACAACATTCGTCGGCTCGCGACCAAACTCGTAGTTTGTACCATCAAAACAAAGAACCAAGTTCCGACCTTCAGAGGGGGCTTCATTCATTTGGGGACGCCTGAGTGGTACCGAAACAGGCCATCAGTCGCAAGAACAAACCCTCTTGAATGAGATCTTTCGCCGCGATTTTATTGATTCGTCTTCAAGCCCTGCGCACGCGGACTCCTGACATCAGCCCTTAAAGCAGCGCTTTGTCGCGAATCAAGCTTTATAAGGGTTTTCGCTTTACTTTATCAAGCGTGTAACTGATTTTCATGTTCGCCCAGAAGGTCGGAACAATTCGTTAGGGCATAGCAAAAATGATTTCGCCTGATGAATACATCGAGCAGCGGCTAAACGATCAGATCGCCTGGTATGACCGCAGGAGCATCACGAATAAACGCTGGTTTAAGCGGCTACGTTTTGCCGAGATCGTCGCCGCAGCGACGATTCCATTCCTATCCGGCTTTGCAGGCAACTCCTTCCCGGTCAAGATTGCAATCGGTGCTTTAGGCGTTTTCGTTACCGTAGTCGCATCCCTGCTCGGTTTGCTGCAACTTCAGGTACATTGGATTGAATATCGAGCCACAGCGGAGTCGCTCAGGAAGGAGAAATTCTTGTTTCTTACCCAAACGGACCCTTACGATAAGGATAATGCCTTCCATCTTCTCGTTCAACGTGTCGAAGCTTTGTTGTCAAAGGAGAACACTGACTGGGTGCAATCGATGACGAAACCACCTAAAGCAGAGGAGCCTCCTTCGAAGCAATCGTAGCTGAAGGTTTTGCGGTGCGTTCGCCGCAATCGGTGCGAGATTTAGCCGAAGGGCTTCAACATCTTTCCCGTCCGCAAAAAACCGCCATAGAAGTAGTTCGCGGCGCCTTTTCGTTACGACAAGAACTTATTGTATCATTGCAAGGATTGGTGCGTCGGCGAATCGATTGCTGAGGTTACGTAGAGACCGTGATCGCGCTGGTAATCCGCAATGGCCCCCCGCGTAGGCAAACCAAGCCGACCGTCCGCTTCGCCCTGATAATATCCTTGCTTTTGCAGCGCCGCTTGGACGTCGGCGATCACCTGATCGGGTGGCAAATCGTTATGGCCGTAGATCGGGCCATCATATTCATAATTCGATTTAGGATCGTAGCCCCATGCCGGGAACCAGTACCTTGAATTCCAATAATACCATCCGCCTGCACCGAAAACGATGCGCGGGTGATGGCTTCTCCACCAATCTCTATCGTGCCACTCGGATCTGTAATTGCGGAACACCTCATAATCTGAGCCTAGCCATTGGTCGCTTCCCTGAATACGCCTGTTTTGCTGAAACTGCCCAGCAGGCACTTTTTCGGTCGTCGGTCCATTTGCCGCGTTGATTGGATGGCGCGTCGACGTTCCCGTAGGTGCCCGTTCGGTTTGCTGTTTATTTGTCATGTTGCGTGGCACTACCTGCGGTTCGTCTTGTGATTTATTTACCATGTTGCGTGGAATCACCTGCGGTTCGTCTTGTGATTTATTTGCCATGTTGCGTGGAATCACCGTCGGTTCGTTTTGTGGTTTATTTGCCTTGTTAAGCGGCATTACCTTCGTCGTTGATTCAGTTATCGGCTTATTTGCAGGGTTGAAGTGCGCTTTATTTGCCTTGTTAAGCGGCATTACCTTCGTCGTCGATTCAGTTGTCGACTTATTTGCAGGGTTGAAGTGTGGTTTATTTGCCTTGTTTTGAATCGTCGATCCAGTTATCGGCTTATTTGCAGGGTTGAAGGTTCGCCGGTCCCCAGTTGTCGTCGGTTTGCCTTCTCGCGTTACCTTGTCTGCCGTCCCTGATTTGCCCTCCGTCGTTCGATTGGCGGCTCCCGTTGGTTTTCCGGTGTTATGGATGTTCCTGTCTGGGTGGAGAGCCTGCGGGGCCGTTGGCCTACGCGCTGCCGTCTCGGCCGATTGCGAAGATTGCCCGGCTCGCGTGCTGCTTCTCTTTGGTTCTCCCTTTGTTTTCCCTTTTCCTTCGCCCGCGCCAAGCGCGATAGACGCGAGTGCAAGACTGCAGATCGGAACGAGCAATCTCATTCGGGGGTTATTCAATTGTTGGTCTAGTATGCGCCGTTGTCAAGAATTAGTCTTGCTTCAGCCTTCGAAGATTGTCACACTGTCTCTCGTTTCTAACTCTCTGGCGCAAGCGAAGCTAACGACAGGCGAAGGATCGCAAGAACAATCGCCGAGGGAAAATGGCTGATATCTTTATTTCCTACGCTCGCGAGGACAGGGACTTCGTGCGTCGCTTGGATGAGTCTTTGAAAAGTCGGGGGCGAGAGACATGGGTCGATTGGGAGGGCATTCGGCCAACGGAAGAATTCATGGAGGCCATCTATGGCGCAATCGAAGCGGCTGACACTTTCGTTTTTGTTCTTACGCCGGACTCGGTCCCTTCGGTCGTCTGCGGCCGCGAGATCGCACACGCGGTAGCGCACAACAAACGGTTGGTTCCAATCGTCGGCCGAGATGTCAACGGCGATACCGTTCCCGAAGCGCTTGCGAAACTGAACTGGATCTTCTTTCGGGAGAGCGATGATTTTGAAAAGGCAACTGACACGCTAATCAGCGCACTCGATACCGATCTCAAGTGGATACACGCGCACACCCGTCTGCTCACCCGTGCAATTGAATGGAACGCAAACGGCAAGAACAACAGTTTTGTTTTGCGCGGTGATGATCTGCGGTCGGCTGAGCGATGGCTGGCGGAAGCGGGCAGTAATAAGGAACGCCAGCCAACGGCACTACAAACCGAATACATCATTGCCAGCCGCAAAGCCGCAGCGCGGCGGCAGCGGATCATGCTTGGGGCCGTAACCTTCGGATTCGTGATTGCTGTAGTGCTCGCAGTCCTAGCGTTCTTCGCGGAAGCCAAGGCGAAAGCTGCCATGAAGAGGACCAGCGAAGTCGCCAGCCGTGGAAATGTCTCGCTCGCTCGCTACTCAAAGGAACGTGGGAAGAGCGCTCAAGCCTTGGCCCAACTTGCGCAGGCGTCGCGGTTGAATGCACAAAATGGGGAAGCGTCTAGCCTGACCGTCGCTATGCTGACACAGCTAAACTGGTATGTCCCGTTAACCGGTTCAATGCGGCATAACGACATAGTTAATTCAGCAGAGTTCAGTCCCGACGGTCAGCGGATAGTAACCGCCTCGCGAGACAAGACAGCACGGTTGTGGGATGCCGCCAGTGGCAAACCAATTGGCGAGCCCATGATGCATGAAAGCGAGGTTAATTCAGCAGAGTTCAGTCCCGACAGTCAGCGGATGGTAACCGCCTCAGCGGATAAGACGGCTCGGGTGTGGGATGCGGTCACCGGCAAACCAATTGGCGAGCCCATGAAGCATGAAGAGGAGGTTAATTCGGCAGAGTTTAGTCCCGATGATCAGCGGGTAGTGACCGCTTCACGAGATAAGACAGCACGGGTGTGGGATGTGGCCAGCGGCAAACCAATTGGCGAACCTATGAAGCATGAAGGCATGGTTTATTCAGCGCAGTTCAGTCCCGACGGTCAGCGGGTAGTGACTGCCTCACGAGATAAGACAGCGCGGATGTGGGATGCGGCTAGCGGCAAACCAATTGGCAAGCCCATGAGACACGAAGGCATGGTTTTCTCTGCCCAGTTCAGTCCTGACGGCCAGCGGGTAGTGACCGCCTCAGCAGATAAGACAGCGCGACTGTGGGATGCGGCCAGCGGCGAACCAATTGGTGAGTCCATGTACCATGACGACGTAGTCAATTCAGCACAGTTCAGCCCTGATGGGCAGCGGGTGGTAACGGCCTCATGGGATAAGACGGCGCGAGTATGGGATGCCTTCAGCGGTAAACCAATTGGCGAACCGATGAAGCATGACGACGTTGTTAATTTAGCGCAGTTCAGTCCTGATGGGCAGCGAATAGTAACCGCCTCGGAAGACAAGACGGCGCGAGTATGGGATGCCTTCAGCGGTAAACCAATTGGCGAACCCATGAAGCATGAAGAGGAGGTTAATTCAGCACAGTTCAGCCCTGATGGGCAGCGGGTATTGACCTCCTCAGAGGATAAGACAGCGCGACTGTGGGACGTTGCCAGCAGCAAACCAGTTGGCGAACCGATGAAGCATGACGACGTGGTTAATTCAGCGCAGTTCAGTCCTGATGGGCAGCGGATAGTGACCACCTCAGGTAGCACGGCGCGGCTGTGGGACGGTGCCAGCAGCAAACCAGTTGACGAACCGATGAGGCATGACGACGTGGTTAATTCAGCGCAGTTCAGCCCTGATGGCCAGCGGATAGTGACCGCCTCAGGTAGCACGGCGCGGGTGTGGGACGTTGCCAGCAGCAAACCAGTTGGCGAACCGATGAAGCATGACGACGTTGCTAATTCAGCGCAGTTCAGCCCTGATGGCCAGCGGATAGTGACCGCCTCAGGTAGCACGGCGCGGGTGTGGGACGTTGCCAACAGCAAACCAGTTGGCGAACCGATGAAGCATGACGACGTGGTTAATTCAGCGCAGTTCAGCCCGGATGGTCGGCGGGTAGTAACCGCCTCAGCGGATGAGACAGCGCGGCTGTGGGATGCCGCCAGCGGCAAGCCATATGGTGAGTCGATGAAGCACGAAGGCACGGTTAACTCAGCACAGTTTAGCCCCGATGGTCGGCGGATAGTAACCGCCTCAGCGGATAATACGGCGGGGCTGTGGGATGCCACCAGCACCAGACCAGTTGGCGAACCTATGAAGCACGAAGGCGTGGTTAATTCAGCACAGTTCAGTCCCGATAGTCAACGGATAGTGACCGCCTCACGGGATAAGACAGCGCGAGTGTGGGATATAGCTAGCGGCAAACCAACTGGCGAACCGATGAAGCATGAAGACGTAGTTAACTCAGCACACTTCAGCCCAGTTGGTGACAGGATAGTGACAGTCTTGCAGGATAAGACTGCGCACCTGTGGGATGCTGCCAGCGGTAAACCAATTGGCGAGCCCATGACGCATGAAGGCGTGATTACTTCAGCGCAGTTCAGTCCCGATGGTCAGCGGATAGTGACCGCCTCATTGGATCAGACGGCGCGGCTGTGGGATGCCGCGACAATGACGGACAAGGACACCAGAGAAGATATTCTTTTACTTGTTGAACTAGCTCAAGCCACGGCCGGTATGGCTTGGGAAACTGTCGAGGATGCAGAGAATCTCAAATTGCTCACCCCGGAACAGATCAGAGTATCGTGGGAGAACATCACTGCGAAGTTCTCGAAGCGGCATTCGAAATTAACTCCGTTACAACGATTCATGGAATGGAACGTCGCGGATCGCAGAAGCCGAACGATTTCTCCGTTCTCGCAAGTGACTGTTTCCGAATGGTTGGAGAACAGGATCAAGGAGGAAACAGTCGAAGGACTACGAGCCCCAATGCAGATCGATCCGGCTAATGCCCGCGCAACTGCACATCTTGGTCGCAGTCTTGCGGATCACGCGCTCAAAAAAGGCAGTGATGCCGACGAAGTTCGACGCACTCGAGGAGAAGCTGACTTTCTGACAAGACGCGCGCAAAAGCTTGCTCCCGACAACGACGAGGTTAAGCGACTACGCGACGAAGTAGTAAAATTGCTCGAACTGAACCCAAACTGACGCGTAAGCAATCGTGAATTGGCGGTCAAAGCGGAACTGGATCAAGGTGGAAAGCAGATATAGAAGGAATTGGTTTCGTAACTCAAATTAATAGCCATGAACTATCATGCTCTCTGTTTTGTGGACATGCCGTTTGGTCAGAAGCCGGATCTGAAGAGCGGGGTGGTTATCGATTTCGATCAAATCTACAACGATGCGATC
>Ga0193727_1001235_pt1 | contig 10525 bp, 7 predicted proteins | sample H2c2metaG_FD_143051 | JGI IMG/M metagenome (GOLD analysis project Ga0193727, IMG submission 143051) | Soil microbial communities from a riparian zone of the East river system, Colorado, United States - H2c2 | ecosystem: Environmental > Terrestrial > Soil > Riparian zone | place: USA: East River...
ACACCTGTTCCGTAAATAAATATCTGTCTAATAGAATTAGACCATCCAGCATCAGTATGAGTTATTTGCACCGTAGTATTATGTGAAGTAGTTTGATCAGAATTAGATATCATATTATATATAATATCTGTAGTTGTATATGTATCTGTATTTAAAATCTTTATTTTATCTAACAAAGATGTTATTATTATTAAAATATCATAAAAAAAGAAAGCAAATACTAAGGCAAAAAGAATATAATCCAAATAAAATATCAAAAGATTTTTTAAATCTTTTCTATTACCAAAAATATAAATTAGTCTTGGAAATCATTAACCTTTAAGTAGTTTCCTACCCGGACGGACTATGTCTTCATCATTATTATTTTAAATAATGAGCTTCGCGTGTAGTCTCTGAGGATCCTACTTAAGATTTGGTTTAAAAACAATAAAAATTTTAAATTCTTATTTGGGCTTCATTTATTTAATTTAAATTTTTAAGTTTGAAGTTTGAAATCTACCCATATATCTTTTTTGTTTTGTTTTTTAATAAATTAATTTAATCTTGTTGGTTTCCTGCACATTCTTCCCATGTATACATAATTTTTACTGCTAATTCAGTTGATAATAACAACTTTATGATTAAAAATTTAAATATTAAAATTCTAAATAATAACCCAATTAGATGTATATGTATCTGTTAACAGGATGATTCATCCTAATTCGAGAGATTCTATGCATATAGTGAAGTAATAATATAAAAGTTCACACTTTTACACGGCATTTCCTTGTTTAGTTAAATATATTGCTTAATTCAATTTATTTAAATGATCCCAATTAAAAAATGTTCTTTTTAAATTCATATTACCTTTCAATGATTCTATTTCTAAGATACCTTGTTCAGTATAATGAACATTATTTAATATTAAATTACAAGCTTTTTTTCAATCTTTATAGTCTAAATATTTAGAAGAATATAAAGGAAAATCTTCACAATAATTTAATATTATAGATAATGATTTTCTGCTAGAGGCTGTTATTGTATAGTATTCATTACCAGTACTTAATTGTTTTCTAGTTTTTAAATTACAACCTAAAAAATCAGTAATTTTTTTTAAAAGATCAAAATAACTGTAACCTGAAATAGGATCATACATTCTTTGTTCTATTCTTAATCTACAAGAAATTTGTCTCTTTTTATTATTATTTTCTAAATTAGTATATCTAATAGAAAAACTTCCATCAGCATCTATGAAACCAGCTAACCAATTATCTGTAGATAAATTACATTTTTTTAAAGGTAATTTAATTATATTAGAACTATGATTTTTATTTATTCAATCTATTAAATTATAAACTTGAATAATTTTAGGTGTTCTTAATTTACCATTAATTCGTTCAATTATATTTTTTAAACCTTTTACTGGAGAAATAACTAAAACACAAGCATTATCTTTAGGTTTATATCTTATAAAACCATAACCTATTATAGTTAATAATTTTTTAGCTAATGGTTCATTAATTAAGGAAAAAGTAATACAAAATCTTGGATTATGTTTTTTTTTCAAATTTTCATTAGGGAATCAAATATGTCCATCCCCTTCAAATAAACCTGAGAAATAATAATCAAAATTAACATTGTATTTTTCTTTTTCTACCTTCGGCCATAATTTGTAATAATTTGTCATATTTTTTTTAAATAAGAAATTTTTTTGTTTGGAATTATATGTAAATGCAATATATCTAACTAATAAGTCCTTTAATTTTGCCATATCTGGACTTCCACAATGGATAGGTAAAAAATAATTACCAAATCCTCCTACCAACCCAGGCATAACCATAAAGAATATCATGATAAATGCATGAGCTGATATTATCACATTAAACAATTGATGATCTCCATGTAAGAATTGAACTCCTGGGGAGGATAATTCTAATCTTATTAATACTGAAAAAGCAGTCCCTATCATTCCTGCAAAGACTGCAAAAATTAAATAAAGGGTACCAATCTCTTTAGCATTAGTTGAATTAAGCCAACTCATTTAAAATTAAAATAAATCATTGTCCTTATTAGCTAATTTTCCTTTAATTAACTAAATTAAAGTATAATATTTAGTTAATATTATTTTTGTCTCCAATTTAGGTAAATAATTAGATTTTATTAGTTTATTTTATCTAATATAGGAATAAAGGTGATTTGAACACCTAAGGGGGTTAACCCGAACAATTAGCAATTGTCTTATCTTACCAATGAACATTATTCCTTTTTAATCTTTCTATAATAAATTAAATAATCTAATTAGGTACAATAAAATTATAGTAAATATTATTTTTTATTATTTATAAATATTAAGAGTAAAGCTCTTTTTATTATTTATTATTTTTTATTGTTTAGATTTAATAAAATTAAATTATATGAAATATTAAAATAATATAAATATTTGCTCACTATTTCCCTAGGGCTTATATTATATAATTTTAAAAAGAAAAATATAAATATAAATATAAATGATATTTATAATACAAGGATAAATTAATCAATCTTTTTATGATCCTTATCAGATTTGAACTGATCCTAGCTTCTTGAAGGGGAGCTGTACACACCACTATACTAAAGGACCTTATTTTAATTAATTATTTTATTTTATACTCTTTTAATAATATAATATTGAAAATAATATACAAACAGATTTATTTATTTGTTTACTTTAAATTAAAACATAAATATTATGATTTTTTTAAATAATTTATTTATTTCCAACTTTTATTCTCTCTTGTGTAGATAGTTATTCAAATTTATCCAATTATCAATATTTTAAATTGTATTCTCTTATATATTCTAGGTTTATATGGTTTTGCTATTTTGGGATTAAGTATTATATTGGTAATATCTTAAAAAAGAATATTTCTGAATTAAGGAAAAATAATAGGTACTGGAATCATAGCTGTCTCACTAGATCTTTCAAAGATCAAGGGATTGAAGCTTCAGAGAATAATAATATATCATCAGGAGGAAAAATCATCTTTCATTTTTAATATGAGTCAGCAAATTCTAGTGGGAATGGTAGTTCAAGTATTGGTAATAAGGACTCTACTACAAATAAATAAATATTATATATCAATAATTATTAAATATCAAGGTATTTAACCCCTATAGTGAAATATAATTTAAGATTTCAGTTATATAATTTATTTAATTTTATCTCTTCTTTAATGACAATAAATATGAAAATGGTTTAAAATAAAATATGGGTATTTATCTCTTTGATCCAAATATACCAAATGTTAGTAATATTGTCTCTTTGTATAATGTTGTTGACTCTTATCTCCTTAAATTTCTTATATCCTAAAATTGTGGTTATATCCTTAAGTTGTGTAATATATTATTATTATTAATATCTTTAATAATTAGATTAAATATTGATAGTAAATATAAGAAGGAACAGAAGGACAAATGAATAATATTAAAAAAAGGATAATAAATTTATATACACAAAACTAGCATATTCTTTGTGGTTCTTGATATTATTATATTCATAAGAATAAATTATATAAGTATATCCTCTTGTTATAGAATTATATCCACACCTTATTTTTTAAAATATATTTAAACAATTAGGTTAAATTTATTAATAATTTGGTTATATCACCTAATATCTTAATTAAGGACCTTACATTGGTGATAATTTATTCTGTTAAAAAAGTAATAACCTCTACATTAAGAAGTTATTAGATAAAATTATATTATATTCTCTTAAATTACTTTATATTAAATTAAATTATATTAAATTATATATAACAAATACCCCTAGTCACAAAATTTAAATTCATGCAAACACCATTTTTAGAAACAATTAAAGGTTGGAATTATTAAAGGTTGGAAGACACCAACATTACCTCCTCATATTATTTTATTTTCAAAATAAACCTATAATCAGAATATTAAGAATTTTAGATGGTCTTAGTTATTTAATTTTATTAGGTAAATCCTATTTTGATGCTCCAGCATTTATAAAATTCATTGCTTTATTTTTTGCTTTTATCTTTTGCTTATATCATCTTTATATTTATTATCAGAGAATTAAACATATTAGATATGTAATTAAGAGTGGACAACTTGATATTAGAAATTCTCCTCTTCAACAAATAGCTTCACTAGCTGGTAAAGCAGTAATATGTCTTAATTGAAATTGTGATACTCTTCAACCTGTTGGTGTGGGTAAAATATTAAATTCTAATAATTCAAGTAATAATAATAATAATTTAAATATTATAAGTAATTTAAATGATAATCGCGTATCGCTTAATGATTTCCCATTAAATCTTTTACCTGAAATTAATCAATTAGCTACTGCTGAATTAATGTTTTTATTTATTATATTAAATATATTTATTGTAAAATATATTACTTCACTAGATTATAATAAATATATACCTAATAATAAAGTAGGGAAAATATTAAAATTTTTTATAAATCGTTATATAATACTTTGGAGTAAATCTGTTAAAGTATTATTAATAGTAAGTTGAATAGGTTTGTTAATTTGTGTTATAGGTTCTAAAATATTTTTGTATTATATCTTAAATAATTAAAATTAATATTTTTATATTATTTATTTTCTTTTATTACTATAGGTAAATCCTTTATATAAATAAATATTAAAATAAATCCCCCAAATAAACAACAAAAATCAAATCATCAAAATTCATCCAAACCTAAAATATAAATACTAAAACCTCTAGTAACAACAAAAATATTTTTTTAGTATCTTTTTTGTTTTTGGTTTCTTTTTTGTTTTTGCTTATTTAAATTAAATATTTTATTTATAACAAATAAATTTGATTATGAGTAATCAGTATTGAACTGATGATATCTACTTGGAAGGTAGATGTTATACCACTTAACTATACTCATTTATTATTTAATTTAATATTGCTTTATAATATAAGTTAATAATGACTCTTTTAATATATATTTATCTTTCTCTTTATAGTTAAAGATCTCTTTTTAGATCTCTTTATAGTTATAGATCTCTTTTTAGTTCTCTTTATAATTATAATTATAGTAATATTTGTACATATTAATATTCATATGAATGGAGAATTTCTTTTCCTATGCTTTTAAAATAAAATAAGTAAAATAAATAAATTCTATTTAACTAAGAGCTTCTTTATATTTGTGAATATTTATCTTTTTTTTATTGTTATTGTCTCTTCAAATATTATGAAAGGGGAGTATTGAAATATACCGTTTTTTAAATTAAAAATTACTTTCATCTCCTATAGAGAGAGATTTAAATTTCTCTTAATTTTTTTATTTTTAGAGGAGTCTTATCCAAATTTATTTATTCATTTTTTTTAATTTCTCATATATTTATTTTTTTTGTTTTTAATTTATTTATTTTATAAAAGAATTCATTTAGAATTAGTACTATGGGTATTTTTTTTGTGGATATATTCAATTTTTTTGTGTTTGTTGTTTTAGTTTATTATAGGGGTTATTATTCCTCTCCTTAATTAAGAATAATAACCAAATGGGTTCTTGTAATTCTTCTCTCTTTAAATTTAAATTTATTGTATCTAATAACTGAATAATATAGAGGTTATTACTCTTTTAACAGAATAAATTATATATCCATTGTAAATATCTTAATTAAGACATTAGGCAAGATAACAAAATTATTATTTTTATTGTTGTGTATTTGTTTTTGTTTATATAAATATAAGCAGATTTTGTTTTGTTTGTTGTTTTGTTTTTGAATCATTATTTAAATTAATCTTTATAAATTTAGAAACTGATTTGTACTTAATAACTAGGGAAAGTTTTATAATTTAATAAATTAGATACTAATTAAGAATAATTAAGACAAATAAAATTATCATAACTAGGATAAAATAATAACCTAAAATTCTCAAATATATTTAAATACTTCATGACATAGTAGTTAATTTACTTAATTCTTCTATTTCCTTAACCCAATTTAAAACAAATTAAGATAATTTCTGATATATTTTTATATTCTTTTTTATCTAAATTATAAAGTATAAAAAGATATAATTCTAAAATATATTGTTTGTTTTTTTTATAAATCCTCACATAATTATAAAGAATACAAAAATCCCCAATAACGGGAATAAATTAACTAATTTATAATATAGATTCAGAGAGATATAATTTATAATGACCCAAACTAAATAAAGATATTAAAAGACCTAAAGGAATTAATATAATATTTAATGAATTTTATATTTGTTAGAAATCTGTTTTACCTTATTAATTTGATTGTTTTTAATTAATTTCTTTCATGATATTGATAACTATTCTCTATTAATATATATTTTTAGTTATTATATATTTAATTATAAATATAACTTTAATTATTATATACAGTCTCTAGATATAAATAAATATAATAATATTTTCTATGACTGCTTAAATGAATATATAATCTATAGTATTTCACCATATTTATATATGTTGTTAAATTAAATTGTCAATCTTTAATAAAGATTATCTTATAATAATTTAATTATGGTTTTAGCTAACCACTAAAACAATAAAAAAAATCAGGGTTAAAAAAAATATATTATCTATTAAATTGTGATTATAATAAGTTATATTGAATAATTTTGTATTATTATTAAATTTACCTCTATATTTTAGTAAAACTATATATAAATTGCTTCCATAAAAAGAAATAAAATATTTACAAATATTAAATCTAATATTTAATGAATATTTAACCACAAATATTATTATAACATTAATAATAAAAGAGTATTAAATATAATATATTTTTTTTTAGTAAAAATAATAAATTATTTATTTTTAATATGTTAGACACTATCAATTACTAATAAACTATTACAAATATGTTAGCCGCAGCAAAATATATTGGAGCAGGTTTAGCTTGCTCAGGACAATTGGAGCAGGAGCAGGAATCGGAACTGTATTCGGTTCCTTAATCTTAGCTACAGCTAGAAACCCACAACTTAAAGGACAATTTTTCAATTATGCAATCTTAGGATTCGCATTGGCAGAAGCTACTGGACTATTCGCACTAATGATGGGATTCCTATTATTATATTCTTAATTTTGTTGCTAGCAAAGAGAAAATAATAATTATCAGTATATTTTCTTCTAAACAAAAACAAACAAAAGTAAAAACCAAAACAAAAACAAAACAAAACAACTAACTATTAAATAATTAAAAATAAAAATATTAAAACAAAAATGACATAAACCCCAAAAATTAAATTATTCAAAATAAAAAATAATAAAAAAAAATATTAAACCCCTCAGGGGAGAGGTCTTTGACATAAATTTATTTTTTTTGACACGGTCATTTGAAGATATATTTGTATGATTTTATTAATTGTTTAATAACTTTATATAATATATTGTTAGTAGTTTAAGATGTTAATACTAACTAATTCTAAATTTAATTCTTCTTAATTAAAAAATATAATATTAAAACAAAAATGATAGATAATACAAATATTTATAATAATACTAAAATAATAGCATCTTTTGCTTCTATAAATGTGGAATCACAAAATAAATTTAACAAAAATATTGAAGGTAAATTTATTGAAAATGTTGTAGCCTCAATTATAAAATATGATCAAGAAATTGATTTTAATAAAGTAGTTAAATCACTTAAATTTTTAAATGATAATACTTTCTTTTTCAAAAAAAGAAATTTATAGTTATTAATATAGGTCTTGACTTTGAATATGAGGATAAAAATATTAATAGATAATAAATATATAAAATAATTGAAATGCATTTGTATCAATTTTTAAGATATTGTAGTGTAAATAATAACAAATATGAATATTCAAAATTACAATGAATGGTATATAATAATTTAAACAAAAAAGGGAAAATTAGAACTGATAGATTTAATAATATTATAAATGAAAATAGAAATATATTAAATGAAAAAAATTTAAAGAATTTTGGTTATTTATTTAAATTAAATTTGATAGATTTAATAGGAAATGAAGATCTTATTACTATGAATATTGAATATAATTTAATTTTTATCTTTAATAATATTGCATGGAGTAATATTGTTTATCTGTTTAAAATTTATGGTATTAATTTATATGGTGGAAGTAATAGTAGAAGACATTTATTATCTACTGTACAAACAAAATTAGTTAGTTTCTTAATGTTATTAAATGACCTTGCTATTGATTATAATTCAATTTATAAAAGTTTTAATGAAATTAATAGTTCTACAGCTAGAATAGAATATGAATTTTTAAATATGATACGATCTAGAAAACCATTAACCTTAGATATATTAAGAGAATTATCTAAAAGAGAGTATTTTAGTTCAAATGAGCATTATTATATTCATTCTAATTTAATGGTTACTATGTATTTAAATATTCGGGATATAATTTTTAAATGTAATGATATAATAAATGAAATTAATATTATAAATTCAGAGATAAAAAATGATAAGGATAGAGTTAATTCAAAAAGTAAATCTGAAAGTGCATGGGAATTAAAGAAAGTTAGAAATGCTGAAAATCAAATAAATAATAATTTATTATTAATTAAGGATTTAGAAAATAAAAAAGATAAATTAATTATAGAATATTCTAACCACTGTTTAGATTTCATAAATAAATTTCCTCAATTATTTAATGATGATGGTAGTTGTAAGTTAGATAATCAAATAAATAAAGATTTATCATTTGATAGATTAAATATTAATAATATTAATGCAAAATAATGCAAATAATAATAATAATAATTATATTTGTTTTAACCATAATATAATTTATTTTAAAGATGTTAGTATGTATCAAGGATCTTTACTAACAAGTATTCTATATTGTGTTTTATTTTATTTAATTTATTTAAATTTTTAATTTAATAATTAGAATTATATCTTTATTTAAAGCTATTATTTTTTTGTTTATAATAATATTAAAGAATCTGAGATTAAATTGATATCTGTATATTACTATAGTTTTAATAGTTATTATTATATCAGTATTATTTTATTAATAATGTTCATAATAATTTAATTCTTTTAAATTTAATTATTTATATTGATTATACAAGTTCCTTAAGTATTATATTACTACTTTTCAATTTTAAAAACAAAAAATTTTAAATCCAAAATTCAATATTCATAAACCTATAAATATTAATCCCTTATCTTTATTTAATTTATTATTAATATTTATATTATTTTGTAATGATGAAGCTATATCATGTTAAAATAAATTGGATATTTGAGGAATATTTTTAAAACATATAACAATTCATTGTGAACCTAATGACAGTGAAACTAATTTACCCACTAATTTAAAGGATTAAAAATAATACAATCATTAGTCAAAATAAAAATAGTATCTCAATAGGTCATAATAATAATTTATTTTTTATATAAAGACACCAAGTACAACAGTGGAGGATATTAATTTAAAAACAAGTTCTTCAAATATAACTACACCCCCATTAAAAAGGAATATACAAATCAAGATATAACCCCCCAATAATATTAGGAATAATATTGAAAAATGGTTAATTTTTGTGTGATATTAGTTAAATTAGTCACTTAATTATTTATATAATATCTTAATTTTTTATATTTATTTAATCTAATGATAATTTGATAGTAATCAACCCTGATGAAATAGTCACTAATAAATAAAAAGAAGAAAATAAAAATAATATTTAGACAATAATAAATGGGTCAGATATTAATTAATTTTATAGTCTCAATATAAATTACTTATATAAATAGATATTTGTTTCTTTATCACTAATATAACTAGAAGAGATTATAGCTTGCTTTTATTAAAGATAATATAATATAAATTAAATATCTTAAATTAATATTTTAAATACTATATTATAATTATTTAATTTGCAATATCTATTAGAATTAGGTTTAATATTGAACAAATAAATAATCATAAAATAAATTTTGTAATACTATTTTTAATTTAAGAAGATATCCTTATTATAGAGAATAAAATTAAACTATAATATATATTCATACTAGAATAAAAGCAAACTAGTTTTTTTAATATTAGATGAAATATATTAGTTTTGTTAAATATTAGTCATTATTTTGTTTGTTTTTGTTTGGTTTTCAATTCTAAATCTAATCAAATCAAAGATATTTAATACGACCCCTTCCAGATTTGAACTGGGACAACCCTAATTGACAATTAGGTGCTCTACCAATTAAGCTAAGGGGCCTCTAATTATTTTTTTGTTTGTGTTTATATTTTTATATCTTTATATTTTTATTTACTTTCTTTTATTTAATTTATTATTTAAATTATAATTATTAATTAAGAAATCCTTAATGTATAACTTTCTCTGAGTAATCTATATAGATATAGATTCAAGGTAAAATATCTCCTTATTTTTCTACCTTATAAACAAAAGAGCTAGAGAAGAAAAAACAATATCAGAAATTAAGAAATCTCTAATATAATAAAAGCTAATTTTTTAGTCAGTGATTAATTATATTATTATTATTATTATTATTGTGATTTTTTAGAATATA
>Ga0193727_1001236_pt1 | contig 10524 bp, 6 predicted proteins | sample H2c2metaG_FD_143051 | JGI IMG/M metagenome (GOLD analysis project Ga0193727, IMG submission 143051) | Soil microbial communities from a riparian zone of the East river system, Colorado, United States - H2c2 | ecosystem: Environmental > Terrestrial > Soil > Riparian zone | place: USA: East River...
TTCATCATGCTCGCGCTGAAACCGAAGTCGCGTCGGAGATTGGTCAGGTCGAGATCTGATCGCACGGGTGCCACCTTGCCCGCGTCAGCGAACACCGTCACATCAACGGGTTTCCAGAGCGGTACACGATACTCGGCCTGCAGCAGCAGCAGATTCCGGTCTCTGAAACGAAGGTTACGGAAACCGCGTAGCGTCGCCTGAGTTCCGTCTGAGCCGAGCCGGTCATCGTGCACACTGCGGATCTCTGATGTTCCGCCGAGGGTCGGCATGAGCGAGAACGGAACCTCGCTGCCCGACCCGGGCGTCAAGGATGACGCCCAGCCACTCAAGGTCAGGCGGTGCTGTGCGCCAAAGCCTGCGAAGACCTGCTGCGCCTCGAGATCGACCCGCTTGAAATTGAATTGGTCCGTGGCCTGCTCGTCGTAAACCGCGTACGTCGCGCGGGTTTTGGTGCCTTGATAGAAGGCGTCACCGGCGCCACCGGGAATGTGGATGTCAAGCGACCCCTGATAGCGTCCGTACCGCGTCGGGGCAAACAGACCCGGTGCGCCGTTTGGAAAGAACAGCACTTCGATGGTCGGTGATCGCTTGCCCGAGTGCGCATAGGGCCAGATCTCCTCGACACGGCCGCCGAGTGCGAGCCATGGAGTAACGCGAAACTTGCCATCCGTTCCGATGACGGGATCCCTATAAGCGTAGAAGGTGCGGTTGAACCGCTGACTCTCCGGACCGATGCCAAAATAATCGAGGCGGTACATTCCACGCGTGCGGGCGAATGCTTCGACCTGCGAGCGCCGGTTCTTGTATCCCGCGCTTCCTTCCGCCGACCAGTAGTTGTTCCACGTGTAGACGGTTTTTGCACGCAGACTCCACGGCCCGTTGCCTGGCGAAGTGTAGCCCAACCCCGCTCCATATCCGCCGCCGGGCCCAACGCCGTCGATGACTAGATGCAACGGCGATCCGAACACAGTGTGAGCCTTGATTATTACTTTCTCGATCTTCAGGAACAGATTGGTGTTCGGTGTAACCGGCAGCTCGGTGCCCGTCTCCTGACCTCGAGCGTAACCAGCCGCGAGCGTCAGCATTGCGACGAGCTTAAGGCAGGACGCGAGCTTCATCTGTCGCTACCCATCATGGGAGTCGTACCCAGCTGATGCTTACGCCGTACTGCAAGCCTGTGGAGCCACGGAATATCCGTTGCGCCCCGAAGTGAACATCGAGCCCGCGGACAAAGAGCTGCTGTACGCCGAATCCAAACCCCGTGAAAAAGCTGCGGTTGCTCGTGTTGTCGTTGGAACAGTTGAGATCCCATACGAAGCCGGGTGTGACGAATGTGACGAGGCGGATGCGCTCGAGCATCGAGATCGACAAGGGCGCGCCAACATCGAGTGTGCACGCGTTGGCGCCGGGCGCCACTTTGGGCGCATATCCGAAGCCGACCTCGGTGCCGATGGTGGTCGTGGCGGACTCATCGCCGAGGAATGAGGAAATGGTCGGCCCACCGGTGACGAGATTGAAGCGCGCACGGGCGCCAAAAAGGTTGTGGCCGCAATCGCCCGTTGCGGCCTGACAGTTCTGCCGCCACTGGTGGCCGCCGGTGAGGCCGAAGATCGATCCGCCGCGAAGCTGGTAGTCGATACCGCCGGCGATGGCCATTAGGTCTTCCGGTCCGCCACGCTCTCGCCGCTGTCCATACTGAAGTCGAAGTCCCCAGTAGTTCTGATCGCGGCTCGCGGGCATCGGCAGGGCTATCGGCGGAAGCGCGCCGATCGGGGTCACTTCTTCTCCCCTCACGGGAAAGACCTGCGCCGTTTGTGCATTTGCGGCACCCGCGGGCGTCATCGCACCCGCAAACATGAGCGCGCCGGCCAGGGCTCTTGCGGCTATCGCCGCGGGATTCCTGCGAGATGGCGTAGTCAACGAACCTCCAGCCAGCGCGAGAAGGTGAGCGGGCCAGCGGGACCTGCCGGATAATGGAATACGCGAAGGAGGACTCCCTTCCCTTTCATGATGTCAACGCGCATGAACCCGGCCCGGTGCTGGCTGACGTAGTAGCTCTCGCGCAGCCGCACGGCGCACTCCGTTTTGGATGCAGACCCGGCGCCGCTGACGAGAATGTAGTCGAGGTTTAGCCCACCACGCAGAACCTGAAGCGTATGGTCGTGACCGCCAACTGCTACCAGCGGCGGGTGTCCGGCGAATGCGGCGCGAATAGAGTCACGCATCGTGCGGTTCGCCGAAGAAATGATGTCCTGGCTGCGTCCACCAAAGCGGCGAAACGGACCGGTCGCACCGCAGTAACCACCGTGGAGTCCGCCGGTCATTAGAGGATGATGACCACCGACGAATACCACTCGCCCCTGCCCCGGTGGCCGGACCTGCTCGCGCAAAGCTTCAGTCACCGACGCCATCGTGCCGGTCGGACAGTGTGAGCTGCTGTCGCGGACGATGAAGCTGTGCAGCCACCACTGGGTATCGATGGCGACAAATCGAAGTCGTCCGACATCGATTGAAACGGGGCCGGGGCATCCGTTGCCGGGCAACATACGCACGTTGCGACCCTGTGCCAGCGAGGCAATCATCCTCTCCTGCAAGCGAATCGAGTAGAGCCCGAATGCGGTTTCGTCGGCCCAGTCGTGATTGCCCGGAAGGAAGATTCCGCGCACGCCCGGAGGAATCGATCTTACCTGCGCCTCGAGTCTGCGCCGCGCATCTGCCCACTCCGCGGCGCCTTCTTCCGGAATGCCCCCCGGATAGACGTTGTCGCCGAGGAACACGATCATCGTGCGTTCCGGCGCGACCGACGCCTGCGCCGTAAGAGAGTCGAGCGGCAACCCGACATTTCGCGGATCTGGCTCACCCGCGTCCCCTATGAGGAATAGCGTGGTCTCGATTTGGTCCGGGGGCAGCTCCTCGAGCGACACCCGGTGGCGGCATGCGACCACGCCGGCGAGAGACAGGATGCACAGCGACGCGCGAGTGAGCGAGCGCGCTGCGCTAGTTGAACGGTGTCGAGAGGGGTTCCGTGAAACGACGGACATCACCTCTCTCTCGGGTAGCGCAAGCAAGATGTTTTTCACGAGTCTGTTCGTCCGACGCATGGTCCGGGCCAACGGGAAATCGGAGGGGAGCCGTTGTCGCCCGCCGAACGCCTCCTGTGTTCCACCGATTTCGAAAAGCACCCACGAAACCGCGGTCAAGCCACATCTGCCGAAGCCGCGGGTCTACCGTTTCTTCGGAATGAGGATGCAGGCGGCAAGTGGATCGACGGAAACCGACACGGAAGTTCCGGGCTTGAGCAGCTCGCCATCGGCCTGAGCTGGCATCTCGGGTGTCGTCTCGATGCGGAATTCCCGCCCCGATTTGTAAAACATGCTGGGATCGGGACTGAAATCCTTTCGCACCATCCTCCAGAGGATCCTGATGGCATCCCAAAAACTGTCGGGCGAGAAGACGCACGCGTTGAGCAGTCCGTCGTCGTGAACAATGCCGTCGCCGAACACGACGAGATCATTGAGCACCGCCCCGAGGTTCGCGACGAGTACCGCTGATGCGCTGCGTTCGAAGACCGTTCCATCGACGGTCAGCCGGAGCTTGAATTTCTGATTCCGAAGAATGGCCTTGTAGCCGCCGACAACGTAGGCCATGAAGCCGAAGCGCTTCTTCAATCGTGCCGGTGCCTCGGCCATCATCGTTGCATCCAGCCCGACCCCCACGCCAATTGCAAAGCGACGCCCATCGCCAAGCCGGCCCAGATCGATCCTCGCCTCGGCGCCGTGGAGCAACATCGGCACCGCGCGCGCTGGGTTCAATGGAATGCCGAACGTCCGCGCGACGACGTTCGCCGTGCCGCCGGCGAGAATTCCGACGGGCGGCCCCTGGTGCGCGAGAGCGCCGAGCACCTCCATGACGGTTCCGTCGCCACCGAGCGTGAACACTGCGTCGTATTGGCGCGCGTGTGTCTTGGCGAGAGCCGCAGCGTGACCAGGCGCCTCGGTCGGCAAGAAGTCGCAAGCGACTCCGGCGTCGGCAAATGCCTCGAGCACCTTCGGATGGAGCCGCGCGCCCCGTCGTGACGCCGGATTCACGATCAGCAGCACGCGCTCAATTCTTCTGGGCGCGAACTTCATTGCTGTCGCTGCGCTCACGATGCTTCAGGACGAATGTGGACCTCGATGCTCGGGGCGGGGATCGAACCCGCATGGGATCTTATCCCAAGGGATTTTAAGTCCCTCGCGTCTACCGGTTTCGCCACCCGAGCGGAGAAGGACGAGCCAGCGCGGACAGGTGGCACTGACCCCGAAGAGAAACGAAGCGGGAAACGGGACTCGAACCCGCGACCCCAACCTTGGCAAGGTTGTGCTCTACCAACTGAGCTATTCCCGCAAACTGTGACAAAGCTACCGGCGAAAAACGACGCCAACAAGCGGCGGTGCGTCACGAAGACGCCGGCAATTTCAAGTTGGCAAAGCTTCGCGCGGAAAGGTAAACTCCCCGGCGGCGTGCGTCTCTCGCCTGGACGAAACGCCCTCGTGCCTGTTTACACGTTTGGAGAACCGATGCGGCGTCTTTTGGTCAGCGTTTCCACTGTAGCTCTGGGATTCATTGCGGTTTTCGCCAATCCGGCAGGCGCCCAGCGCGTGCTTGGCGTTGGGGACGACGCCCTGGTGCTTCCCCAAGGCGTCCTCCGATTCCGGACGATCGGGAATTGGACCTGGTTCAACGAGCGCTACGGTATGGGCACTCCCGGACGTCCCGACGACGCGCTGGAACCGCTCGGCATCGACTTCTCAGTCGATACGATTGGCGTGAAGCAATTCCCGAATCTCGCGCAGCTGCAATCCGGTCTACAGCTGCTGACGGGCAATCCCACCTGGTTTGCGACGCTCGGCAACACGGTGGTGAATCTGCGCGATCGCGTCACCGCGTACCCCTTCGTCCTGGAGGCCGGAATCTCGAAGCGGATCTCGATCGGCATCCAGGTTCCGTACGTCACCACACTGTCATCGGCGCAGTTCAAGGTCAACACTGCAAACCAGGGCAACCTCGGGTTCAATCCTGGATTTGCTTTTCCGGCGGCGGAGACCCAGAACACGACCATGTACACGCAGTTCATCACTGCGGCCGCCACCCTCGAAGGCTCGATCGCCGCGTGCAACGCGAACCCGGGAGCGTCTCCGTCATGCCCGGCGCTGCTTGCCAATCAGGCGAACGCCCAGTCGCTGATCGATAACTCGAGGGCGTTTGCGGGCGGCGCAGTCGGTCCGGTTGGCGGCACGTTCAACCCGAGGGGCGGGGTTTACATCACGTCGCCCTTCGTTCCGATCGTCGGCACCGATGCGCAGTTGGCGATCGAAGCGCGCGTCCAGGCATTCAAGGCGCTCTACAGCAGCTTTCTGGGTGCCGGCAATCCAATCACGACGAACGGTCCCTTTGCGTCCCAGAACCGACTCACCGTTCTGGACGCTCAGCAGATTCTGACCGACCCGCAGTTCGGGATTGCGGCCGACCCGCTCGAGAGTGTCAGCAAATCACATCTCGGCGACATCGACATCGGCGCCAAATTCTCGGTGTTCGATTCGTTCGGCCGCAGTACCACGGCGAGAATGTCACCGCATGGAATGAACTTCCGCACAGCAGTCGGAGTGGCCTACCGCCTGCCGACCGCTCAGATCGAATCGCCCGACAACTTCATCGATATCGGCACCGGTCGAAAAGCGAAGACGGTCGAAGGCCGATGGTTCGGCGATGTTCTGCTCGGCAGTCACTTCTGGGAGTCGTTCATTGTCCGCTTCAACAAGCCGTTCGCTGACGACCAGGACGTGCGCATCCTCGACCTCCCCAATGAGGAGCTCGCTCCGCTCTACCGCAGACAGCGTGTGCACCGGCAACTTGGCACTACGCTGGAGTTCGAGACGGCGCCGCGCATCGTCGTCAACAATTATCTGGCGCTGTCCGGCTGGTACATGTACCGGAACAAGAAGGCGGACGACTACACCGGAACCTTTACGATACCCGCCGCCACAACAGGGTTCGGCGACATCACCATCGATGCGGCGACGCTCGACCTCGAAACCGCGCAGACGGAGCACAGGGCCGGCGGCGGCATTTCGTTCTCCAACCTGTACTCGGTCGATCTCGGAAAGTCGAAGATCCCGTTCGAGGTTCAGTACCTTCACTGGCAGACAGTCAGGGGCACCGGCGGTAATCAGCCGAAGTTCTTCTCCGATCAAATTCAATTAAGGCTCTACGCTCGGATATTTGGGAGGTAGCTGGCCTGTTCAGTTTGCAGTTTTCAGTTCCTAGCCTGGTGATAGCTCAGCCAGGTGCCGCCGCGCTCTCCAACAATTCCTTCGCGTGCGCCCGACTGACCTTGCTCTCGGGATCCCCGCCAAGCATTCGCGCAATCTCATTCACTCGATTCGTCCCCGAGAGCACCGTGATGTCGGCGGTCGTGACCCCGCCCTTCGCACCCTTGGCCACCACGATATGGTGGTGCGCGCGAGCGGCGATCTGCGGGAGATGCGAGATCGCGAATACCTGGTGCTCCTTCGCCACGCGCCGAAGCGTGTCACCGACCTGAAGTCCCACGCGCCCACCGATCCCGGCGTCGACTTCGTCGAATATCAAAGTTGGAACCCGATCGACGCGCGCGAGAATCGTCTTGAGCGCGAGCATTACGCGGGATAGCTCGCCGCCAGACGCAACGCGGGCGAGCGGGCGATCCTCGTGCCCGACGTTGAGCGCGACGCGAAATTCGACGTCCTCGGCGCCCTCCGCCGTGGACTCGTCGCGCGCGATCAACGACACCGAGAAATGGCCGTCGGGCATTCCCAGCGGCGGTAGCAGCGCGTCGACGGCCTTCGCGAGCTTCTTCGCCGCGGACAGGCGCATCTCGGAAAGCTGTTCGGCCGCCGCGGACAGGCGGCGGCGAGCGTCCGTTTCACGCGCCGTAAGATTGGCGAGATCGAACTGCGCCGTGTCGATCAGATCCAGCTCGGAACGCGCGGACCGCCCAGCCTCGATCACGTTGTCGAGCGTCGGGCCATACTTCTTCAGCAACCCGAACAATCGATCGCGACGCTGCCTCACGTCGCCCAGCCGCGCGGGATCGAGGTCCACCGAGCCCGCATAGTCTTCGACGCTTCGCGCCAGCTCCTGCAGCGCGTAGAAACCAGCATCGAACAACTCCTGCATCCGCGCCGCCGAGGAATCGATGCGCTCAATCGCCGTCAGCGGACGCTGTGCGGCGCCGAGCTGGCTCAGCACGCTCGCATCTTCGCCGGAGAGTAGCTCGCTCAGACTGCTCGCCAGCGTGCGGAGCTCGTCGGCGTTTTCCAGCACGCGTGCCTCGTCCTCCAGCCTGGTGTCTTCGCCGGGTGATAGGCGCGCATCCTCGATCTCCTTCGCGACGTGCCTCAGATAGTCGGCTCGCTTCTCCGCTTCGGCGCGACGCGACGTCAGACTCGAGATCTCGCGGCGCACGCCAGAAAGCTCTGCATACGTGTCGCGGACCAGGCCTGCCTGCGTCTCGGCTCCGCCAAACGCGTCCAGGATCCGTCGCTGTGATTCTCCGTCGAGGAGCGTCTGCGCATCGTGCTGTCCGTGCAGATTCACGAGCTGACGACCTATCTCCGCGAGCACCGTTGCACTCACGGTCGTGCCGTTGATCCACGCGCGGCCGCGGCCGTTAGCCGCGATCTCGCGCTTGAGGACGAGCGTGTCGTCCTCGACTTCGATCCCCCGCTCGTCGGCGAGGGCGGCAATTCCTTTCACGTTGGCAACGTCGAACACGCCTTCAACGGTCGCCTTTTCCGCGCCGGAGCGAATCAGATCCGCGCTCGCCCTCTCGCCGAGCAGGAGTCCCAGCGCTCCGACGATGATCGACTTTCCGGCGCCAGTCTCACCAGAGAGGACGTTGAACCCCTCACCGAGCGGAAGCGTTACCTGCTCGATGATCGCGAAATTCCGGATGCGCAGCTCTGTCAGCATCGTAAGGCTAGTCGCGGTCGGGCAATCCGCCCCAACCGAGTTTGACGCGCATTCGCTCGAAGAACGTCGCGCCGGGAAAGCGGACGATGCGAACGGGATTGTCGGCCTTTCTCACCTTGAGCTTTTCACCCTTGACGAAGCTTGTCCCCACCTGCCCATCGACCGTAACCAGAAGTTCTGTGGGAGTCTCGTTTGCTTCCACCGTCACCTCGGAATCGGCCGGGATCACGAGGGAGCGAACCGCGAGCGTGTGCGGAGAGATGGGTGTGATGATGATCGATTCCACCGTTGGCACAACCACTGGTCCTCCAGCGGAGAGACTATACCCCGTCGACCCCGTCGGCGTAGAAATCACGACGCCATCGCACGCGTAGGTGCCAATGCTTTCGTCGTCCACGAAGACGTTGAGTCTGACGACCCGGGCAAAGCCCCCCTTGTGGAGAACGAAATCATTGAGCGCACGCCACTGTTTGCGCGCTACGCCGTCTGGATCGATCGCCCGGGCACTGAGCGCCATGCGTGGCTGAGCAACGTAGTCGCCGCTCGCCAGATTCTTGAGCGCGGGCTCAAAGTCGCTACTCTGGCAGCTCGTGAGAAAGCCGAGACGTCCGAGATTCACCCCGAGTATCGGGATGTCGCGTCCGTCGAGATAGCGGGCGCCGCGCAGCAGAGTTCCGTCGCCGCCCAACGTCACCAGCGCGTCGAGCTGCTGCGGATCCTCGAGGCGCGCTCCCTTCCCTGCTATCTCGTGAAGGCCTTGCTCGAGCAGCGCGTCGATCCCGAGCGCGGGCGCGACGCGGAAGAGCGTCCGCAGAATTTCGGGCAGCTCATCGTATCCCTGATGTCCGATGACGCCAAGGCGCATCAGACGGCGCGAAGGTGGGCGCCCCGCGAGCTCTCCAATGCGAACGCATCGCTCGCGCGCTGCGCGATCCCTCGCGCGTCGAGACCGACGCTCGCGAGCTGCTTCACACGCGGCGCCTGATCCACGAAGTCGTCGGGCACTCCATGCGTTATGACTCTCACCGAGGAATCCATCTCCGCGATCACCGCAGCCATGTGCGATCCAAAGCCATTCACGACGGTTCCTTCCTCGACCACCAGAATGTTGCGGTGGTCGCCGACGATCTCGGCCAGGACCTTTTCGTCGTGCGGCTTGAGATACCGGCAGTTCACGACCGTCACGCTCACCCCGCTGTCCGCGAGGATGTCCGCGGCTGCGAGTGCTGGAAACACCATGGCCCCCACCGCGAGTATAGCGACAGCCGTGTCGGCATCGCGTCCGGCATTGGGGCGGCGACGAAGAACTTCCCAGGTTGCGTGCGGAATTGCCTCGATCTCCCGCGCCGGTGGAACCGTATCGGGCGTGGCGTCGCGCGGATACCTCAGGCAGAACGGGCCCTTGTCGTACTCGAGTCCGCTCCGAAGCAGAGCGATCATCTCCCGGCCGTTCTTCGGCGCGGTCACGACCATTCCGGGAACTGCGAGCATGTAGGCGATGTCATAGAGGCCCATGTGGGTCGGGCCGTCTTCACCAACGACGCCTGCTCGATCCATCGCGAAGACGACCGGAAGGTGCTGGATGGCGACGTCGTGAATCACATTGTCGTACGCGCGCTGGAGAAACGTCGAGTAGATGGCGCACACCGGCCTGATTCCGCCGGTCGCGAGACCCGCCGCGAACGTCACCGCATGTCCTTCGGCAATTCCAACATCGAAGAACCGTTCCGGGTACGCCTTCGCGAACGCGCCCGTTCCAGTACCACTCGGCATCGCCCCGGTGATTGCGACGACACGTTGATTCTCCTTCGCCAGCTCGACCAGACCTTGCCCGAACGCCGCCGTGTAGGCTGAGTTCGCCGCGGAAACCTTGCGCTGCTTTCCGGTTGCCGGATCGTGGCCCGGCGGAAGAGCGTGCCACTTCTCGATGTGCTCGCCGGCAGGAAAGCCTTTCCCTTTCTGGGTGATGCAGTGAATGAGACGCGGTCCGCCCATGTCTCGCACAGCCGCGAAAGTATCCATCAATGCATCGATGTCGTGACCGTCGATCGGACCGAAGTAGCGAAAACCCAGCTCTTCGAAGAGAACGCCGGGAGTAAAGAACGTCTTCACGCTCTCCTCCCACTTCCTCACCAGTGTGCCTACTCCTGCCAGAGGGCCAGGTGCCGCATCGATCACAGCTCCGATCGCGGAGCGGACGCGGTTATAAAGTGGGTTCCGCTGAATCGACGTCAGATACTTCGACATCGCGCCCACGTTCGGCGCGATCGACATCTCGTTGTCGTTGAGAATGACGATGAAATCGCGAGACGATGCGCCGGCGTTGTTGAGACCTTCGTACGACAGCCCGCAGGTGAGCGCACCATCGCCGAGGATGGATACGACCTTGAAATCCTCCCCATTCAAGTCGCGGGCGACCGCCATCCCGTAACCCGCGGATATCGCTGTCCCAGCGTGTCCCGCGCCGAAGGCGTCGTACTCACTCTCGGTTCGCTTGAGAAATCCGGAGAGCCCGTTCTCCTGGCGCAGCGT
>Ga0193727_1001237_pt1 | contig 10524 bp, 7 predicted proteins | sample H2c2metaG_FD_143051 | JGI IMG/M metagenome (GOLD analysis project Ga0193727, IMG submission 143051) | Soil microbial communities from a riparian zone of the East river system, Colorado, United States - H2c2 | ecosystem: Environmental > Terrestrial > Soil > Riparian zone | place: USA: East River...
ATGCCGGCAGAAACGGCGTCTGCGTGCGCGCACGATCGAACACCTCGTAGCGATTGGCCTGCTCATCGAAGATCAGCGCGGTGCCGGTCACCTGACGCTGCGAGAATTCCGACTGCCATTCCGCATGATCCTGCCAGGCAGGCTCGGCGGCCTGGGCGGCTTGCGAAAAGCAGCAGAACAACGCGAACAAGGCGTTTTTCAACATGAGAGCACTCCGTGAATTCGACAGCGGGCGAATATAGCGAGTCACCGCGGGCAGATTCATGGCACGCCCAGGGCGCGGCGCGGGCACGGATGACGTATCCGCTATCATGCCCGCTGGAAACCCACCGGTCGCGCATGCCGCACGCCAACCTCAAACTCAACGAACCGGTCGGCGACTCTGTCAAGACGACCACGTGCTATATGTGCGCGTGCCGCTGTGGGCGAGCGGACGCGCTCACGCGATGCAGAGTACTGCATCGCGTGCGGACGCGAGCGCCCGCCCAGGGATGGGCGGGCCGGCGCCATGCACCAGGGACGGTTCGTTCAAGGCGCAGCGCCAGCGACGCAGCGAGGCAGCACGCGCATGCCACACGCTGATCTGCGCCTCAACGATCCCGTTGGCGACGAGGTCAAGACGACCACGTGCTATATGTGCGCGTGCCGCTGTGGCATCAAAGTGCACCTGAAAGACGGCCGCGTGCGCTACATCCAGGGCAACCACGCGCACCCGGTCAACAAGGGCGTACTGTGCGCGAAGGGATCGGCCGGCATCATGCAGCACTATTCCCCGGCGCGGCTGGACAAGCCGCTGTTGCGCGTCGGCGAGCGAGGAGCGGGTGAATTCCGCGAGATCGAATGGGATGAGGCGTTGGACCTCGCTGCGCGCTGGCTCGGCGACATCCGCAAATCCGACCCGGACAGGCTCGCATTCTTCACCGGCCGCGACCAGTCGCAGGCCCTGACCGGCTGGTGGGCGCAGCAGTTCGGCACGATCAACTATGCCGCGCACGGCGGCTTCTGCTCGGTCAACATGGCCGCCGCCGGCATGTACACGCTCGGCGGTTCGTTCTGGGAATTCGGCGAGCCGGACTGGGACCAATCGAAATACCTGCTCATGTTCGGCGTGGCCGAGGATCACGACTCCAACCCGATCAAGCTGGGTTTGGGCAAGCTCAAGGCGCGCGGCGCGAAGATCGTGGCGATCAATCCGGTGCGTACCGGCTACGCCGCGATTGCCGACGAGTGGATCGGCATCCGCCCCGGCAGCGACGGCCTGTTCGTCGGCGCGTTGATCCGCGAACTGCTGCTGCACGATCACATCGATTTCGATTACCTGGTGAAGTATACGAATGCGCATCACCTGGTCGTGCGCAATCCGTGTGGCGCCGACGATGGCTTGATCGCGCGCGATGCGCACGGCAATGCCTTGTGCGCTGCGCGTGCTTTCCTTCGCTCATTTGTGCGAGAAGGCGCCACACTTGATTCCCTTCACCCGCTTGCGGGGGAAGGTGCCGCAGGCGGATGGGGGCAGCTTTCGGCCCACGGCCCTCAGCCCTCGTCGCCAACACCATCCCCAGCCAACGATGCCGGGCTCGGCCATCCAGGCCTCGCTGGGCAACCCGGCCCTCCGCATCCTGCTGCGGGCGTTCAGCGGCGCGCAAGCGAATCGCTCGCAAGCGCGCCGCTTCACCCCCTTGAAGGGGAGGGCTTCAAGATTGAGCGCGCCGACGCGATCGGCATCTCGCCGCTGATCGTCGGTGAGTACACGCTGGCGGACGGACGCAAGGCCGTGCCGGCGTTTCAGTTGCTCGCCGAGCGTTTCCTCGGCGACGAATACGCGCCGGAAACGATCGCGGCGCAAACCGGCATCGACGCCACGACGATCCGCCGCATCGCCGCCGAGCTGAGCGACGTCGCGTTCAATCAGGAAATCCGCATGCCGCAGCGCTGGACCGACGCGCACGGCCGCGAGCACGCGCAAATGATCGGCCGGCCGGTGTCGATGCATGCAATGCGCGGCATCAGCGCGCACGCGAACGGTTTCCACACCTGCCGCATGTTGCACATACTGCAGATGCTGCTCGGCGCGATCGACACGCCCGGCAGCTTTCGCTACCAGCCGCCGTACCCGAAAGCCGTGCCGCCGGCGAACCGGCCCGGCAAGTCGCGCAAGGCGAACGGCACGCTCGATGCCGCGCCGCTCGGCTACGTGCACGCGCCCGAGGATCTGCTCGTCGACGCGAACGGCGCGCCGCGGCGCATCGACAAGGCGTTTTCCTGGGAACATCCGCTCGCCGCGCACGGCATGCTGCAAAGCGTGATCCGCAATGCCTGGGCCGGCGATCCGTACAAGATCGACACGCTGTTCCTGTTCATGGCGAACATGGGCTGGAACTCGGCGATGAACACGCAGCAGACACGACAGATGCTGTGCGACCGGGACGATGCGACCGGCGAATACAGGATTCCGCATTTCATCTACGCCGATGCGTACTGGTCCGAGACGGTCAACTTTGCCGACCTCGTACTGCCCGACACGACGTATCTGGAACGGCACGATTGCATCTCGCTGCTCGACCGGCCGATCTCGGACGCCGACTGCGCCAGCGATGCGATCCGCCAGCCGGTCTGTGCAACCGATGCCGACGGCAGTGGACGCGACGTGCGTCCGTTCCAGGATGTGCTGATCGATCTCGGTACACGCCTGCAACTGCCCGGGCTGATCCGGGACGACGGCTCGGCGCGCTATCCCGGCGGCTACGCGCAATACATCGTCGAACACGAGCGTGCGCCGGGCATCGGCCTGCTCGCCGGCTGGCGCGGGCGCGACGGCACGAAGAGCGGCGTCGGCGAACCCAACCCGCACCAGCTGGATGTATACAAGGCGAACAATTGCTACTGGCACACGCCGGTGCCGGCGGCGGGACGCTACTACAAGATGGCGAACCGCGATTATCTGCAGTGGGCCAAGTCGCTCGGCTTCGTCGGCTCGGCCGACGCGATCGTGCTGGAGTTGTATTCGGAAACGTTGCAACGCTTTCGCCTCGCCGCGCAGGGCCACGGCGCGCACCAGCCGCCGGACAGCGAGCGCGCACGCGTTGCGCGTTATTTCGATCCGCTGCCGTTCTGGTACGAGTCGCTCACAGCTGACGGCGCCGAGGCTTCCCTCCCCTCTCCCCGTGGGAGAGGGGCCGGGGGTGAGGGTCGGGGCATTTATCAACCTCGAGTCGAGCCCCGACCCTCACTCCAACCCCTCTCCCAAGGGGAGAGGGGCTCAAGCCGCTCCCTTGCTGAATTTCCCCTCAGCGCGATCACCCAGCGACCGATGTTCATGTACCACTCGTGGGGCTCGCAGAACACCTGGCTGCGGCAGATCGCAACGCGCAATTTTCTCTATCTGCATCCGGACACGGCGGCCGCGCACGGTATCGGCGATGGCGACGAGGTCTGGGTCGAGTCGGCGCATGGCCGGATCCGCGTGCCGGCGAAATACCATGCCGGCACCGCGCGCGGCACGGTCTGGACCTGGAACGCGATCGGCAAGCGCAAAGGTGCCTGGAAGCTCGCCGCCGATGCGCCGGAGTATACAAAGGCATTCCTGCTGAACCATGTCATCGATGACCTGTTGCCGGCACGCGCGGACGGCTATCGCTACGCCAATGCCGACCCGGTCACCGGCCAGGCAGCCTGGTTCGATCTTCGCGTGAAGATATACGCCGATGCCGACAGACAGGCGGAAAACCGCACCAGCGCCGTACGCGTGATGCCGCTATGAGCACGCACGCGTGCCCCCGGCGCGCGCCTGGTCGGCGATACGCTCGACAAGGTCGGACGAGATGCTCGCAAGGACAACGCAGGGTGGGCCTCGGCCCACGGTTCTTCCCCGGGCGCCAGGAGAAAGAGGGTGGGCCAAGGCCCACCCTACGTCCGCCCAACGGACCGTTCGTGCCATGACGATGCTGCCGCCGCCGTCGCCGAAGAAACTGGGCCTCGTCATCGATCTTGATACCTGCGTCGGCTGTCACGCCTGCGCAGTCGCCTGCAAGCAATGGAACGACGGCGGCGAGTTCGGGCCGCTGCCGGACGAGCATCCGTACGGCAAGGATCCGCTGGGCGTCTGGTTCAATCGGGTGCATACGTATGAAGTGCGGGGTGAGGAGAGAGGCGTGAGGAGTGAGGGGGAGATCAAGAGCGCCGTTGTGACCGCCTTGCGGAGGTTGCCCAAGGCTGAATTGAAGAACGGCGCAAGTCCGAGTGAGCGCAGCTCTGCTTTCCCCTCACCCCTCACTCCTAACCCCTCACTTGAAATGACCGTCCACTTTCCGCGCTCGTGCCTGCATTGCGAGACGCCGGATTGCGTGACGGTGTGTCCGACCGGCGCGAGCTACAAGCGCGCCGAAGACGGCATCGTGCTGGTCGACGAGGACAAGTGCATCGGCTGCAAGCTGTGTTCGTGGGCCTGTCCGTACGGTGCGCGCGAGTACAGCCAGGTGCGTGGCACGATGCAAAAGTGCACGCTGTGCGTCGATCGCATCTACAACGAGTCGTTCGAAGAGATCGACCGGCAGCCAGCTTGCGTGATGGCCTGCCCGACGCGCGCGCGCCACTTCGGCGACCTCGGCGATCCGGATTCGGCAGTGTCGAAACTCGTCGCCGAACGCGGCGGCTACGACCTGATGCCCGAGCTGGGCTACAAACCAGTCAACAAGTACCTGCCACCCCGGCCGCGGCGCGACGGATGTTCAGCCCAGCCCATAGTCGCGACCGACGAAAAAGTGGATTTTTCCAGTGCGGCGCCGCTGCTGCGCTGGATCGACAAGGTTCTGTCGCGCTAACGAAACAGCGAACATGCATCCTGCGCTATCGGTCATCTTCTTCACCGCCGTTTCCGGCACCGGTTACGGACTGGTGTTCCTGATCGGCCTCGCGTTCGCGATCGATCCGCTGGCATGCGATCCGTTCGTCGCGCTGTTGGCGACCGCCTGCGGCGCCGTACTCGCCGCGGCCGGCTTGACCTCGTCGACGCTGCATCTGGGCCAGCCGCTGCGCGCCTGGCGTGCGTTCAGCCAGTGGCGCAGTTCGTGGCTGTCGCGCGAAGGCGTGGCTGCCGTGCTGTGTTTCGTGCCGACCATCGCGCTCGGCGTGCTGGTCTGGCGGCATTATCCCGCGCTTGCCGGGGACGCGTCGGACATCAGCACGGCGTCCCTGCTGCGCCTGACCGGCGCCGCGCTCGCAGCCGGCGCCGTCGTCACGGTTTTCTGCACCGCGCGGATCTATACCTCGCTGAAAACGATCGCGGCATGGCACAACAGTTACGTGCTGCCCGGCTACCTGCTGCTCGGCTTGCTCGGCGGCGCGGTGACACTGTGGACGATCGATGCGCTCGCCAGCGGCGACTCCGCGCCATGGCTGCAGCGCGGCGTGCCGGCAGTGGTCGCGCTGTGCGCGATCGCCGGCGCCGCACTCAAGCGCGCGTACTGGCGCTTCATCGATTCGCCGCGCCCGGCTTCGACGATTGAATCGGCGACCGGATTGGGCCGCTTCGGGTCGGTGCGCGGCGTCGAGGCGCCGCATACCGAGGAGAACTACCTGACGCACGAAATGGGTTTCGTTTTGGCGCGCAAGCACTCGGCGCGCCTGCGCCAGATCGCCGCGCTGCTGTTCGCAGCCGCGCCGGTCGCCCTGGTCGTGCTCGCAACGGTGCTGCCTTCGGCTCGGGTCGGCCTGTCATGCGCGATTGTCGCGCTGGTCGGCGTGACCGTCGGGACCTTCGTTGAGCGCTGGCTGTTCTTCGCCGAGGCAAAGCATGTCGTGATGCTGTATTACGCGGGCACGCGCGACAGGGCTGAGGGCTGAGGGCTGAGGGGCGAAAGGCGCGATGCGTTTCTGCTCCCTCTCCCCATCGGTTTCATCGATGGGGAGAGGGTTGGGGTGAGGGGCAAACGGTCGGCTCCGATCGAAACGCAGTTTGCTACAGTGCCGGCCCCTCACCCAGCCTTCTCCCCGATGAATCGGGGAGAGGGCTAAAGCGCGCTGCCGTCGCGCTTTCCGTTTTCATGTTGCGAGGAAGTCGCGGGCGCCGAGCGCGATCAATTGCTCTGCGACCTCGCGGCCGAGCTCGTCCGGCGCGTCGGTCGTGCCGCTTGCTTCGGCGCGCACGAGCTTTCCGGTCGTTGCATCGCCGACCATGCCGCTCAAGTGCAGTCCGTTTTCGGTCTCGATGCAGAACGCCGCGATCGGCACCTGACAATTGCCTTGCAGATGCCGGGTCAGGGCTCGCTCGGCGCGCACGCAGCGTGTCGTTTCGGCATCGCCAAGCGGCGCGAGCAAGGCCGCGACGCGCTCAGCGCCGCTGCGGTGTTCGATCGCGATGGCGCCTTGCGCGGCCGCCGGCAGCCAAAGCGGCGGTTCGAGCCGGCTGCGGATGCGGTGCGATTCGCCGAGACGGTCGAGCCCGGCGCAGGCCAGGATGATCGCGTCGTAGTCGTTGGCGTCGAGCTTGGCAAGGCGCGTGCCGACATTGCCGCGCAGGTCGAGCAGGGTGAGGTCCGGCCGCAACGCACGCAGCTGCGCCTGGCGCCGCAACGACGAAGTACCGACACGCGCGCCGTGCGGCAGCTGATCGACACGCTCGAATGCGTGGCTGACGAACGCGTCGGCCGGGTCGGCACGCTCGAGCACCGCGCCAAGCGCAAAGCCGGCATCCAGCTCCATCGGCACATCCTTGAGCGAATGCACGGCGATATCGGCGCGACCGTCGAGCATCGCGACTTCGAGCTCCTTGAGGAACAATCCCTTGCCGCCGATCGTCGCGAGCGGCCGGTCGAGGATCAGGTCACCACGCGTGGACAGCGGCACCAGCTCGATCGCAAGACCTGCGTGCTCGGCGCGCAGCCGCGCGGCGACATGATTGGCCTGCCACAGCGCGAGCGCACTTTGCCGCGTAGCGATGCGCAGGGTGGTCATGGGGATGCAGGGGCGAGGGGCGAGGGGCGAGGGGTAATGCGTGAGGGGCGAGGAACGAGGGGCGAAAGGTGAGTGAAAGCGCAGAGCGACTGTGTCACCCATATGTGCGTTCGCATTGCTGTGTTCCGCGCGCGTTCTCTGCCAACGTATCGCAATTGCATCCCGCGCTGCCGCCACAGCTTGTGTCCGTCAGCGCAGCACGAGGGCACCAAACCGAATGTACGCGCTGTCGCTCGCGCCTCGCCCCTCGCCCCTCGCCACTCACCCCTGCGACTCACAGATTCCGCACCAGCTTGCGCAGCCCCGGCAGGTTGCGACGGCTGACTTCGAGCGGCGCCGCGGCGCCCTCGATCTGGGCGAAGATGCGGCCGTCGGTGCTGCGCGTGAGCCCGGCGATGCGGTCGCGTGCGACCAGGCAGTTGCGGTGGATGCGCACGAAGTTGTCGGCGAATTCGGTTTCCAGCGTCTTCAGCGCTTCCTCGATCAGCACCTCGCCCTTGCTGTGGTGGACGACGACGTATTTGTCTTCGGCGAGCAGGTAGAGGATGTCGCCGATCGGCACGAGTTGCAGGTTGCCGCGCACGCGTGCGCATAGGTGGCTGCGCCGGTGCGCGCCGCCGCCATCGTCCTCGGCCTTGGCCAGTGCGGCGCCGCTGAACCGGCGCGCACGCGCGATCGCGGCACGCAGGCGATCGAGCCGAATGGGTTTTACCAGATAGTCCACCGCGTTGGCTTCGAAAGCGGCCAGGGCGTGGCCGTCGAAGGCCGTGCAGAAGATCACGGCCGGCGGGCTGTCGAACGTGGCGATGTGGCGTGCCGCCTCGAGGCCGTCCATGACCGGCATGCGGATGTCGAGCAGGATCAGCTCCGGATTGAGCTGGGCGAATGCCTCGACCGCTTCGCGGCCATTCACCGCCTCGCCGACAATTTCCACATTTTCGCATTCGCGCAGCAGCGCGGCGAGGCGTTCACGTGCCGGCGCTTCGTCGTCGACGATCAGGGCGCGCATTTTCGGTTTCCTCGGCATCGCCTCGAGACGTGATCGCGTTGCATCGTCAACGACTCCTCCTTGCCAACTCTCCACCTGTCGTCATTCCCGCGCAAGCGGGAATCCATTTTCGCTCCTGGATCATTCCAAGAAATCAAGATGGATCCCCGCTTGCGCGGGGATGACGAAATATGTATCGGTTCTCTAACAATTCAATGCGCCTGCTTCGCCCTAGCCACGCGCCCCATCGTCCGGCAAGCGCACGCAACAGGCGAAGTAGTCGACGCCGGCATCGATGTCCAGACCGGCACGCCGTCCGAAATGGTACTCGATCCGCGAGCGCGTGTTGGCCAGTGCGACGCCGTGCCGGCCCGGACCGCGCGCTCCGGCCGGCGGGCGCGGGTTACGGATCTCGATGCGGATCAGGCCGTCGGCGCGCGTGCCGCGGATCGAGATCGTGCCGCCGGTCATCTGTTCGACGCCGTGATAGACCGCGTTCTCTACCAGCGGCTGCAGCAGCAGGGCCGGGACTTCGAGACCTGCCGGCAGCGCGTCGACATCGAATTCCACGTTCAGACGATCGCCGAGGCGCAGCTGCTCGATGTCGAGGTAATGGCGCACGAGTTCCAGTTCATTGCCGAGCGTGCTCGGCGCGTTGTCGGCGCCGAGCGCGGCGCGGAACAGATCGGACAGATTCTCGACTGCGCTCTCGGCCTCGGCCGGGCGGCTGCGGATCAGGCTGATGATCGTGTTCATGCTGTTGAACAGGAAATGCGGCCGGATGCGCGCCTGCAACGCCTCGAAACGTGCCTTGCCCTCGGCGCGCACACGCGCCCGCCATTGCTCGAGCACGTAGAAATAGCGCAACAGCGCCGCAGCGACCAGCGCGGCCAGCAGCACGTTGCGCGACAGGAAGCGCGTCCGCAGATCGTAAGGCAGCGTCATGCCGAGATTGAACTGGTGGTCGAGCATGAACACCAGCGCGCTGCCGAGCAGCGTGATCAGCAGCACCAGCAGGTAGGCCGTCGTGATCGCCCAGACCGGCGCCAGGCGCAGCAGCCAGCGTTGCAGCTGGCACAGGCAAACGACACAGACCAGGCCGAGCCACTGCACGAATGCACTGGCCGTCGCCAGACGCGGCAGCAGCGGCAGCGATTCGTCGGTCGGCGCAATGACGATGACCAGCACCAGCAGTTCGGCCACGACCATGACCGCAAACACGACCGGCAGGCTGCAGAAGTCCGGCAACCAGCGTAGGTCGTTCTGCGCTGCCGTCTGCGAAAGCCGCGGCCCGGTGACGCTCATAAAGCTGTCACCAGGGCCAAAGAAAACACTGCGCAGGTCGGACGAACCACCGAGGCAGGCGACCCGTTTCCCTTGTCCCGCTGGCGGGAGAAGGTGCCGAAGGCGGCCGAAAAATTGCTCCTGCATTTTCGGCATTTCCGCCATCCACGGCGGTCAGATGAGGGTGGTACATCCGGCTGCGAGTGAGCTTCGCGCGTCCAACCGCCACCCTCACCCGTCGCGCTGCGCGCGCCGGCCTCTCCCGCCGGCGGGAGAGGCGATTCCTTGCGCGTGCTGCACGTGTTCATGGCCAGGCTAGTGTCCTGTTCCGCAAGTACGATCAAATAATTCCGGCGTCTTTCGCCGCGATCCTGCGTTGCTCGTCGTCACCGTAGCCCCGCTACGCCTCCTCCTCGCGCCTTGTCTAGCGGCGAAATCCATCCGGAATTTCTTCGCGTTACTTGCGGAACAGGACACTAGCTTAGCCGCGCGCCGATCCAGCGTTTCAGGTCGGCGATTTCCTCGGCACAGACCTGGTGCGCCATCGGATAGGCGTGCCACTCGATGCGGTAGCCACGCTGGGCCAGATAGTCGCGGCTCATCTCGCCGAGCGCATGCGAGATGGTCGGGTCGAGCATGCCGTGCGCCATGAACACCGGCAGGTCGCGATTGGCCGGAGCGGCTTCGGCGTCGATTTTTTCGGCCAGCGGCAGATAGGTCGACAACGCGATGATACCGCCGAGGCGCGCCGGATAGCGCAAACCGCCACTGAGCACGATCGCGCCGCCCTGCGAAAATCCGGCGAGCAGGATGTTGTTGACGTCGACGCCGCGCGAGACCTCTCGCTCGATCAGTTCGCCGAGCAGCCGGATCGAGTCACGGATGCCGGCCTCGTCCTGCTTCTGCGCGATCTCCAGTCCCGATATGTCGTACCACGCGCGCATCGCCATGCCGCCGTTGATCGTGATCGGCCGCACCGGCGCGTTCGGAAACACGAAGCGCAGCGCAGGCCACGCGCGATCGACCAGTTCCGGCACGATCGGCTCGAAATCGTGACCGTCGGCGCCGAGCCCGTGCAGCCAGATCACGGCGTGGCGCGGATTCGGCGCGGTTTCGATTTCGATGGCAGGCAGGGGCATGACGCGCTCATTCGATGGACTCCAGCGATGTTGCCGGAATCGGCGGCGGGGCGCTAGGGAAGGGGCGAGGGGCGAGAGGCGAAAGGCGAAAGGCGAAAGGCGAAAGGCGAAAGGCGAAAGGCGAAAGGCGAAAGGCGAAAGGCGAAAGGCGAGAGGCGAGAG
>Ga0193727_1001238_pt1 | contig 10520 bp, 12 predicted proteins | sample H2c2metaG_FD_143051 | JGI IMG/M metagenome (GOLD analysis project Ga0193727, IMG submission 143051) | Soil microbial communities from a riparian zone of the East river system, Colorado, United States - H2c2 | ecosystem: Environmental > Terrestrial > Soil > Riparian zone | place: USA: East River...
AACGCCGAAGAACGAAAATCCCCGCACCACCTTCGATCGCGGCACGGTGAGCATTGCCGTCGTCAGCGGATAGGTGACCTGATCCTCGATCACTTGCGGCGCCTGACCCGGATAGTCCGTGTAGACGATGACCTGGGTGTCGGAGAGATCGGGGATCGCGTCGAGCGGCAGATGCGCGAGCGCATAGATTCCGGCGGCGGCAGCGAAGCCGGCGCCGAAAAACACCAGCAGCAAATTGCGCGCCGACCAGGCGATGAGGCGGGGGATCATTGCTGCGCTCCCGCGTCCGAGAAGCCCTTCAGAGCGGCCTTCAGATTGCTCTCGGCGTCGATCAGGAAGTTGGCCGAGACGACGACGGGTTCTCCTTCGGCGACGCCCTCGCGCACTTCGACATAACCGCCGCCGCGGTGGCCAAGCTTTACGTCGCGTGGCTCGAAGCGCCCCTGCCCCTTCTCGATGAATACGGCCTGACGGCTGCCGGTATCGAGGATGGCGCTTTCCGGAACGGCGAGCACAGGCTGTGGATTGCCGGTGTCGATCTCCGAGTCGACATACATGTCCGGAAGCAATGCTGCATCGGGATTTGCCAGTTCAACCCTGACGCGGGCGGTTCTCGTCTCCCGGTTCAGCTGCGGATAGATCACATTGATCCTTCCGGTGAACTCGCGGCCGGCAAGGCCGCGCGCCCGGATAACGACCGGCTGATTGACCGAAAGAGCGCCTACATCGCGCTCCGCGACGTCAATTAGTCCCCAGACAACGGACGTGTCCGCGACGCGGAACAGCACGTCGCCAGGCTGCGCCCGCATCCCCTCGGTCGCATTGCGCTCCAGCACGAGGCCGTCGCGCGGCGCCAACCACTGGATGGCGATCGGAACCGAGCCGCTCTTTTCCATGGCGACGATCGCTTCGTCGGGAACGTCGAGATTCATCAACCGCTGCCGCGAGCCGCGCCCGTAAGGCCCAGTGCCGCCCGTGGTCTTCGAATTGATGGTGGCAATGTATTCGGCGGAAGCCGAGGAAACCAACGGGCTATAGATTTCCATCAAGGGTTGGCCTTTGCTGACCCTGGTGCCGGTGGTGACATCGGCGATCCTTTGGACCCAGCTTTCCGATCTCATCGAAATGACCGAGATGCGGCGCTCGTCGAGTTGAATGGTGCCCGGCACTCGAATTGCCGTACGGATCACGCGCGGAGCTGCGGATTCGGATTTGACGCCGGTGCGCTGGATTTTCCCCGGAGAAAGCTTGACGGCGCCATCGCCGGTGTCCTCGTCTTCGTAAACGGGGATGTAGTCCATCCCCATCGAATCCTTTTTCGGGGTTGGCGAGGTATCGGCCAGCCCCATCGGGTTGCGGTAGAACTTGATCTTGCGGTCCGCTGCCACCGTCGTTGTGGGAGCAGCGGCCGGCTCTTCGTCGAAGCTGAGATCCGCGCTGGCCGGCACGGCCCGGTAGTCCCGTCCGTCCGCCGTCTTCTTCGGCGTCAGCGAATAGAACGGGCGCCCGTCAGGGTCCTGATAGTAGACCGGATCGTCGCTGGTCTGCGCAGCCGCGGGCGCAACAAACGCCACGGCCGACCCACCGGCCGAATGAAGGTGCCCGCGAACACCGATAAATGCGCCACCCGTCGCCGCTATCACAGCGGCGACGGCGACGCCCGCGAGGACGGCGCGTTTCACTTTTGCGCCGTGATGACAAGCTTGCTTTCGACCGTGCCGGTTTCGCCTTGCACCTTGGCGCCGAGCGAGAGCAGCCACTTTCCTTCCATCCCGAAGGCAGCCTTGAATCGATAGCTGCCGGGCTCGCCGCCGGGTTCGCGTACGATCTTGGTGGCCATTTCCGGCATGCCTTCAGGGGCCATGTCGAGACGGCTTGCAAACACGACCGCGTCAGGCACCGGTTTTCCGGTCTTCTTGTTGACCAGCTGGACCGTGACGACCTTGTCCTTGCCGACGGCGATCGTCGGCTCGACCAGCTTGAATTCATAGTCCTTGATGTCGGCGCGTACGATTCCGGCTGAACCGATCGCAGCGATGCCGATCAGCGCTGCCCGGAGGGCGCGCGAGATGTGAAGCTTCTTCATTTTGAGATCCTCTGAAGTCATGGTCCTGCCGCAAGGCGGCATGCGTCGATCCGCGCGATCAAGTCGCGCGGCAGCAAACGGCGTCGTGACGCCGCTCAGACCAGAGTTCGAGGCGGATGTTCGGGAGGTGGATGGCCCAGGCCATCGGGCCATGAATCGTTCTGCAGGGAAGCGATATCGTTCGAAGCGGTTAGAAACGGATGGACCACGGCTGTGGACATGCCGGTGAAGCATTTTGACATGCAAGCGGTCATATAGATGCACTTGTCGCAACCGATCGGCGCCGGAGCCTTCGACGGACAGCACGGCATCTCGCCTGCCATCTCGTCCGTCGTCTCCGCGGCGGACATCTCATCCGTCATGACCTGCATCGACGCGTCGGAAGACATTTCCGCCATGACAGGCCGGGAAACCGGGGCCAACGCAAGGCCGGCGACCACCAGGATCGCAAGCAGCCGACGTATGGTAAAGTTTCGGTTCACGGAGCTAGATTCTCGCAATCTGGTGGCAATAGCAAGGCGACCGGCGTTTCATATCATGGATTCCGTCCCACCGGTATTGATCGGTATTAATGACAAACCCGAGTTAAGCCCGGATTACCCGTCAGACCGGCCAATCGCGGCCATCGGTTCCGCCATCTTTTCCCGCTGATCGGCCTTGTCGCCGATGGGCGTGAACCCGGCAAATCAGGATCAGCACCAACTGGCTTGGTCGCCTGCGGGCGCCCGCAATAATTCCTGGATATTTGCTTCGATGACCCGGAAGCCCACATTGCCGTAAAGCTTCTGATGCCCCTCATTCAACACGAAGGTTGGGCTGCCTTCGATGCGCATTTTGTCGGCGTCCTGGTAGTCTGCCGCCAGCCGGGCAAACGCGGTGCCGTCGCGAATGCATTTTTCGATGGCATCTATATCGACGCCCAGGGCTTCGGCCAGTTCGCATTGCACATCCCAACGGGCGATGTCGCGGCCATCTCGAAAAAATGCGCAACGGAATGCCCACACCACTTTTTCGAAGATCGAGGCCGGTGATTCGCCTTGGCCTTCTCGTTTTCGCTCATGCTGCCATTGCTGGACAGCCATCATGAACAGATGTGCACTCGTCGACGTTGGCGGGCGCGTCTCAAGCCAGATGTCCGGATGAACTTCGATATGCGGAAACTGTAACGCCACCTTTCGCAAATGTTGGTTGAACCCGTTATATTCGCCCTTGCCGAGCCACGCCGAAGTGATTTTCGTGGCCGTATTGCCAAAGACGGAACAGAACCGATGGTCCAATCGAACCGTGTCGCCGAACTTCTCCTTGATCGCATCGATGCGGGCCTGGGCAATATAGGCCCAGATGCATAATACGTCTGAGAAGTAGGAAACCTTCACCATGCCCATTCGATTTTTCTCTCAAGCCATCACGAACCGATCCATCATCCCGGCATTTCGATGCTGAAGCGCTTTTAGTGATGGCTTGGCTTGACCTACATCAAGCATTCCGCGCGGCACCCGTGAATTGATCCGCTCCGCCAGAATTGGCGATTGGCTAATTTCCCGGGAGGTATTCAACATGAAACACGCAGTGATTTCCGCGGCCATCGTGGCCACCGCTATTCTTGCATTCAGCCCTGCATCGGCAAGGATGATGACAAGCATGATGATGTGCTCTGACGCCCACCTGTCGAAAATGACGACGATGATGGGCGGAATGGCTGATGGCCCGAAAAAATGGGAAATGAACAAGCATCTGGCGATGGTCAATGCCGGGATGGCCAAAGACGGCGTGCGCGGATGCAACAGGTCGATGATGGAGATGATGCACGGTTCGAAGATGTCGATGATGAAATCCGGCATGTGATCGGATGAGCCGGGCCAGGACCCGCGAGTTGATGCGGCTGGCCCGCTTCATTTCAGTGGGGTGGCATGAAGGAGCTGCGGAGACGTATGGCCATCCGCAGCCGCTCCGTTTCAGGCCGGATCACTACCGGCGCCCGGCGACACATAATGCAGCTTGAGCGGCGCGCATCACCGGGCTCATGTAACTGTCATTGACCCTTCGGACCACCGTGATAGCGCCGAACGTTTCCACCCTCATCAGCCATCGGCGCGGCCTGGAAACGCGGCGTCATTACCGAGGATGCGAACGCAGAGCTTGGGTTGCTTTGCGGGGCGGTTGCAGCATGTGCGGTCAGCCTGGCCGCACTCGGCCAATAGCTCTTGTCCGTGATCGTCGAGCCCGCGTAGGCCGTCGCAGATATCGCCATCAGCGGCAGCAAGAGTGAAATCTTGAGAAGGTGTTTCGTTAACATGGTCCGGCTCCATCATTGTTGGAAGCGCGTGATGTGCGCTTCTAGTGATGAGTTCGGAGCAAATCGTCGGCCGGTTACAAGTTCACGCTGACGTGAAGGTCACCAGCGCAGAAGGCGCGGGCCAAGCACGACGCCGGCCAAGGTGCACAAGACGATCGTACCCCCGTACCAAAGGGCAACAAAGGGCAGCGAGTCGTCAACGCAATGCAGCGCGTAAGCGGCGGCGCTTATGCTTCCGGCGGCCAAGCCAACGAGGGCGCCTGTGCGGCGAAGGTCCGTGGGTGCCATGCGCCGCACGGCCCAAGTGATCAGCGCGAACGGCACAATGGCGATAATTGGGATAGACAACAAGCATTCGAGCCATTGGTCTCCAACGATCATCGTCTCCCAGTGCGCGCTTGGCGCGAGCGCGAGATTGACCGCTGCAAGCAGCAGAATCGCTGCAAACGGCAACGTGACCCAGACGATCGATATCCTTCGCTCGCCCCCGGGCCGCGCCAGTTTGGTCAGCATGATTGCTGTCAGCACGACCGTAACAATTGTGAAAGCGAGCTTCGAAAACAAGAAAATGAATGCGCGCGTCGTCGTCAGGTCCGTGCGGAAGCCGAAAGCCACGAGAATAGCGGTGGCGGCTACGAGAGTGCCAACGGCGACTGCCGCGCCGACTACCCGCAATACGTATTTCCTATCAACCGGCTCGACATTGGTCCCGAGCATCGCGATCAAGTCATCCGTCTTCATTGCTGTCGCTCCCGCGCGATTGCGGCGGCCAGCGCCCGCAAGCCCCGATGCACGCTTACCTTCACATTCGATTCCGACAAACCACAACGGGCGGCGGTTTCGGCGACGCTCAACCCCTCAAGCTTGACGCATTCGATGACCCGCCGCGTCTTTTCCGGCAGTTGGCCGAGAAGCTTGCCAAGATCATGAGTGCTTTCCGTATCATTATGATCCCCCTCCGCGATCAGATCGGGGGCCTCGTCGATCGGTACGTCGCGTAGCGATGTCCGCGTGCGCCGCAGGTGGTCGATGAGCTTGTAGCGCGCAATCGCGTGTACCCACGGAGTCAGGGGCTCGACGGGGTCGTATGTATGACGGCGAGTATGGATCGCCAACAACGCCTCTTGCACCAGATCCTCCGCGTCCGTCGCACTTCTTCCAATGCGCCCGAGTTGCCGCCTGTAGTAGGCGCGCAGGTAGTTGCTCAAGGACGTCAGCAGCGAGCGATGAGCCGCCGCGTCGCCGTCGAGGCCCGCGAGCATCAGATTCTTCAGCTCGGCCTCGGGCGCCCACATGAGAACCTTGCCTCTCTCTACACATTCGCAGAGGAAGGCTTCCCGGTTACACTACGGGGCGCCCAAATTGTATGCAATTTTGCGCGACCGGCGCTTGTCTTGCGGCCATTCGGCCCTGTTTCGAGTGCTGATCCAGATCAACGCGTTCGATTGCCACGCAGGTAGTTTTCCAAGTTGCAATTTCCTGCAGCCCCGCATGGAGGCAAGGAGAGCAACATGGCGCTTACCTCGATTGACCCCGCGTTCCGCAGTGAGGTCGCACGCTCGCGAGCAACCCGAACCCCAGCTCAGCTCGATTTACGGAAGATCACCACACCCATCTTGTTGCATCTGCTGCGTGGCAAGGTCCGATTCCCGTGGCTGTTCCTTGTGAAATGCAAATTGACGGCCAGCCGGTTCAGAAAAACCATTGATCCGCGCTTTCCGGCCGAACTGATCGACATGTGCGCCCTGCCGCTGTGGCTGTACATCAATTTGAAGGAGAAGCTCGGGCAGAAAACGGCGTTTGAGATCATGCGCGTCGCCATTCTCACGGGAGGCATTGCTCAATGGAACTTCGCCTATCACGCCGCCGAGGAGGATCGCACCTTCAAGAACCTCTGCGACGAGGAGATCATCGTCAATCAGAGCGGCCCGACACGCTGGAACACGTTGGAGGTGGTCGAGCGGACCGAGCGGCGGTTCGAGATCAAGATCACGCGATGCCTTTACCACGAGCTTACGACGGCCATGGGGATTCCCGAGTTGACGCCGGTTATCTGCCAGATCGATAACGCCGCCTTCAATTCGTATCTTCCCGATGAAGTCGTGTTCAGCCGTGGTGGCCCAGGGCATCGAATCTCCGACGGTGCCAAAGTATGCAATTTCAAGTGGGATTTCATCGGATGACTTGCCCAAGCCGTTCGCGCCGAATGCTCGAAGGAGCCGCGGCTTGAATGATCAAAACATTCTCGTCGTCGGCGGTTATGGTGTGGTCGGGCGGCGGATAGCCGCCGAACTCGGACCGGACTACGCGGGCCGGGTCGTGGTTGCCGGCCGCAACCGGGCGCGAGCGGACGAGGCGGCGGCGGCTATTGGTCATGGCGCTCGCGGACGAAGCATCGACATCGCCGTGCCGTCCTCCATCGGGGCAGCGCTGGATGGGGTCGCGGTCGTCATCAGCTGCATCGATCAGCCCGGCCGCACGCTTTTGTGGGCGGCCATCAAACGCGGGTTGCGATATACCGATATCACGCCGCATCTGACCGAGCTTGGGCGCGGCGCGGAATACGAAAAGATCGACGCCGCCGCACGGGCGTCCAGAGCGCGGCTGGTGTTGGGAACCGGCATCGTTCCCGGCATCTCGAGTGTGATGGTGCGTGCGCTCGCCGATGCGCTCGGCGGAGCGGACGAAATCGAGACTGCGCTGCTGTTGAATGCAGCCGATGTCAGCGGCCCCGCGTCGTTCGATTACTTCCTCCAGGAGCTGGCGATGTCCTTCGACGTCCACATCGGCGGGGATGACCGTCCGGTGCGCGCTTTTAGCGCGCCGCGCCTTGTCGAATACCCGGCGCCGGTTGGAGCGCAGCTCGCATACCTGTTTCCTTTTTCCGATCAGGTACTCTACCCCAGCACGATGGGGGTCAGGACCGCTGTTACCAGACTGAGCCTTGAACCCGCTTGGCTGGCAAGAGCACTTTCGATAGTGTCTCGAAGTGGTGCGTCACATCTGCTGGCGAACGAGCGGATCCGTCATGCCCTCGCACGACGGCGCCAGGATCGCCCCTCGGACGAGGGCGCGCGGTTCGCACTCCGCGTCGATGTTCGGCGAGGCGGGAATTCGAAGCATGCGACTCTTTTCGGTCGCACTCAGGCGGATGCGGCAGCGGCCGGAGCCGCGGGCGTGGCGCGAATGCTGATTGCGGGTGAAGTTAGAGAGCCCGGCGCATGGATGCCTGAGCAGATCATTGATCCCGGCCCGTTTTTATCTCGTCTCGCCGCGCATGGGCTGAAGGTCGAATTCCCGCTCGCTTGATCTGTCTCAAAGCACGACCGTCTCGGCCGAGGTTACCTGTCCGACCGGCCGATCACGGCCATCAGTTCCGCTATCTTTTCCCGCTGATCGGTCTTGTTGCCGCTGGTGATCGCGTGTTCGACGCAATGCGACACGTGATCCTTCAGCACCTCTTCCTCGACGCGCCGCAGCGCGGCTCGAACCGCCGAGATCTGCGTGACGATATCGATGCAGTAGCGATCCTCATCGACCATTTTGGACAGGCCGCGCACCTGGCCTTCGATCCGGCTCAGACGTTTTTGGCAGGATGTCTTGATGTCTTTTCGCATCCGCCCTATATACCCCTACAGGGTATGGGTTGCAAGTGGACCGGAGAATTCGATGTCCGAAGCCGAAAACGCGAATGCAGGCGGCACTTCAAAGAGGTCCGGCTGCGGCTGCGCATCCAAAGCAACGCCCGCTCCCCTGGCGGAAACGGCGAAGCCCGGTTGCTGCGGCGGAGGCAACGATCACACTGGCCATGGCCATGGCGACCATCATTCCGACGGCAAGGCGACCGTGCGCGACCCCGTCTGCGGGATGAACGTTGATCCCGCGACAAGCCAGCACCGGTTCGACACTCGCGGCGAGACTTTTCATTTCTGCTCGGCGGGCTGCCAGACTAAATTCGCCGCCGATCCGCAAAAATATCTCGACGACAGCAAGCCGAAGGCCGCCGTACCGGAGGGCACGATCTACACCTGCCCGATGCATCCGCAGATCCGAAAGGTCGGTCCCGGAAGCTGCCCGATCTGCGGCATGGCGCTGGAGCCTGAGGTCGCGAGCCTCGATGCGCCTCCCAATCCCGAACTCGCTGATATGACGCGCCGGTTCTGGATCGGCCTTGTGCTCTCGGTGCCGCCAGTCGTTCTGGAAATGGGCGGCCACCTGGTCGGCGGGCACGGCTGGGTCGATCAGATGCTGTCGAACTGGATTCAGCTGGTGTTCGCCACACCTGTTGTGATCTGGGCGGGCTGGCCGTTCTTCGTGCGCGGCTGGCAATCGCTGGTCACGCGTAACCTCAACATGTTCACCCTGATCGCGATGGGCACCGGCGTGGCCTACGGCTACAGCCTGGTCGGCACCATCGCGCCCGGCATTTTTCCGGCAACCTTCCGCGGGCACGGCGGCGCCGTTTCGGTCTACTTCGAAGCGGCCGCGGTGATCACGGTCCTCGTTCTTCTCGGCCAGGTTCTGGAGTTGCGTGCCCGCGAGGCCACGTCCGGCGCCATCAAGGCGCTGTTGCAATTAGCGCCCAAGACCGCCCGCCTTGTCGATCATGACGGCGCCGACCATGAGGTGCAGATCGACAATCTGAAGGTTGGCGACAAATTGCGCGTCCGGCCGGGAGAAAATGTGCCGGTCGACGGCGTCATCCTTGAAGGCCGCTCGGCGCTCGACGAATCCCTGGTGACCGGCGAATCCATGCCAGTCACGAAGGAGACCGGCGGCAAGGTGATCGCGGGCACGCTCAATCAATCCGGCAGTTTCGTGATGCGCGCCGACAAGGTCGGACGCGATACCCTGCTTTCGCAGATCGTCAAGATGGTGGCAGAGGCGCAACGCTCGCGCGCACCGATCCAGCGATTGGCCGATCAGGTCGCCGGCTGGTTCGTGCCGGTCGTGATCGTCGTGGCGCTCATCGCCTTTGGCGCCTGGGCAATGTTCGGCCCGGAACCCCGGATGGCGTTCGGCCTGGTCGCCGCCGTCAGCGTGCTGATCATCGCCTGCCCCTGCGCGCTCGGCCTCGCCACCCCGATGTCGATCATGGTGGGCGTCGGACGCGGCGCCCAGGCCGGCGTGCTGATCAAGAATGCCGAGGCGCTGGAGCGCATGGAAAAGATCGACACGCTGGTGGTCGACAAGACGGGAACGCTGACCGAGGGCAAGCCCAAGGTGGTCTCGATCGTTGCTGCCGGCGGATTTCAGGACGCCGATATTCTGCGACTGGCGGCGAGCGTCGAGCGCGCCAGCGAACATCCGCTCGCTGACGCGGTCGTGCGGGCCGCCAAAGAGCGCAATCTCGATTTGGCCAAAGTCGAAGAGTTCGACTCGCCGACCGGCAAGGGCGCCACCGGCAAGGTCGACGGCAAGACTGTTGTTCTGGGCAATGCCTACTTCCTGACATCGCTCGGCATCGAAACCCGGTTCCTGGAAGAACAAGGTGAGCGTCTGCGCGGCGAGGGCGCTACCGTCATCAATATCGCGGTCGACGGAAAGCTGGCTGGGCTCTTCGCCATCGCCGACCCGGTCAAGCCATCGACGCCGGATGCCCTGAAGGCGCTGGCGGCGGAAGGCATCAAGGTCATCATGCTGACCGGGGACAACCAGACCACGGCAAACGCGGTGGCACGAAAGCTCGGGATATCAGACGTCGAGGCGGAAGTGCTTCCGGACCAGAAGAGTGCGGTGGTCGCGAAGCTGCAGAAGGCCGGACGCGTCGTCGCCATGGCCGGAGACGGCGTCAACGACGCGCCGGCGCTGGCGGCGGCGGAAGTCGGAATTGCGATGGGCACCGGCACCGATGTTGCGATGGAGAGCGCGGGCATAACGCTTCTCGGGGGAGATCTGGGCGGCATCGTTCGCGCGCGCCGACTGTCGCAGGCGACCATGAGCAACATCCGGCAGAACCTGTTCTTCGCGTTCATCTACAACGCCGCCGGCATCCCGATTGCCGCGGGTATCCTCTATCCCCATTTCGGCATCCTGCTGTCCCCGATCATCGCCGCCGCGGCGATGGCGCTGTCTTCAGTCAGCGTGGTTGGCAACGCATTGCGGCTGGGCGTGACACGTCTATGATTTAGCCGGCCG
>Ga0193727_1001239_pt1 | contig 10519 bp, 11 predicted proteins | sample H2c2metaG_FD_143051 | JGI IMG/M metagenome (GOLD analysis project Ga0193727, IMG submission 143051) | Soil microbial communities from a riparian zone of the East river system, Colorado, United States - H2c2 | ecosystem: Environmental > Terrestrial > Soil > Riparian zone | place: USA: East River...
ACTTTCAATTTGTTGACACGGGTTCAAATCCCGTTGGGAATACAATATATAATGGTATAAAATTTTAGCGAATGGTGGGTGTGGTGTAATGGCTGCATAACTGATTGTCGATCAGCAGGTAAGGGTTCAAGTCCCTCACTCACTGCCTTCTGGCCCTTAACTCAAAGGTAGAGTAACTCGCTCATAACGAGGAAGTTATCAGTTCAAGTCTGGTAGGGCCAACTGCCTGAGAATTGACTATATGAAATTGTACTATAGTAGAGTGGTGAGCACGCTATCCTGATAAGGTAGAGAGCATGGTTCGATTCCATGTAGGACAACATAAGAGATTGATAATCATGGGGGTATAATTCAATGGCTAGAATAGTAGACTTGCAATCTGCCGATCTGAGTTCGAGTCTCAGTACTTCCACAACAATTAATTAACAGTAAATACTTTTCCTCTTCTGGCATAAGGATTGTATCTTTGTAATAGTAAATACTACAAATGTCACTATTCTCTAATGAAGTCGAACTAAGAATAATCGATCACCTAGTTGAAATAGTTGATAGACTTCTACATAGAGAAGAAGAACTAGAGAAAAAGCTAGAGAGAGAAGAACATAAAAGAAGAGTAGTATTAGCATTAACAACACAAGTAAACAATCAAAAATTTATAGTTATGAATACTTCACTAATATTGGGAATAAATGCACAATCACAATTTGTGTTACTGGATGCAGTAACATTACAACCTGTGACAAGTGCCATCTTTTCTGGACAAACAGTAAGTAGCTCTGATAGTACAGTAGCTACCTTTGCTATTGATCCAACAAACTCTAATCAAATACTGGCTACACCAGTAGCAGTAGGAACAGGAACAATTAATATCAGTGCATCTGTTAGTTATACCAATAGTCTCGGAGCATCAGTATCTGCTACATTAACAGCTAGTTTTCCATTCAGCGTAGCACTTGGAGCAGATGGAGTACTACTTAGCTTAACGGATTTTGTACCAACAGTTTAATTAGTTAGTAAATTAATGAATAAGAAACTATCATATTATCTTTCCAGTTTACTACTCTCAAGTAGAGAAGGTAAAACCTTAGCAGGGGGATAATATTGAAAGAATCTGACATAATTCTCTTACCCCTGACTTATCTAAGTTGGGGGTTTTTTTATTTGCCCTTGTGGTGGAACTGGTAGACACGCTAGTCTTAGGAACTAGTCCGAACAAAGTAGGGTGCAGGTTCGATGCCTGTCAGGGGTACATGCTCTCATGGTGAAATAGGTAGACACGTAAGACTTAAAATCTTATCCTTCGGGGTAGCAGTTCGATTCTGCTTGGGAGTACATAATCGGTAAGTTGACAGAGTGGTCTATTGTACTTGTCTTGAAAACAAGAGGATGTAACAGTTCCGTGGGTTCGAATCCTACACTTACCGCATAAGGAAAGTAATATCATCAGGTGGTGGTAACTGTTTGCTAAACAGATTGTTCTGCAAGGGATGTGTTTCGAGTACACTGCTTTCCGCAATATTGATGTGCTGCTAAGATGGTGGTTAGTGCATGACTGTAAATCATGTCCTCAAAAGGGCTAGTAGGTTCGAATCCTATCACATCAACAAAATAAATTTGGGTATATTCATCCCTTCTGGTATCTTTGTTATCCCAATGAATAAGTCAGTACGTCATACATGGTTTACCTTTTGCCCCCAATCAGATGGAGGAGGGAAATCCATAAACTAAGCAGACAGGTTCTTAGTAATTTTTCCCCCTCATTCGCAAGATAGAGGGGGTTTTTCTTTTAGAGTAGTAGGCCAATGGTAGGCTCCTTCATTTGGGATGAAGATTTTGCAGGTTCGACCCCTGTCTACTCTACATGGTTGATTAGTTTATATGGCTAAAACACGACTCTTGTAAAGTTGAGTACTCAGTTCGATGCTGAGATTAACCTCTAGTTGGTGCAGTAGCAAAGTTGGTCTATGCAGAGGACTGAAAATCCTTGGATATTGGTTCGATCCCAATCTGTACCACATACTCTTGTAGTGTAACGGCAACACATAACAATTTGGATGTTATATTACTAGTTCGAATCTAGTCAGGAGTTCAATATGGTGGTTATGGTGTAGTGGAAACACACTTGTTTGTGGAGCAAGTATCATGGGTTCGAAGCCCATTAATCACCCAAGCATTCTTCGTTCAAAGGAAAGGATATAATACTACGGATATTATGATACTAGTTCGAGTCTAGTAGAATGCTCATACAGGAGTTTAGTGTTAATGGTAGCACAACAGCTTCCAACCCTGTTGGTGTGGGTTCGAGTCCTACAACTCTTGCAAATGGTCAAGTACTCAATGTTGGCAGCGAGTCTAGTCTGCAAAACTAGGTTAACATCAGTTCGATTCTGATCTGGACCTCAAGAAGATTATTAACCTCTCAAGTTAAACTGAGAGGTTTTTTTATTCGTGCAAGTTAAGAATGTACTAACTTCGTGAGTGAAAACCAAAGAAAAAGATGGCAGTTATAGTACAAAAACTAAAGAAGGAATTCTCGTCTAGTTTAGAGAAAGCCATCAAGTATTATACTATTCTGACAGTACTAAATGGTATCAAATTAACTACAAAACAGATTGAGCTTCTGGCATTTACAGCGGTAAAAGGTACTATAACTTCTCCTGCTTCCAGAAGGGAATTTGTTGAATTGTTTTCATCATCACTTGCTTCGTTAGAAAATATAAAAGGTAAGTTAGTCAAAGATAACTGGTTGGTTAAAGTGGATAATAAGTACAGAATTAACCCTCAGGTAAACCTTGATTTCTCCAAGGATATAATCTTACAGATGAATTTATTATCGAATGGAAAAGAAGTTTGATCTAATAGCACCAGAAAAGTTAAAAGATGTACTGTTAACCAAAACAGCACTAGATACAGGCCAACCAAAAGAGATTGTTGAAAAAGTTATATCTTTCCAGTTTAGAGATGTGTTAAGAATGCTGAGAGAAGTAAAGGAAGTTGAGATAACAGGACTAGGAAAATTCTTAATGTCTAACTCAAAGTTGAGGAAGAAGATAGGAGATGTGGAAAGAGTAATGGATCATCTCAAAATGGGCTTAGATAAAGGTATGGCAGTTGATGGAACACTTTTAACTCCAGAAGATATGGTAAGTTGGAAAACGAAGTTAGATAATTCCAATGAAGTGTTAACCTATCTAAAGTCCAGATTATGAAGATAAACTTTAAAGGTATACTAGAAGGAGTGTGGAACTCTGTATTCATTAAGGAATCAATAGAGCAGATATCACAAGAGAGATTAAATATTTGTAAAGCATGTGATAAGAATTCAGATAATGCTAAGAGGCTAGGATATAAAACATTCAGACCTGATTTTCATTGTTCTTTATGTGGATGTAACTTAGAACTAAAGACTAGATCATTATCTGAAGTCTGTCCTTCAGGCAAATGGGGAGCCTACCTCACTGACACAGAAGAACTTGAACTACAAGAAAAACTAAAGAATGACAGTTACAGTTAGAAATGTAAGGATAATGGATATCATTCCTATTCTGGCAAGGTTGAGTCTTCACTATGATGCAGTAGATATTGTAGTAAATGAAGATACCAAAACTGTCCAATTGATCCCTATTGAAAGAGCAGAAATAAAACCAATAGAAGTTCCGTTAACAGATTATAATATAGATAGATTTATATAACTTTAAACAAACAACTACATATGGCAGCTCCCATCAATTCATTTGAGATAGTGGAAAGCATTCGTTTCTTTGCACAACTAGTAGGCACTGAAGGCATAGAAGAAGAAGTAAAGGATATAGCTAATGATTACATTATTAGATTATTAAAATCACTAGAGTCAAGTGTACAAGCAACTACAGCAGGAAGTGCAGGAATAACACTAGTAAAACCCTAAAATATGCATATAGAAATAATTGATGGAGAAGAGTTCTTTATAGGTGAAATATTCAGACTTAAAAGAGATACTAGTGGGAGAGGAGGAGTAAAAGAGTGTGGATGTCCTGAAGCATGTACAGCTATTTATGAATTGATGAGCAGAATTGTGGTTGGAGCCAAGATGACCAAGTTTGACTCTATTATTCATATGGATACAGATAGAAAATCTTTGAATATCTCTATAGATATAGATAGTATATCTGAGAATGGATTCAAAGATGTCAAGGAAACAATCAGAAAACTTATTGATGAAAAGCTTCAAGAACTAAATGATTATGGCTGTAAAGAAAGTTAACTATATAGAGATGGAATTGGAGTGGCTCGAGATGAAAGCTGAAGAACTCCGATCTTATTGTGATTCTAATTCTATAGGTAGTTTGGTTGATAGAATGGCCTACAAGGAAACTAGAGGTGGTGGTGTAATGCCAATGCTTATTCAAAGCAAAGAAGCTCAGATAAAATCTATAAGAGAAACTCTACAGGACTATATAAAGATTATCGAAGCAATAGAAAAACTAAGGGAGAAGGAGATTACTAAGAAGATGGTAACAAGAGGAGATCAAGAATTAACTCCTATTGAATCAGGTGAGATTAGCTAATGATAACAACTAAGTACACTTTAGACACTAAGAATATTTGGTTTCCTAATCAAAGAGAACCAATCTATGATCCTGACGATTTTATCCTCAAGGACAACTTCAATGAATACTGGAAGATTGAAAGGGATAGATTAAGGAATGGGTTCACTATAGGTACAACTCATATATCAGGTTGGTTATATTGGCATACTGTTTACTGGAAGATAGTAAGGTACATGGACCTTGAGAATGGAAAGAAAAGAAGAGAGATAGGTACACCTTTGCTTAGAGATATAGAGTGGGAAATAGATGGAGATTTAACAAAATGCGAAGACAATGGGAGATTTTATACTCTTGTAGGTTCCAGAGACTTTGGGAAATCGGCGATTGCAACGAGTAGGTCAGGATGGTTATACACAATGTTTGCCAAATCAGAAGTCGTAATATCAGGAGGAGAAAAAACATATATTAAGTTAGCTACTGATAAAATTGAAGATGGACTAACTAATATCCACCCAATGCTAAAGTTGCAAAGACTTAGCAATGATTGGGGGAAAGAAGTTAGATCAGGATGGAAAGACAAGAAAACTAATCAACCTGATCCTAAATCACCTAATTCAGTAATTACAGTTCGTAATTATGAAATGGGTAACAAAAGTATGGCAGCTAATGGTACAAGACCTGGCTTCCATTTAATAGATGAAATTGGTACACTACCTAACTTAATAGGTTGTGTTAAAGATAGTGATGGTTGTTGGTGGTCAGGAGGTGGTGATAAGCCTTCTTGTCTAGTAATGTTAGCAGGGACAGGAGGTGATATGGAAGTAGGTATGGAAGCATCAGAAATTTTCTACTCCCCAGAAGCCTACAATATGTTAGAGTTCGATGACATCTGGGAACACAGAGGCAAGATTTGTAAGTTCGTTCCTGCTACCAAGGCTAAGATGAAGTTCAAGGAGCCAAAAACCCTTTCATCCTATTTAGACATCTATAGTCCAGAACTAGATCATATAGAAATACTAGTATCTAATGAAGAGAGAGCCTTAAAGGAATGGTGGGAACCTGAGTATGCCAAAGCATTAAAGTCAGGGAATCAGAAGGCAGTACTAAAGTTCAAAGCCTACTGGCCTATCAAACCTTCTGACTCCTTTCTGGTACTTACTAAAAATGACTTTAATATAGATGCTGCTAAGGCCCAACAAGACAGACTGAGAATAATGGGAATGACAGGTACTCCTGTCAAACTATATAATGATGGAGAGAAAGTAGTACACGAGTTTACAGACAAACTACCTATTAGTGAGTTTCCATTAAAGAAACAATCCTCAGATGCTCCTGTAGTTATCTGGGAATTTCCTATAGAAGAAAACCCTCCTTTTGGATTGTATACAGCAGGAGTGGACCCATATAGACATGGACAATCTGCCTATACTGATTCCTTAGGAGCAGTATACATCTTTAAGAGGATACATGATATTCAGTCTGATAAGTATCAAAGTATGTTCGTAGCTGCTTATGTAGCTAGACCCAATAGCAAAGAAGATTGGAATGAGAATGCAAGGAACCTAATTAAATATTATAATGCTTACACTCTGGTAGAAAATGATGAATATGGTTTTATAGACTACATGGTTAAAAAGGGGGATGCATCAAGATACTTATCTCCTCAACCAGAATGGTTAAGAGAGATAGTTCCTAATACCAAGGTAAGTAGAGATTATGGTATCCATAGATCATCTGATAGAATAAGAAATCATTTGGATGGTCTATTTAAAAAGTACTTAGATGAAAGTATTTTTAGAGAAAGAGATAAGAATGGATCAATAATAAATGAAAAACTGGGAGTAACAAGAGTACTTGATCCGATGTTGCTAGAAGAGATCATTAAGTTTAATGCCGATGGTAACTTTGACAGAGTCATTGCAGCAGAACTAGCAGTAGCATTAGCAGATCACCTTGATCCTCAGTTCGTAGTATCAACAGTAGAAACCGATCCAAGATTGAAATCATACTTTGCCAAACAGAGAGGGACTTCATCAGTAATAGATTTCTCTAATAGAACTACTATTGGAGGAAGGAATAAGAAAAGACGATCTAAATTATTTATGTAAATGGCAATCATAGTACACACAAAGGATCAGAATCTGGATTGGGCTAGGTGGAATTTATACCCAGATCAGTTTGTTCCTGAGAAACAAAAGCAAGGTAATGATTGGATAAAAGCCAATATGGATTATTTCGCTAATGTAGCCTACTCTCAATTTATCAAAGGTAAAGATACCTTTATCCCCAATTATAATCTAGTAAAAGGTATATTAAGAAGAGAAGATTTCTACATAGATGATGAATATGCAGATGATCAAATGAGATCATTTGCTGATACTTTAGTAAGAGATGTAGAACTTCCTAGCTATGTAAAACATTACCCCATATTAAATCCTCCTCTAAATACCTTAATAGGAGAACTGGCTAAAAGACCAGATCAGACTAGGGTAAAGGCATTCGATGATGATTCTAAGAATGAAGAGTTACAAACAAAGACAGAACTTCTCCAACAGTATATAATAGAAAATGCCAAGAATAGAATAATGGGTCAACTTGCTCAGGGCGGTGATGCTCAAAAACCAGACCCTAAGCAGATTGAAGAGATGACAATGGAGAAGGTACAGGAGTATATAACAGATTATACTTCTACAGCAGAAAAATGGGCAAACCATGTACTCACTGCTCTTAAGGTACAATTAAATCTAAAAGAAGTATCAGAAGACTGTTTCAGAGATTTACTTATCTGTTCCAGAGAATTCTGGCATATCTACGAAACCAATGATAAGCTGGGAGTAGCAGTAGAAAACCTTAATCCTAAAAACACTTGGTTCCTAACTCTTCCAGATAAGAAGTATTTAAAAGATGCCTTTGCTGCTGGTACTGTTCATGTAATGGAATTGAGTGAAATTATTGAAAGATTTGATCTTGACAAGAAAGAAATTGACCACTTAAGGAATGGAGTAAAAGAACTCTCTCTATTCTCCCCAAGGGAATCCAACTTTGAATCTTCTCAAACAGGTTGGGATTCAATCAAGTATGATACTTATTCTCCATTAATAGTAGAGGAAAGATTAAAGGTAGAATCAATGTTAAAGGAGAATGTCGATCCTTTAAATGACTTCTTAGGTCTATCTTCTAATGTAAATACTTTTGGTAATAAGTATGTAGTAGTACAGGCTTATTTCTGTTCTAAGAAGAAAGTGGGTAAACTAACTTTCACTGATGAAACAGGGCAACCTCAGACTATTCTGGTAGATGAGAGTTATAGAACTATACCAAATGAAATCTCTATAGAGTGGAATTATATAAATCAATGGTATAAAGGTGGTAAGATAGGATCAGATGTCTATTGGGTCGAACCTTTTAAACTATTAGACTATTGCCCTATTCTGGGGGTAGTTCATGAAATCAAGAATCTCAATGAAGCAAGATCATTAGTTGACTTACTCAAGCCCTATCAAAGTATCTACAATGTTTGTATGAACCAATTGTGGAAACTATTAGAAAAGGAAGTAGGTAATGTATATCTAACAAGTATAAGACATATACCTATACCAAAAGATGGAGATGCACAAGATGCATTAGATATATGGGAAGAGGAGGCAAGAAAGAGAGGAGTAGTTTTTGTAGATGACTCTCCTGAGAACATGAAGTCTCCTTCTAACTTCAATATGTTTAAAAATGTTGACTTAACAAGAACAGCAGAAATTCAAAGTAGATATCAACTAGCTATGCAAATGAAGATTGAAGCATGGGAATTAGTGGGTATCACAAGAGAAAGAGCAGGTTCAGTAGCAGCTACTCAAACAGCTACAGGAACAAATACTGCCTTATCTCAATCTTATGCTCAGACAGAACCTTACTTCACTCAACATGAATATGTAGTCAATGATGTATATCAAGCTCTCTTAGATGCTGCTCAATACACAGAGACTAAAAAACCATACTCTACTCTTTCATATGTAAATACAGAGGGGGAACAGGCTTTCATTAAGGTAAATTCAGAAGATATAAAGATGAGAGACCTTAAAGTATTTGTTACCTCAAGAGAAGAAGATAAGAGAAGCTTCGAAGAAATGAAAGCTCTTGCTCAACCAATGCTTCAAAATGGTGCTACCCCTTATGAAATCTCTGTTCTCTATACTACCAACTCTGCTAGACAAATGAGACAGGTCTTTAAGAACCTTAAGGACAAAATGGAGCAACAACAACAAGCTGAGATGCAATTAAAGGATACTGAGATGAAGCAACAACAAGCTCAGTTCCAATATGAACAACAACAGGCTCAAGTAAAAGATCAAGCAGATAAAGAGTTCGAAGCAGAACAAAATGAGCTTGATAGATTAAATGCCAAGGAGATAGCCCTTATTAATGCTTCAGCTAAAGAAGACAGTGCTGAAGGAGCAACTCCTGGAGCAGGGCAGGCTGATCTTCTAGCAGCTAGTAAAATATCTCAAGATTCTTTAGGTAAAGAGAGAGACTATCAATTGAAGAGAGAACAGATTCAACAGAAGATTAAGGAGAACAATGACTACATATCATTAGAGTTAAAGAAGATACAAGTAGAAAGAGAAAGATTACAAGCTCAAATAGCTATGAAGAGATCAGATAATGCAGCTAAGAAGAAAGCAGCCAAAAAGAAATAAGCAACCTACTAACTATGGAGATGAATAATTTTTAGTAGAATGCTATATTATCGACAAAAACTTTTTGACTAGATAGCTGAACATTTTTTTATTAAGATAACTACACATATTTTTACAACATCAAAAGCAACTAAATATGGCAGAAAGGGAAAACTTCTCCTTTAATACAGGGAACCTTGGGATTATGTCAACACAAGAACTTGATCCAGTGGAAATGGGAGAGAATTTCTTAGGCTCTGATCCAGAAGACCTAAAGTTTGTAGGTTTGGAAAAAGAAGAAGAGATCAAGAGGGCTAAAGAAAAGAAGGAGAAAGAGGATAAAGAAAAAGAAGAAAAACAGACTTCCAAGGAGAAAAAAGAAGTTAAGGAAGTAGTTATTCCTCCCAAAGAAGTAGGCGAAGATGACCTATTTACTACCCTTGAGGGAAAAGGTAAAAAGAAAGAAGGGGAAGATAATGAAGAAGGAGAAGATGCAGAAGGAAAAACTACTACTGAAAACAAGGAAGAACCTGAAGAAGAAAATCCCTACCAAGTTATAGCTAATGAAATGCTTAGTCAGGGAATATTTGTACCTGAACAAGATGATGAAGGAAACGAGGTTGAAATAAAAATAGATACTCCTGAGCAACTGCTTCAACGTTTTCAAGTAGAAGCTAGAAGAGAAGCAGCAGAGGTACTTGATAAATTTCTGTCTAGGTATGGTGATGATTACAAAGACATGTTTGAAGCAGTCTTTTCAAAAGGAGTACCACCAGTAGAATACCTAAGCAGGTATACAAGAATAGAAAATCTCAAAGACCTTGATCTAACAGATGAAGGCAACCAAGAAAGAATAGTAAGAGAACTATATAGACAAGATGGTAGATCAGCAGACTACATCGAGAAGCAAATCACTAAGCATAAAAACTATAGTGATTTGTCTGATGAAGCTACTGAAGCTCAAAGAATTCTTGTTGAAAGAGAACTAAAGGCTAATGAAACCTCTGCTGCTAACAAACAGGCAGAAATAGCCAGAAGACAAGATATTAGAAATCAATACCTGTCTAATGTTGGTAAGATTCTTACTGATAAACTAAAGGCAAAAGAGTTCGATAGCATTCCAGTTGATAAAAAATTTGCTGATCAAACCTACAGATACATAACTCAAGAAAGGTATAACATACCAAGTACAGGGCAAGTATTAACAGAGTTTGATAAGGATGTACTGGACTTAGCTAGACCAGAGAATCATGAACTCAAAGTAAAGATTGCCATGCTTCTTCAATTAGCTAAAGAAGACCCACAATTAGCAAAGTTAGCTAA
>Ga0193727_1001243_pt1 | contig 10499 bp, 9 predicted proteins | sample H2c2metaG_FD_143051 | JGI IMG/M metagenome (GOLD analysis project Ga0193727, IMG submission 143051) | Soil microbial communities from a riparian zone of the East river system, Colorado, United States - H2c2 | ecosystem: Environmental > Terrestrial > Soil > Riparian zone | place: USA: East River...
AAGCCGCTGGCCAACGCTCCAAAAACGGATGCGGTATCTCAAACGCTACTGGAAATCGAACAGCTCGCACCCAAGAACGCTTTCGTCGCGCTGACTTCTATTGACAATAACAATCCAAAAATTGTGGGCGGCTTTCGTTTTCGCGGCAGCCAGGAAGAAGCGGAGCGAATCATTGGCAAATGGCGCTCGATGTTGATGGGTCAAAATTCAAGCCTCAAGCACGAGAAAGTGCAATATCAAGGCCACGAAATCGAGGTGACCAAAGCAGCTGCGTTCAGTATTGCGACCGCCTATGATCCTCCGTGGTTTTTCGTTGGGAGCGATGCGCCGGACGTGCAGGCATTGCTCGATCGTGCCGATCGCCGTTCATCAAGTTCAGATAACAGGCTCGACAAGGACGAGACGTATCGTGCAGCCATTTCGCGTCGGTCCTCCAACGACGTGGCATTCTTTTATCTGCAGCCAAAGACGTTTTCGCAGCGACTCGCGGCGTTGCGCGCTGCTGTCGGATCGACCCCGGCTCCCGGCGAGGGCACGATGCTCGAGAAAATGCGCTGCATTACCGGCTCGATGCGATTCGAGAACGGAAAAATACACGACGTGTTTTTCCTCGGTATGCCGAAGCTGGAGCAGAACACGACCTTCACGCGCTCGTCGTTGTCTCTCGGAACGAAAGAGACGTTCCTTTACCTCGCTATGCTGCTCAATCTCGGGGAAAGAATGGACACTCTCAACCAGGTGGCGGCCTTTGCGGGTACGAAAATTTTTCAGGCGCTGAGCGATAGCGGAATCACCGCCGCTGATTGGAAGGCGGCATTCGGCATCGAGCTCGGATCCTTGGCTAATTGGCCTTTAAGCGCGCATTGGCCGTCGCTTCTTGTGACCCTGCCGGTGACTGACGCGACCAAAGCAGGACAGATCGTGGAAGTGCTCTTGCGGGCCGAGGAAGATGGTTCGTGGACAGCTACCGAGAAAGATGGCGTCCGCTATTTTTCGAAGCAATCTGCTGCCAGCTTTGTCGCGATCACGCCTACGATCGCTTTGTCTGATCGGATTCTAATCGCTGGTTTGGATCCCACGTCTGTGGAAGAGGCAATTAAGCGCGCACGTGGTAGCTCGTCTGAACTTGCAGACTCTCAAACTTACAAGGCAGCCGCGCGCCTGCTGCCAGCGCCCACGAACTTTTTTGCCTACATCGATATGGTGCAGTTATATTCGCGGCTTGATGCTTCGCTGCGGCCGATGTTGTTAATGGCTGCGGCATTCGTCCCGGCGGTGGCTGGCTCGATCGATCCCACCAAACTCCCAACGCCGGAAGTCATCACAAAACATCTGAGCCCTATTGTCTCTTCGCAGCGATACGACGGCGACGGATACATGGCTGAGTCAATCGGACCCATTACGCTGGACCAATTAGGAATAGGTGCTGCAATTTTTAGCAGTTTCGGTGCGGCGGCCGCGCGGCACGCTGGTTTGGGCGCCCCGGGCCCAGCCCTTCCCTCAGCACCGAGTCCATCTCCAACACCCTGAAATGGCGGAATTTTGCGGTTCGCCCGTTCGGAACTCGCAGAACTGCAGGCCTAATCCCCTGGCTGTGCCATTCCGGCACTGCTTGAGTTTCCCTAACGAAAGCGAAAGAAAAGTGCTGCAATTTTTCAAAAATCGGCTATCGTCCAGCCCCTATGGCTATTCTAAAGAAAAATGCATTCTCCCGTCGGGTTCCCGATCTGGTAACTGAGGAGCTGGTTGCTGTCCTCTCTCGGCGTTCTTCGTTCGAGTTCAAGCAGCTGTTCGACATCGTGCACGAGAATCTTCGGGCGCGGAATGCTGCCAGCGGCGGCGAGGAAATGCTGCGGCTGCGGGCCTACGAGAAGTTGCAAAACCTCGTTGCGCGCGGTGCGGTCAAAAAGAATGGCAAGAAATACAAGGGCTTGCCGGCGGCTCTGGCTGCGGCAATTGCACAGCAGAATGGTCATCTGGCCGGCGTAAAGTAGGCCGGTTTTCAGGACGAACTGGCTTCAGGCCAATTTCCCGGATGCTGCGCGACTATTTGCCGGTGCTCCTGCAAATAATTGTTGTCGCTCTGTTTGCTGTTTCAGCACTCCTCGTCAGCATCCTGGTAGGCAAGCGCGGAAGACGCACACGAGCGAAAGACACGGCATATGAATGCGGGATGATTCCGCAGGGCGAACCGCAGCCGCGGTTCAGCGTTAAGTTCTATGTCGTGGCAATGCTCTTCATCCTGTTCGACCTCGAGATCGTGTTTATGTATCCGTGGGCAGTCGTTTACCGCGACGCGATCAAGCAAGGCAGCACGATCTTTTGGAGCATGCTCAGCTTTATTACGATCCTGATGGTTGGTTACGTGTACGCCCTCAAAAAAGGCGCGCTCGACTTCAGAAAATAACGCGCGCCGAGTCTTGCCTCGGCGACCTCCGATTCGTTAGATCCTACCGTAATGCACGTACTGCTGCGATCCGCCGAGAACAACGCTGGAGTTATCGAGCATGTTCTGCCGCAAAACGCGATGTCCGATAATGTGGAATTGAGCATCGTCATCCCTGCGATGAACGAGGAAATCACCGTGGGGGAATTCATGGAGTGGTGCAAGGAAGGCGTCGAGCGCGCCGGCGTGACCGCACAAATCCTCATCGTCGACAGCTCGACTGACAACACGCCGAAGATTGTGCTTGAACACGGCGGCGAGGTTTTACGCGTTCCGAAGCGGGGAGTCGGTAGCGCGTACTTGGACTCACTTCCGTACATTCGCGGAAAATGGATTTTGATGGGCGACGCCGACTTAACTTACGATTTTCGCGAAATCGCTCCGTTCGTGGAGGAATTCCGGAAAGGCGCGGAGTTCATCATGGGCAGCCGGTTTCGAGGCAGCATCGAAAAAGGCGCGATGCCGAGATTGCACCGTTACTTCGGCACGCCTCTGACGAACTGGATTCTGAACCGGATTTATCGCAGCAACTTTTCCGACATCCATTGCGGCATACGCGGCGTGACTCGTGAAGCATTGGACAGAATCAACGTCACGTCGCGGGGCTGGGAATACGCAAGCGAAATGGTGCTGAAGGCGGCGCGACTGAAACTCATCAGTTCGGAAGTGCCAATCAAATTTTACAAGGATCGCGAAGGACGACTAAGCCATCATTTGCGCGTAGGCTGGCGATCGCCGTGGCTCGCGGGTTGGGTCAACCTGAAAGTGATGTTGGTGTACGCGGCAGATTCATTCCTGCTTAAGGCCGGAGCTGTCCTTCTGGTAATTGGGTTGGTGCTTTCTCTCGGCCTTGCAGCCGGGCCGGTGAGGATCGGCAGAATTGGTTTTAGCCTGTACTGGATGCTGCTCGGAGTGACGTGCGCGACTTTGGGTTACAGCTCAGTCCAAATCGGAGTCCTTGCACGCGTCATGCACGGGTTAAAACCTCGGTTCGTGGACCGGCTGCAAAAAATTATGACTTTCGATCGTGGGATGATCGCGTCGGTTGGTCTCAGCGTCGCGGGCCTGGTGCTTCTCGGGAATCTAACTTATCACTATTTGAAACGCGGCCTGCAACTCGAAGCGATTTCGCACCCTGCTATTCTCGGTCTACTGCTGGTTATTCTCGGATTCCAAACATTCGGCTTTACGCTGCTGATGGAAGTGGCGAAACGCGTTATCTCGAAATCCCGACAGTGAGTCTGCGCCCGCATGAAAGTTATGGCCAGCACGGACTAACCCCGGTCGATCGCCTGGGAGTGTGGCTATCTCAGCGCGCGATACGCCGGTGTCTGGCCAGCCGCAACGATCTGGAGGTGTTGGAACTGGGTTGCGGCTATCGCGCGACGCAGTTGATCGCCTTGGAACAAAAGTTGAAGAAAGGCATCGGAGTGGATTTTCAGATCGCGCCGGAGTTGCAAGCGCTTGAGAAATTCACGTTCCATCAAGGAACAATCGAAGAAGCGCTGCCAAACCTCGAAAGCGAAACCGTGGACGTCGTCATGCTCATCTCCGTCTTGGAACACCTGGCTGAGCCGCAGTTTATCCTCCAATCTGCGTGGCGCTTGCTCAGAGGCTCGGGACTACTGTTGGTGAATGTCCCGACGTGGAGCGGCAAGCGATTCCTCGAGTTGTCCGCATTCCGGTTCGGATTCAGTCCGAAAGTAGAGATCGACGATCACAAAATGTATTACGACAAACGCGATCTCTGGCCCATGCTGGTTCGTGCGGGGTTCAAGCCAAGCCAGATCCGATTGAGGTACCACAAGTTCGGTTTGAATCTCTTTGCGGCTGCCAGGAAGGGACCAGCATAACAAGCGAAACTGGTCACAGCCTCGACTGATCACGTTTCAGTCGGCATATATTACTTCCTGTGCAGATCACTGACGGCAACCGGGCGCCGAATCTTGTGCCCGTCACTCTGCTTCTCAGCGTGGTCCTCTGGTTATTCACCATGACTGGCGGCCGGGACATTTTTGTTAAGGAAGTGCTCGGGGGCGCCTACGATTCGCAGGCGGAACATTTTCTATGCGGGGACGTGGATGTCGATGTGGACACGATCCGGCATGAAGCGACGATCGTGAACGATCACGTGCGCATGTATTTTGGGCCATTCCCGGCGTTGCTCCGTATCCCGCTAAATTTCCTTTACCCAGCGGGACACGGGAAATGGTCGCGAATTTCAGGATTTTGCGCGGGCGCCATCTCCCTGTTTGCCTTTGCCGGCCTCGTGCACATGGCCCTACGTTCGTCCCCGCTTTCATCGCGCGCGCGTAACTGGCTCGGCAACGCGAGCGTAATCGGGTTCGCGTTTGGCTCACCGTTACTTTTGCTGCTTGGGAATCTTTCTATCTACGATGAGGCCATAATTTGGGGACTTGCCTTATCGCTCGGCGCGATTTTTTTCGCTTTTCGCTCGCGACAGACCGAGGCTAGCGCCCTTACGCACGCGTTGCTGGGATTCTCGCTGTGCGCCGCTGGTGCGTTACTATCACGGGTCACGTTCGGAGTGCCTTTGATCCTGATCGCGCCATTTCTTGCTCTAACACTACCGCGGGGGAATCGAATAATTAATCTCACGGCGCTGGTTCTCCCGCTCGCCGCCGCGCTCATTTTCTACATTTGGCTAAGCTACGCGAGATTCGGCAACGTCACTGGAGTACACTTCGATTACTACATCGACCCTGTTCATAGAGAGTTTGTCCACAAATTTGGCGTGTTTAGTCCGCGCCGGCTCCCTTACAGTTTCGCTGACTACTTCAGCCTGCGTTTTCCGTCCCTTCAGCGCGAACCGCCGTACTTTGCGGCGAATCGCCACTCTTATGATTACCCGTCTCTTTTTTCGAATAACTTCAGCGAAGTATACCTGCCTCTCCCATGGTGTTCGGGCTGGCTTGTTTTCGGTGCGATTATGGGAATTACCTGCCTGGTTCGACGCCATGGTGTCGCGGCATTTGAGCGGGGTGCGGCTGTGGCTCTCTTTGCCCAATTTCTCTGCATCCTATTATATTTTTTGCTTGCCCAACGTTATGCCGCTGATCTTTATCCTTTCCTGATTTTCTGTCTCATCATTTTTCTCGGGTCGGGCGGCGTAGCCTTACTCAGGTCGCGTCATGTAATGATCGGACTAATCGCTCTCTCGGTCGTGGTGAACTCCCTTGCGACCGTTTCCTGGCTAGTCGACTACGACATGAACGTCCCAACGGAAACGCGAGCGAAGTGGAAGCAGCTTCTCGGGAGAAAGTCACGTCTACGATCACCTGACTGGAGCTTTTGATCACCGGAGTGTGCGGTAGTGACAATTTTGGCGCAAAGTTTCTAAGAGTTGCAAAACCCGAGTTCGGTCGGCAGCAGTAATGGACTGAGCGATGTTGGCTCGTTCGACCGGTGATATGTCTGAAAGAGACCAAGCGCCGAATCTGCTGCCAGTCACTCTCGTGCTTAGCGTGGTCCTGTGGATATTCACCATGACTGGCGGGCAACAGATTTTTGTTAAGGAAGTTCTTGGCGGTGCTTTCGATTCGCAGGCGGAACACTTTTTGCGAGGCGACTTTGGAGTCGATGCAAGTGCGATCGGACATGAAACAATGAACGTGAACGGCAAAGTACGGATGTACTTTGGGCCGTTCCCCGCGCTGCTTCGCGTTCCGCTAAATTTCATCTATCCAGCCGGCCACGGGAAATGGTCGCGGATTTCAGGGTTTTGCGCGGGACTCATCGCACTCTTTACCTTTGCCGGTCTGGTGGGAACTGCGTTGCGTTCATCCCCGCTTTCGTCGGGCGCGCGGAACTGGATCGGTAACGCCTGCATGATCGGATTCGCGCTTGGCTCACCGTTGTTGTTGTTGCTGGGGAATCTCTCCATCTACGACGAAGCAATCATCTGGGGGTTCGCGTGGTCCGTCGCTGCGCTCTATTTTGCGTGCCGATCTCGAACAACTGAGGGCGCAGCGTTAACGCGGTCACTGCTTGCGTTTTCGTTTTGTGCCGGCGCGGCTCTACTTTCGCGAGCGACGTTCGGCGCGCCTTTCGTCCTGATTGCGCCACTACTTGCCGTTCGTTTGTTCCACCGACAGCCCATCCGGAACATTACCGCGCTGCTTCTGCCGCTCGGCACTGCATTCGTTTTTTACCTGTTTCTTAGCTACGCGAGGTTCGGTGACTTCAGTGGCATGAACATGAGGTATAACATCAATCCGGTTCAACGCGATTTCGCGATAAAGCACGGACTTTTTCGAATTGAACGTGTGCCTTATAGCTTTGCGGACTATTTCGTCTTGCGAACTCCCAAACTGCAGCGTGAGGCTCCGTTTTTGAAAGCAAACCGGCAAGATTATGACCCTGAGAATCTTTATGTGATGCCTTTCACTGAGACATACTCTTCGCTCTTGTGGTCCTCATCCTGGATTCTGCTCGGAGCTGTGATCGGCTTGGCGATGTTGCTGCGACCCGGAGGCGCTGACGGCGTGGATCGCGCCGTCGCCGCGATTTTCCTGCTTCAAGTTATCGTGATTCTGTCCTTTATGGGATTGGCCCAACGTTATCTTGCGGAGTTTTTCCCATTTCTAATTTTCATTTTTTTTATCTTTCTGCGGCAGGGCAAAATTGCATTTCAGTTACGCTATTTGTTTATCGGACTCGTTGTTGTCTCGGTCTTGATCAACTCATTGACGACCGTCTCGTGGCTCGTCGAAGCAGACATGAACGTGCCGGAGGGAACCCGGGCGAAATGGATTCGGTTTCTGGGCAGAACGCCACGAAGTTAACCGGCGAACGGGAGCGCTGGACAAGCCGCCCCGGTCTTTCCATGTTGGCGTTCCCGAAATGATCATCACGCGTTCTCCATTGCGAATCTCGCTCGGCGGCGGCGGGACTGATCTGCCTTCGTACTATCGCAACCACGGCGGATTCCTAATAGCCGCAGCAATCGATAAGTACATCTACATCACTGTTCATCGCCGGTTTGTGGATGGTTTTTTGCTGAAGTACTCCCATCTCGAGGAGGTAGCCAGCGTCGACGAAATTAAACACCCGATCATCAGGGAAGCACTCAAACTAGCCGGCGTGCAGGAACGAAACCTTGAGATCGCAAGCATGGCCGATATCCCAGCGGGGACGGGGCTCGGTTCGTCTGGCAGTTTCACAACGGCGTTGCTCAAAGCGCTGCACGCGTTGCGCAAAAATCTGGTGCATCCGTCTGAGTTGGCCGAGCAGGCCTGTTGTATCGAGATGGAAAAACTGCGCGAACCAACAGGTAAGCAGGACCAATACATCTCGGCATATGGCGGGATCACTTGTTTTGAGTTTCTGCCGGATGGCCGCGTACAGGCGTCACCGCTCAACGTCTCTGAAGAAACTTTGTTGGAGCTGGAAGATAATTTGTTGCTGTTCTTTACAGGCTATGCGCGCTCAGCCTCAAAAATCTTGCAGGAACAACATGATAAAAGCGCGCAATCTGACGAAGCGATGCTGGAGAACCTGCATTTCGTAAAAGAACTGGGGCGCCAAAGTCAGCGCGCGTTGGAAGGCAATAATCTTCGCGAATTCGCGCGACTGATGGACGTTCACTGGCAGCGGAAAAAGGAACGCTCGGCCATCATGAGCAACGAGTTTATCAACGACTCTTATGATGTCGCGATGGCGAACGGCGCCGTGGGCGGAAAATTAATCGGCGCCGGCGGGGGCGGTTTTCTCATGTTCTACGCCGAAGATAAGGCTCGCCTGCGTGATGCGATGCGCGAGAGAGGACTGACGGAAGTGCGTTTCCGATTCGAGCCCGAGGGCACAAAGATCCTCAGTCAATGACAGCGCGAAGGAGAGACATGGACTTGACGAATTGGCCCGTGGCCATTCTCGCTGGCGGCCTTGCCACGCGTCTCCGGCCGGCAACTGACAAGATCCCGAAGGCGCTGTTGAGCGTGGCTGGCGAACCATTCCTCGTCCACCAGTTACGGCTGCTGCATTCCGAAGGCTTTCGTAAGATCGTAATCTGTGTGGGCCATCTGGGTGAGCTGATCGAGGCGAAGATTAGCGACGGAAAACGACTTGGCTTGCAAATTGATTATTCGTTCGATGGGCCAACGCTTCTCGGAACGGGCGGTGCGCTGAAGCGCGCCATTTCCAAGCTCGGCAAGCACTTTCTGGTAATTTACGGGGATTCATACATGCCGATCGATTACGCCGGGGTCGTGGAAGCTTTCGTTCGAAGCAAGAAACCGGCTTTGATGACAGTGTTCGAAAACGAAGGCCGCTGGGATGCGAGCAATGTTTGGTTCGAAGCGGGGGAAATTCATCGATATGACAAGAAAGCGCGCACACCGCAAATGCGGCACATCGATTACGGCATAAGCGTTCTGACCACAGGGGTATTCGCTGGCTTTCCCGACAATGCGCCATTTGATGTGGCCGATCTGTACTCGCGTCTCGTGTCCGAGAAACAAATGGCTGCGTATGAAGTGAAACAACGGTTCTATGAGATCGGCTCGGCGGAGGGTCTTGCGGAACTTGATGCCCTGTTGCGCAATAAGACCGTTTCCGTTCCAGCATGAGCTATTCAAAACAACATTTGCGCGAGGTCAGCGAAATCGTCGCGGGGCTTGACCCGGCACTTTGCGAAAAAGCCGTGGAATTGCTCGCAGCAGTGCGCGCGCGCGGCGGCCGGCTTTTCATTCTCGGCGTGGGAGGCAGCGCGGCGAATGCTTCCCATGCGGTGAACGATTTCCGCAAGCTCGCAGGAATCGAGGCGTACGCGCCTACCGATAACGTCTCGGAGCTGACAGCTCGCACCAACGATGACGGATGGCCATCAGTTTTCGCCGAATGGCTTAAAGGAAGCCGACTTAACGGAAAAGACGCGATTCTTGTATTGTCGGTGGGCGGCGGCAGCCTAAATGTCAGTCCGAATTTGGTGAGCGCACTGCAACTCGCGAAGGAACGAGGTAGCGCGGTCTTGGGGATCGTGGGCCGCGACGGAGGGTACACCGCGCAGGTTGCCGACGTGGCGATTGTCATCCCGACAGTCAATCCCGCGAACATCACGCCGCACACCGAGGCATTCCAAGCCGTGGTGTGGCATTTGTGGATTTCGCATCCCACTCTCAAAATCGGCAAAACGAAATGGGAAAGCATGAACTAGGGCGACCCGCAGTTTTTCTCGATCGCGATGGAGTGCTCAACCGGGTCGCGGTTTTCAATGGAACGCCCCATCCTCCATCCAGCCTCGAGGAGTTCGAACTCTACGGAGATGTTCCAGACGGATGTGCGCGGCTTAAGGCTGCGAACTTCTTTCTCGTTGTCATCACCAACCAGCCGGATGTTGGCCGCGGCACCCAGAGTCGCGAAGCCGTTGAAGCGATGAATCTGAAAATGCAGTCGGCGCTTCCGCTACTTGATCGTATTGAGATTTGCTATCACGCCGGCGAACGCTACGGCCAACCGTGCGATTGCCGCAAGCCGCGACCGGGTCTGATCCTCCGCGCAGCCGCTGAGCTGAGCATCGATCCTAAGACGAGTTATGTCATAGGCGATCGCTGGCGCGATGTCGATTGCGCGCGCGCCGCAGGTTGTCGCGCGATTTTCATCCAGCGCGGTTACAAAGAAAGCTTGCGCGAAGCGCCTGATTTTACTGTCGCGAATTTCAACGATGCCGTCAGCGCCGTTCTCCGCGACGCGGGTCTCTGAGAACTACTTGCATTTTGGGGTGGCCGTTGGGTAGGCTGGAAGGGATGACTGAACGCTTGCTGGACCTGCCCGTGAAAATCTTCGCGGACGGCGCCGACCTTCAGGGAATCGCGGAGCTTTCGCGCCAGCCCTACATCCATGGCCTAACGACAAATCCGACTCTGATGCGAAAAGTCGGTCTGACCGATTACGAAAGCTTTGCCAAGGCAGTCTTGAAAGAAGTGAAATCTAAACCGATCTCGTTTGAAGTTTTCTCCGACGATTTTGCAGAGATGCGCCGGCAAGCGCTCAAAATCCACGAATGGCAGGACAACGTATACGTTAAGATCCCGGT
>Ga0193727_1001244_pt1 | contig 10495 bp, 12 predicted proteins | sample H2c2metaG_FD_143051 | JGI IMG/M metagenome (GOLD analysis project Ga0193727, IMG submission 143051) | Soil microbial communities from a riparian zone of the East river system, Colorado, United States - H2c2 | ecosystem: Environmental > Terrestrial > Soil > Riparian zone | place: USA: East River...
TTGCTGATGGCCTCGAGATCGACGATGCGATGGGACTTTCGGGTCTCACCGCGGCCGACCTCGAGTCGCTCGCCGATGCAGGTCAGGAGCTGCTCGATCAGCTCCCCGATACGCGCGACAACCCGCCTCCTCCGACGGATGAGAACGCTCCGCCTCCATCGCCGCGGCCGCTGACGCCGACCGAGCGAGCTCAACGGATCTTCATCTTCGATCAGACGAAGATCGCCGAAGCATCCTTCGCGCACTACCGCCGAGCCGGATTCCCTTATCCCGATCCGTCTCCTGCGGAGTGCATGCTCTCGATCAATCGACTGGCGTCGATGCCGCTCGATCAGCTCCTTCGCACACATGAAGGCGGCCCGACCGCGGACAAATTCCAGCGGCATCGCTACGAAGCCGAAGCTGACGGGATGATTTCGCCATACGCGTCGTTCGTCGACGACAAACGGCTGAGCTACGTGATCAACATGATCGTCGACTCGACGGGGACGATCGGCGACGGCACCCTGCGCTCCATGCTCGGCATGGTGCAAGGCGCACAGAGCTGCTCGAACTTCCGGCCGGGTTTCGCAGCGTATCTCTACCGACGCTTCTGCCAGCCGGGCGGCACGATCCTCGATACCTCCGCAGGCTTCGGCGGCCGCCTGGTCGGTGCGCTCGGCTCCGCGGTCGCCGCGCACTACATCGGCATCGATCCCAACACGCCCTCGCTCGAGGGCAGCCGGAAGCTCCTCGCGATGCTCGCGAGAGAGACCTTCGCGACGCTGATCCCGCTGCCGGCCGAGGATGTGCGCATCGTCGATAAGCCTGTGAAGGACGGCATCTCGATCCAGCGCAACTCGTGCGACTTCTCCTTCACCTCGCCACCATACTTCAACAAGGAGCGCTACTCGGACGATCCGACGCAGAGCGGCGTGCGCTATCCAGCGGCCGATGACTGGCGCGAGAAATTCCTCGTGCCGATGATGCGGCTCACCTTCGAGGCGCTGAAGCCTGGAGCTCATGCCGGGATCAACATCGCCGATGTCCTCGTCGAAGGCGTTCGGCATCCGCTCGGCGACTGGACAGTCCTCGCCGGGAAACGTGCGGGCTTCGAGCACGTCGGAACTCTCGACTTCCCGGTCGGCGGCTCGAGACGCTTTGGCGGCATGAAGGGCACAGCGAAGGAAGAGGAGTCGACCGAGCCGGTCTTCCTTTTCCAGAAGCCGGGTTGAGATGGATCGCGATGGCCATCCCGAGCCGCGCGTCGAGATCCGCGACGGCATCCACGTCGTCCGCGACGACCTGATCCCGGGCGGAACGAAGCGGCGGTTCATCGACAGCTACGTCGCGACATCGCCGGCGGAGTTTGTCTACGCGTCCCCAGCCTTCGGCGGCGCACAGATCGCGCTCGCGATCGCCGCGCGCGCGGCCGGCAAACGCGCGACGATCTTCGTCGCGAAACGGAACGAACTCCACGCACGCACGCGCGAAGCTCAGCGGAACGGCGCGAAGATCGTCGAGATCCCGCACGGCTATCTCTCGAACGTCGAATCGAAGGCGCGCGCCTACGCGGAGGAGCACGGCGCGCATCTGATGCCGCACGGCTTCGACACGCCAGAGGCGCACGCGGCGATCGCGGCCGCCGCAGAACTCGTGAAGCGGAAGCACGGCGCCTTCGATGAGGTCTGGTCCGTCTGCGGCTCCGGCGTGCTCCAACGAGGGCTCCAGCTAGGCGAACTCGGCGTGGCCTACTTCGGCGTCGCCGTCGGCCGCGAGAACCCCGATGTGGGCAGGGCCAAGATCGTCCCGCACGGGCAGCCGTTCGCGGCGGATTCGCGCTCGCGGCCGCCCTTCCCGAGCTGTTCGAACTATGACGCAAAGGCCTGGTCTCACATACTTACGCGGAGATCAGAGCGGCCGCGTAAGGTGCGGATTCTCTTCTGGAACGTCATGGCCTGATTCCCCTGTTGCCACGCTGGGTTATCATCCTGATTTTTATTATTAATGATATTGCGGAGGCGGCGATAGGCCGCTAACGTAGGGACATGGACGAAACGATTACGGCGCTCGAACGAATCAACGCGCGCGAAGCAGCTCGCTCGGCACGAATTGCTCGGCGCCCACAAATCAGCGCGATCGCTATGGCGACACTTCGCTTCATCGCGACCAACTCGGAAGGTGAGCGCGGATACGCGCTTCGCAATCTCAAGGTTGTCAACGCCCGGTCGCTGACGGCGCTGATCGAGCGCGGCTTGGTCGAGCACATCATCGGCGACGAATCTGGATCGCGCGTTCGGATCACCGCAGCCGGCGCGTCGGTGCTCTCGTGAAACGCTCTGCCTATCGCTGGCGCTGCCAGGAATGCGGCCACGTCTTCCGCACGCTGAAGGCTGCCGAGCGCGCGTCCTTCGGTCCCGATGGCTGCCCGAACTGCGGCGGAGCCGACATCGATCTATCGCTTCCGCTCGCTGCATCGCCAACCACGCAGGAGACGATCTAAGCCATGAAATCGCCGCGCTTCCCCGAGTTCCTCACGCAGGCGGCCGAGCACTTCTCATCCGGCGTCAACGCTCCGGGCGAGGCGCGAGGCTTCGCGCTCTCGGGTCGCCACATCGGCATCACCGCGAACGTGCTGCGGCCTGGCCTGCTCGACGAACTCGCCATCCTCGGCCCGAGCGGCGGGGCGCGGCTCTTCGTCGACTCTGGCGCGTTCTCGGAGGTGAAGTTCGGTCCCGATGGCCCGAAGGTCGTCAAGGCGATCACCGATGCCGAGTGGATGAAACGCTTCGATGTCTACCGCTGGGCGGCGGCGACCTACGGCGTGCGCGCCTACCTCGTCGCGCCGGATCGCGTGGGCTGCCAGGAGACGACGCTAGCTCTCCTCTCGAGCTTCGCGGCGGAGATGCAGGTCTGTGCGATGGCGCGCGCGAACATCATCGTGCCGGTGCAGAAGGGTAAGCTCCTCATGTCGGAGATGTTCCGCCGGCAGTCGAAGATCCTCGGCCTCCGCCATCTGATCGCCGGGATCCCGATGAAGAAGGATGCCACGAGCATGGAGGACCTCGCCGAGCTCGTCGATTCGCTGCCGCGCAGCCGGCCCACGGAAGATCGGCAAGGCGCCCGGATCCACCTCCTCGGCATCGGCCCGAAGTCGCCGAAGTTCGCGGAGGTGCTCGCGCTGATCAAGAGGCTCCGCCCGCACGCGAAGATCACGAGCGACTCCGCCTCGGTCCGCGGGATGGTCGGCCGCCCGAAGAAGAAGGGCCACAAGACGCGTGAACTTACCGCTGCGCAGGATGAAGCTCGCGCTCGCGGCATCAAGGACCCGCAAGAGATCAAGGCCGTCGGCTTGATCCACCAGGGCCTCAACGAGATCGATCGCGACATCGCGCGCGCGAACGATGCCGGCTGGTTCGATGATGAGCTCTTCGATTCGCTCGACGAGGCGAAGGCGCACCACGCGGCGACGCTCTCGCGCAAGGCGGCCGATCGCGAAGCGGCTCCCATCCCGGCTGCGGCGATGAAGGCGGCGCGCGAGAAGCGGCCGGAGCGGATCTACGCCAACAAAAACAAGGCTGCTCGCCAGCGCCGCGAGAGGCAGAATCGCCAGGCCAAGCGCGAGCGTGAGCAGGCCGGTGACCGCACGCCGCACTGCCCCTTCTGCGACGCGATCCTGACATCGCCCCCTCGCTGTCTCGAGTGTGCGATGGGTGCCGTGGTCGCCGGCCCCGAAGCCGAGCCAGCGCCTTCGCCGCCGCGCCCGATCTCGAGGATCCGCGCGCCGATTCTGCGCGCATGGACCGACGATCCGCTCGATATCGATCTCTTCGCTGGCGGCGGAGGAGCATCCGAAGGCAAGCGCCGCGCGACAGGCAGCTCGCCGAACATCGCGGTGAACCACTGGCCGGCAGCGATCGCGATGCACAAGGTCAATCATCCCGACTGCCATCACTTCGTCGAGAACGTCTACAAGGTCAAGCCGATCGCGGTGACGCGGGGCAAGAGCTGCCGCCTCCTCTGGGCCTCGCCGACCTGCACGCACTTCTCTCGCGCCTCGGGCTGCAAGCTAAAAGATCGAAAGCTCCGTGGCCTCGCTTGGTCGATCATCCCCTGGATCAAACAGGTTCGGCCAGAGCTGATCATCCTCGAAAACGTGATCGAGTTCCTGACCTGGGGACCGCTCCACAACAAGCATCACCGCAACTGCAAGGGTGACAGCAATCGCGAGGGCTGCCGGAAGAAGTGCCCCTTCGGCAAGCCGATCAAAGACCGCATGGGCGAGACGTTTGAAGCCTTCCAGAAGAAGGTCGAGAGCTACGGCTACTCTTTCGAGGCGAAGCGGATGATCGCGTGGGAGTACGGCGCGCCGACTACGCGAGAGAGGCTCTACATCCAGATGCGAGCCGACGGCAAGAAAGCTACGTGGCCGGAGCCAAGCCGCACGCGCGAGAACTGGCGAACGGCCGCGGAGATCATCGACTGGACGATTCCATGCCCGAGCGTCTTCGATCGGAAGAAGCCGCACGTTCCTGCGACGCGCCGACGGCTCGCGAAGGGCATCCGCAAGTTCGTGCTCGAGACGAGCAAACCGTTTCTCATGCATCTCACGCACGGCGATCGCCACGCGCCGCACTCGATTGACGCTCCGGTGCCGACGATCACCACCGCGAACCGCGGCGAGCAGACGGTGGTGGTGCCCTACATGATCCATCGCGGCAACGGAGAGCGTCGCGGGCAGGAGCCGAGGACCTACGACGTGCAGGCGCCGCATCCGACGGTCGTAGCTGGAGGCATCAAGGCATCTCCGGTCGTTGCATTCCTCGCGAAGGCCTTCGGCGAGCGCCGGCCCGGCGAGGTTCAAGGGCAGGAGCTCGGCAAGCCGATCGGAACGGTCACAAGTAAGGATCACCACCACCTCGTCGCCGCGCACACGATCAAATTCTACGGCACCAGCACAGGCGCGCAGCTCGTCGAACCGCTCGGAACCGTGACCGCCGGCGGCGAACATCACGGCGTCGTCGCCGCAAGCCTCATGCGATACAACGGCGAGCGCCGCGATGGCGAAGCAGCTCGAGGCGTCGCGATGGATCAGCCGATGTCGACGATCGACACCTCCAATCGTTTCGCGCTCGTTGAAGCGGCGGCCGCGGAGTGGAACGACATCATCGCGGCGAAGGCTCGGCGCGTTTACAACTTCCTGAAGAAGGAGCGCCACGACGGTCCATGGATGGACCACGAGAACGAGATCGTGCGCATCCCGGGCACCGATCTCGTCATCTACGACATCGGGATGCGGATGTTGATCCCGCGCGAGCTCTTCAGGGCCAACGGCTTTCGCGATGACTATGTGATCGATCTGATCGGCCCTCGCGGCAAACCGCTGACGAAGACGGAGCAGATCAGAATGGTCGGAAACAGCGTCGCGCCCGACGTTGCTGAAGCGCTGATCCGCGCCGCGCTGCCAACTCTTTCTCGGCGAAGAATGCCCGAGCGCGGAGAGCAGATGTCGTTTCTTGAGGCGGCATGAAACGGCGCGCGCCTGAAGAAGAGGCTCCTGTCCTCTGCTCACGCTGTATCCGCGGACACCGCAGCCTGGCGAAGACTTGCGGCGCGAGCGGCTGCGAATGCTTGCAATCGCCCCAAGGGGCCTCCGATGACGCGCTGCGAGCGCTGCGGCGAGATCTATCGTGCGGACGTATCCCACATCTGCGGTAACCCCAGGCGACCACAGCGGTAACTCTCCTGATGAATCTTAATAAGAACGGTTGCGACCTTCTGTGGAATCGCTAACGTGTAGGTATGGCGACCCCATCAAGCACGAAAATCCTGGTTATCGAAGACGAGCCGGCCATCGCGCGCGCGCACGGCCGCGTCCTTAGCCGCCTCCTCGATGGTTGCGAGATCACGACGGTCAACAGCGCGGCGCTCGCGATCGCCGAGCTCAGCTCGGGCACAAGCTTCGCGCTCATCCTCTCGGACTTCGACCTGATCGGCGCGGGCACCGGTGGCGATGTGCTGCTCTGGGTTCGCGCGCAGGCTCCGGCGACGCCCTTCCTCTTCTGCTCGGGCAACGAAGCGATCGAGATGCTCGGAGTCCCCTACATCGCAAAGCCCTGCTTCCCGAACGAGCTGCGCGCCGCGATCGTTGCCGCGATGGGAGTTGCCTCGTGAAGATCGCCATCGCTATCGCTCTTCTCACTGCGGCCTGCTCGCCGGCAACGATGCGGCACACGCTGCACCACATCGCACTCGGCACCGAGATCGCGGCTCAGGGCTCGCTCGTCTGCGATGCCTCGAGCACGCACATGGCGATCGAACTCGGCGGCCACGAGCAGAACCTCGTGATGGGAGACCATCCAGGCGACGGCATGATCGCCGGCTACTTCCTCGCCTCGAGCGCGGCGGTCTATGGCGTCAATCGGGTGCTTCCCGATGCGCTCCGCATCATTCTGAACACGGTGATCGTCGGCGCTGAAATCGCCGCGGTTCAAGGCAACTCCTCGTGGGGGACTCCAGCATGCGGACTCTAAAGAAGCTCGTCGAACTCCAATCGGCTGCGGCCGGCCGGCCTGCATCGCGCATCGAATCGGGCGCGGCCGCGCTCGCAAAGCATCTCGAGAAACTGGTCGATCAGGGTTCAGAACCAGCCCCGCTCCACCGTCGTAAAGGGACGATGATGAAGAAGCCAGCAAAGAGCTCGGTCGAGGTCTCGACCAGCACCTACCGCAGCGCGCACGGCGCCGAGCCGCGAGGCCCCGGGCATTGGGGTTTTGTGATGGGAAAGCTCGACTACAGCTTCGTCGATGAACTCGACGCGCAAGGACGGCCGGTGGTCTTCTTCCCAACCGCGCCGAGCGGGATGTTCTCTTCGAACATCCCCTTCGCGATGGCTAAGAAGTTCGCAGTCGCCGAGGCGCAGCGGCGCGGCCTTCGCCTGATCTCAGTGGCATCGTGAGCGGCGCGGAGAAGCTCTGCTCTTTCTGGGAGCGGCAGCAATCGATCGCGCAAGCGGAGAGGGCCCTCGGCGCGTTCGGCTACTATCCGACCGTCTCCGCCGATGAAGCGACCGCTGCCGAGGAGAAGCAACACGCCGCGGACCTCGTCGATCCGGCCTGCGGCATCTGCGTCGCTTGCCGCGCGAGCTACGACGAGCACGAGCCGGCATCCTGCTCGATGTGCGGCCGAGGCCCACTCCATTCGGCGAGCGAGACAGACGACGATGGCCGATGCCTGAGCTGTTCGTACCTCGAGCGCAGCGGAGCCGAAGCGTGAGCTCCATCCTAGAGTTCGAGCACGTCGACGACGGTGTGTATCGCGTCGCCTGGGAGCCGGAGGAAGGCAGGCTTCTGATCTCGGACGTCCAAGCTTCGTGGCGCCGCGTCTCCTTCGCGCGCTCCGAAGTCGAAGCCGAGGACATCACGCCGCGCGAACTCGCGCAGCCGCGCGTCCCGAGTGATCTGCTCGAGATGATCTGCCAGGCCGAAGAGCAGAGGCACGGCCGATGATGCCGCGATGTGCATGCGGACGTGCGCGCCGGCGCCGCGCGACGGCTTGCCAGCGATGCCTCGATGCTTCGGCCGCCACAGCTCGCGCGAAGGAACCGCCCACTCGGTGGGCTGCCGACTGGCGCGCGGACGGATGGTTCTGCATCTTCCCGGGCGGCGGCCGCGTGGTGCTCGCTCGCAAGATCAACTGCCGATCGATCGACCTCTTCTCGGCGCGCGCCACCGCGATCGCCGGCGGCGCCTGGTCGCGCGCGGTCGATCCGTTCGCAGCCCCGTGGCGGATGCTCTCCGGTTCCGGCGAGCTGATCGAGCTCGGCCCGCTGCTCCGGTCGATCGCGGACGACTGCTATTGCAGCGAACATTTCCCAGCAGGCTGCGACTTCTGCCAGGGCATGCGTCTCCCCGATGGCGCGAAGGAGATCCATGCTCGATGATCTAGAGAACGACATTCCGCTTGACGTTGCGCAGCGTGCGCACGCAGGCACATCATTCATCCCAGAGGAGCGCGGCGAGCAGGAGCGCAAATCCTACGCGAGCCAGCTTCGTCTCGATCACGTCGAACTCGCTAAGCTCGCGACCACTGAAGAGAAGAGCGCCACGCTGGAGATCGAGTTCGCTCGCTATCGCGAGGGCTTCCGCGATCGCTACATCGCGCAGCTTGCCGCGAAGGCGCGGTGCATATCCACGATGATCACCGGTGGTAGCAACTTCCCGACGCGGCGGAACCAGAAGCGCAGCGCCGCGGCGGACAAGCGCGTCTCCGAGATGATCCAATTTCGCACGCGAGCCATCGCGGCGATCCGGCGTGAACTCACGCCTGAACTGGCGCCGATCATGGCCGGCGATGCCGATGCCATCGCGCGCATCGACTCCAAGCTCGAGTCGGCCGAGAAGCTACAGGCGCTGATGGTCGCGAGCAACGCCGCGATCCGGAAGCACGCAGGCCGCGACGGCTTCCCTTATCCTGGTCTCGGGCCCGAGGCGCAGATCGCGGCCCTCGTCGAACTCGGCCACCAACCGAAGGTCGCGGCTCGGCTCCTCGAGCCTGACTCGATGGGCCGGATCGGCTTCGCGGACTACGAGATCAAGAACAACGGGGCCAACATCCGCCGCATGAAGGCGCGTGGCGCGGCAATCGCGACCACGCAGGCCGAGCCAGATCTCGAGTTCGAGGGCGAGCACGCAAAGCTCTTGGACTGCCCTCGCGAGAACCGCGTTCGCCTCTTCTTCCCGGGCAAGCCCGATCCCGAGGTCCGCGCCGGGCTGAAGAGCGCCGGCTTCCGCTGGGCGCCGTCGATCAGATGCTGGCAGGCCTACCGAAACACGCGCAGTCTCGAAGTCGCACGACGCAAAGCCGGCATCAAGGAGAGCTGATATGGGAGCTGAACAATTCGTGATTCGGGTCGCGGCGCTGACAGCGGACGCAGCCTTTCGCAAGGCGCGAGAGCACGCGCTCTACGAATACGGCCATCGCGGCTACACCGGAACGATCGCCGAGAAGTCGAGCTTCGATCTCGTGGTGCCTCTCCCCGGGGAAGCGCCGCTCGCCTGCGTCGATCGTTGTCTCGACGATGAAAATCACTTCTGCCAGAACAAGTGGGGGCCCGCTGCCTGCGTCGATATGGGAGAGAATTTGGCGCCGAATCGCAAGGAGAGGCTCGACACCTTCACCGATGAGGACCTCATCGATCCGAACCGGCCCGTCGATTACATCTTCTGCTTCTTCGGATGGGCCTCGTGCTGAAGCGGCCGATCATCTTCGCGAACCTAGCCGAGCATGTGCTCAACCACCAGCACCTCGGCCGCGCAGCCGAGCTCGAGGGTTCGGAACTCGTCGGCACGCTGGTCGCGATCGAGCTGCCCGACAACTTCGCGATGCTCGGCGGCGCGACGACCATCCCGCGCGTGCTCCAGGCCGTGATCGCATGGCGGAAAGAGCAGACCGGAGGAAGCTGGGCGGAGCTTGCCGCGGCCGCCGATGAGCTGATCGCGGAGCGCTGCGAGTGAATCAACGCCCGATCCGATGCACGGAGATCTGCGCTTCGCATCCAAATGGAGGCACGCACGAGAGCCTCGCCGCTGAGATGCGCTGCGCGTACTGCGGCCAACGACTAGCCCCGTATCCATGCCACGGTTGTGGCAGGTTCCTCACCGCGAAGCAGATGCACGAAGCTGCCAATGGTGAAAATTGGCGCTGCGAGGAATGCACGTGATCACCGATTTCGTTCAGCGCTTCACCGAGCGCAAGGAGTCTCGCCGGCCGGCCGGCGAGTTGATCAAGACCTCGGCCTACGATGTCGCACGCATCGTCTCAAGCAACGAGGCCTCGAGCTTCGTCGAGCGGCACCACTACGCCGCGACTTGCAGCTCGACGGCACATCGCTTCGGCCTATACTGCCGCGGCGAGCTCGTCGGCGTCGCCTGCTTCGGGCCGCCGGCGAGCGAGAACGTGCGGAAGAAGGTCTTCCCCATGCTCACGCCGAAGAACTTCGCATCGCTCGGCCGCTTCGTCCTCGTCGATTCGGTTCCGGGCAACGGCGAGAGCTGGTTCATTGCTCGATGCTTCGAGCTCCTGCGCGAGAAGGGCATCGTCGGGATCGAGAGCTGCGCAGATCCAGAACCCCGCGCCGCGATGGATGGCGGGATCGTCTTCCGCGGCCATCTCGGCACGATTTACTGCGCGACGAATGGTCGCTACATCGGGAAGACCAACCCCTCCACGCTGCGCCTCCTGCCCGATGGGACGTGCCTGTCGAATCGCTCCAGCGGCAAGCTCGTGCGCGGCGAGCGCGGCTCAAGCCATCCCATCGATCAGCTAGAGCGCTGGGGAGCTGAGCCTCTCGAGCTCGGCGAGGATCCACACGAGTGGCTGGCGTTCTGGCGGGATCGTCTGACGACCACGATGCGGCACCGCGGATGCCATCGATACATCTGGTGTCTCGATCGCCGACGGCGGCGCGAACTCCTTCAGGCCCCAGCTCTCGCATATCCCAAGAACGAAAACTTCC
>Ga0193727_1001245_pt1 | contig 10494 bp, 11 predicted proteins | sample H2c2metaG_FD_143051 | JGI IMG/M metagenome (GOLD analysis project Ga0193727, IMG submission 143051) | Soil microbial communities from a riparian zone of the East river system, Colorado, United States - H2c2 | ecosystem: Environmental > Terrestrial > Soil > Riparian zone | place: USA: East River...
CCGCGCGGCGACCAGGCCCCCGGTGCACGATTCCGCGATTCCCAGTCGCCGGCCGTTCTGCCGCAGCCGCGCCAACACGTGGGCCGCGAGGTCGGCATCGTCCTCGCCGTAGTAGTGCTCGCCCGCAAGCTGCGCCAGCCGGCCCGCCGCCTCGGTGAGGCGGCTCTCCGCATCGTCGGAGACCAACCCCCATGCCGTCACGCGAAGGTCGACGCCGAACAGGGAGGGGAGATACGCGAGCGTGAGGGGCGCGATCTGCGGCTCGATCGGCCCGATCCGCTCCGCCAAAGCGGACTCGGGCACTCCGGTCGTGCGAACGGTTCGCGAACGCACCACACGGGAGCCGGTGCCAGCGCGCGCGCGCAGGCGTGGCAGCACTTCCTCGACCAGCAGCCCGCGCATTTCGCTGGGAACGCCCGGCAGGAGCACCACCGTGCGACCGCCCGAGTCCTCCACCCACAGGCCGGGCGCGGTGCCCCGCGGATTGGGCAAGACGGTGGCGCCGTCGGGCACGAGGGCCTGACCCCGGTTCACCTCCGGCATCGGGCGTCCGAACCGCTTGAAGCGCGCTTCCAGGGCCGCGAGCACCGCCTCGTCGAGCACCAGCCGCCGGCCCAGCATCTCGGCGACGACGGTTTTCGTTTCGTCGTCGCGCGTGGGTCCGAGGCCCCCGGTCGTCACGACGAATCCGGTGCGTTGGAGGGCGTCGGCGACCGCGGCACGGATCGCGTCCGGGCGATCCGCGACCGTCGTCCGCCGCACGATCTCGACACCGGCCGCCGCCAGCGCGCGACCCAGATCGGCGCCGTTCGAATCGATGGTGTAGCCGAGGAGAAGCTCCGTGCCAATCGTGACGACTTCGAGCTTCACTTGCTGCCTTTGAACAGCGCGCGGTAATGGTAGATGTACGTGATGAGCGAGTACACGGTCAGGATCACAGCCCCGCCGAGCGTGATGGCGACGACGGCGCCATGGAACTTGTCCCAGAAGTTGCGGAACCACCCCGCCCAGCGGTGGGCGGCCAGCGCATCCTTCCAGGCAAACCACGCGATCGTGGCGCCGATGAAGACGTTCTGCACCGCGGCCTTGAGCTTCCCCGGGCCCGCAGCGGGAATCACGACTCCCAGTCGCCTGGCATGCCACCGGAATGCGGTAATCAGCACTTCGCGCCCCACGAGGATCAGGGCGACCCACACCGGCAGACTGCCCCACCAGGGGATGCGATAGTCCACCAGGATCGTGGGGTGGCGTGTAATCCAGAAGATCGGGATCAGGGTCGCGAACAGCAGCAGCTTGTCGGCAATGGGATCGAGCAGCTGCCCCAGCTCGCTCACCTGCTTGTAGCGCCGCGCCAGGTAGCCGTCGACGATGTCGGACACGACTGCGGCCAGGAAGATGACGAGCGCAATCACCTTGGGCACGTAGCCATCGATGAACGGCAGGAGCGCGATGACGGGCGTCAAACAAATGCGCGCGAGCGTCAGGATATTGGGCAGGGTCCACTGCATTGGAACCGCCTTCTAGCTCAGCGTTTTCAACACCGACTTGCTGACGGCTTTCAGCGTATCGAACACACCATCGCCCCGCACCGCGACGCCTTCGATGTAGCTGGCCCGGCCGATCCAGTCGCCGCCGACCCGCTCGACGAGATTCTCACCGGGGTGGGCCGGATCCGGAGTCACTTTCTGGTGCGCCGGATCCTCGATCGGCCATCCCGGATTGAGCGACGCCTGCAGATCCTTGATGGGCGCCGCGTTGGGGAGGTCGCGCTTGTTGTACTGGATGGTGAAGGGGATCTTGGTCAGGTCGTAGCCGTACTCGGACATGTTGTCGTACAGGTTCTGCATCGATTCGACATTCGCCTCCATCCGCTCGATTTGACTGTCGGCGACGAAGACGAGCCCATCCACCCCTTTCAGAATCAGCTTGCGGCTCGCGTTGTAGTACACCTGCCCCGGCACCGTGTAGAGATGGAATCGCGTCTTGAACCCGCGGATCGTACCGAGGTCGACCGGCAGGAAATCGAAGAACAGCGTGCGCTCTGTTTCCGTCGCGAGCGAGATCATCTTCCCGCGGGTGTTGGGCGCCACCTTCCCGTAGATGTGCTCGAGGTTGGTCGTCTTGCCGCCCAAGCCGGGGCCGTAGTAGACCAGCTTGCAGTTGATCTCGCGGGACGCGTAGTTGATCATCGACATAGCCGCGTCCCCCTACCCGAAGAGCTTGTCAATTTCGTCTTCCGCCCCTTCGAGCAACCCCTTTTGCGTAGAGGTCGGGCCGGTGCCGACGCGGTTGAACATTTCCTCAAACACCTTGTTCAACTGTTCGACGGTGCCTCTGCCCTTGAGCTTCACAAGCCCCAGCGTGGTCCGCTGGTCGAACAGCACCACGAGAATCACCCGCTTGGCGATGTCGGCGAGGTACATCGATTCCTTCTCGCCCTGATGGACCAGCGAGGCGAACTCCTGCTCGCCGATCATTTTCGCAAGTTGATCGTTGGCGCTGAAGTCCGCAGCGGTGAGCGAGGCGAAGGCGGCGGCGTCGAATTGCGGAGGATCGCCCACGGTGGCGACGAGTTGTCCGGTGCGGTCGACCAGCAGGGCGCAGCGCGCGTTCGATTCGCGCAGAAACGCCTGCAGGTGTTGTTGAATCAGTTTGAAGTCGTTCTCCGAGAACGACCAGCTCGCCGCACCCGCCATGCAACTCCTCGGTTATTCGCCTTCGGACATGTCGCGTCGCGCTTCGAGGGCCTGCGCGATGGTCACCCCGTCGGCGTACTCCAGATCCCCGCCCACCGGCAACCCGCGCGCAATGCGGGTGACGCGAACACCCGTCGGCTTCAGCAGCTGCTGCAGATACGTCGCCGTCACCTCCCCCTCCATCGAGGGGTTGGTCGCCACGATGACTTCCCGCACGCCCGACCCGTTGCTCACCCGCTCGATCAGTTCCTCGATCCGCAGCGCTTCAGGGCCCACGCCGTCGAGCGGGCTGAGGCGCCCGCCAAGAACATGGTAACGGCCGCGGAACCGCCCGCTGCGCTCGATCGCCCCGACGTCGGAGGCCTCCTCCACGACGCACAACAGCGCAGCGTCGCGCCGCGGATCGGTGCAGATGGCACACGACGCTTCGTCGGTCAGATTGCCGCACGTCGGGCACGCCGTAACCTGGTCCCGTACCCGCCGGATGGCATCCGCCAGGCGCCCCGCGGCGTCGGGCGGCTGCTTCAGCAGATGAAACGTGAGCCGCTGCGCCGTCTTCTGTCCGATCCCGGGCAGCTTGGCCAGCTCCGCCACGAGATCTTCGATGGCCGCCACGGCGAGCTACAGCGGCAGCTGAAACGGGAACGGCAAGCCCGTAGCGAGTTTGCGCACTTCCGCCTGATAGAGCTCGGCAGCGCGCTTCTGCGCCTCCGCCACCGCGGCCAGGACGAGATCCTCGAGCATCTCCACGTCGCCGGGGTTGACGGCCTGAGGGTCAATCTTGATCGCGCGGATCTGGCCGCGGCCGTCGGCCGTGGCTTGGACCATCCCCCCGCCGGCCGAACATGTGACAGTCTGCTGTGCGAGCTGGGACTGGATCTCAGAGAGCCGAAACTGCATCTGTTGCCCCAGCTGGAGCAGGTTGGATAAATCCGCCATACGTCGAAAGTTACCCCCCACCCCAACGGGGTGCAAGTTATTCCAATAACTCCAAGTCCAATGCCTCGACCGCAGCGTCAAGTTGCGGATCCTTGGCCCGCAAACCGGTCAGGCGCTCCGCACGCGCTCCGTCTTCGGTGAGTCGCGGCGTCCGCGCTCGCGCTCCAGTGGCGCCCTCCGTCGCCACCACGTTGATGCGAACCGCCTCGGCGACATAGCGCCCTACCAGCCGAACGAGCGCGTCCCGCTGCCGTTCGATCCCCTCCACGTGCACGGCGTTGTCCTCAAGCACGCGGATCGTCAGCGTCGTGCCTTCGACGGCTGCGACCTCCGTCGCCGCGATCAGGGTACCCAGCATCTGGCTCTTGGTCCGCGCGTCGGAGACGATCTGGGGCCAGAGCGCGCGGAGGCGGTCGAGCGTCAGGGGACCCACGTCAGGCGGACTGGCGGTCGGGCGGTCGGGCGGTCGGGGAGGCGGCACGGCCGGCGCGGCATCGCGCAGCAATGGCGCCTCACCCTTCCCTCTTCCCTCTTCCCTCTTCCCTCCTCCGAGCGCCTTGATGACCTCGCCGAGTTCGATCGTCCGATCCATCATCGCCCAGCGCAGCAGCAACACTTCGACCGCCAGGCGCGTATTGCCGCTCGAGCGGATCTGGCGCTCGGCTTCACCGAGCACCGTGAGCAGCCGGACCACCTCGGGCGGAGGGAGCAGCGGCGCGTACCGGCGGACCAGCGCCTGCAATCCATCCGTCACCCCCTGCAGTGCCCCGCCCAACCCCACGAGCAGCACGGCGCGAAGGGTTTCGCCGGCGCCACTGACAAATTCGCCGAGATCGGCGCCGGCCTCGGTCAGCCGCGCGACCAGCGTGAAGACGCCCGGCGCATCGCGTTCGGCGATGACACGCAACATCTCACCGTACAGGTCGTCCGGAATCAGGCCCAATACCTCGCGTACGCGCGCGGCGGTGACGGGCCCCTCCCCGAACGACAGCACCTGGTCGAGGATCGACAGTCCGTCGCGCATCCCGCCGTCGGCGCTTTTCGCGATCAGGTGCAGCGCGTCGTCCTCAGCCTCGACCCCCTCGGCCGCAAGCACGTGCCGCAGGCGCTCGACAATCGCGTGCGGACCGATGCGGCGGAAGTCAAAGCGCTGCAGGCGCGACAGAATCGGCGCCGCCGCCTGGGCGATCTTTTGAGGCTCGGTGGTCGCGAACACGAACACCACACGGGACGGCGGCTCCTCGAGAATCTTGAGCAACACATTCCACGCTTCGCGCGTGAGCATGTGCGCTTCGTCGACGATGTACACCTTGAATCGCCCCTCGGCGCTGGCGGCATACATCGCGCGCTCCCGCAAGTCGCGGGCGTCGTCCACCCCCCGGTTGGAGGCAGCGTCGAGTTCCACCACGTCCAGGTTCGCAGCGCCGGTCCAGATGCGGGCGCACGATTCACACTCACCGCACGGCTCACCGGCAGGCGTGCGGCGCTCGCAGTTCAGCGCCATCGCGAGCATGCGCGCCGCCGTCGTCTTGCCCACGCCGCGCGGACCCGCGAAGAGGTACCCGTGCGCCACGCGGTTTTGGGCGACGGCGCCGCGCAGTGCCGCCGCGACGTGATCCTGCACGATGAGGTCGGCGAACTGTTTGGGACGGTACTTGCGGGCGAGAGCGATCATCGGTGGCAATCTAGCAGAGCGGAATGCGGATTGCGGAATGCGGAACGGAGGTGCGAGCGTCGACTCCGCATTCCGCATTCCCCATTCCGCATTGCCGGACGCAAATTGCCCCAGGCACCCCGCAACGACGACCGACATCGCTAAGCGCTGCTCCCTGCGGGGGCCTGACGCGGTTCACGAGCGGACGACCTGCGGACCTGGGGCACGCCAAAGATACGCCGCCGGCCGGTGCCAGCCAAGCCGGCCGCCGGCTCACGCCACCGGCTAACCGCGCTCGCACTGAGACCGTTGAAACTGCCGACCCGCCGAGTCCACTCCGGCGCGCAGATCCCGATCTCGCGTCACCCGCTCGGGATCGAGCGTCACGCGCGCGTTGCGCTGCATGCCGTAGCTCGTGAACGCGCGTCCGACGCGGAGCATGCCGCGACCGAGCACCGGGCAGTCAAGTTTCCGCGCCTCGAACAAACGCACGCGCCCGTTGTACGCTTGCAGGGCACGTTCCAATGAATCGCCTGCCTGATCGAGCAGCGCGAACTCGGGGCGCGGGGTGCGAGCCGGACGAGCGACGGCGGGAGTGGGCGCCGCCACCGGCGCCGCGCGCGGACTCACGGCCGGGGCTGGACTGCGACTCGGGGCAGGATGGCCCGACGGCGCGAAGGCGCGGAGTCGCTGCAGCAACGCGGGCACGTACGGCCAGGCCAGTATCCCGCCACCGACGATGACGAGCCCGGCCAGGCCGAATGCGACAACCCGAACCAACTTCCGTATCAATCTTCGCACCCGCCCGGGCGATCTACGGCGCTTGGGGCGGCGGACGGGCGGCTGCTCCTCAACCTCCGCCTCCACCTCCACAATCTCCTCCTCGATCTGCTCCTCGACCTGCTCCTCGACCTGATCCTCGACCTGCTCCTCGACCTCTTGCTCGCTCGTGTCCTGCGTTGCGAACGCGGCCGGCGCGTGTGCAGGCGGGCGATAGTGCGGCGGCGGTGGCGCCGCGGCGGCTGGCGCGGGCGGCGGGGGCGGCATGTCGTCGGCGGCGCTCAGGAAACGCAGCGCTCCGGGATCCTCCCACTCCTCGGGCTCCTTCGCCTCGGCTGTCTCCTCTACCTCGCCGGCTTCGTCCGGGTCCGCCTCGGGGCTCGCAGGCTCGTCCAACTCTGTCCGCCGCGGTTCCTCGAGCTCCGCCTGCGGCATGTGCTCCAAGCCTGCCGGCTCCTCGCGCCCGGGTTCTTCGGTTTCGTCTTCCCGCTCGTCCACCGGTTGAGGAGGTCTCGGGGGCGGAACGGCGCGCGTCTCGGCCGCCACGTTCGTCCCAGCCCGCGGCTGTAGACCGGGAGGGTTGTACGCGCGGTAGGTCTTCCACGTCATGAACGAACGCTTCTTGCCGTCGGGACGAACTGAGTCCTCGTTGAGGAGCTCGTAGAACGGCTGCGGCGCGCGGACCCAGGTCGCATCGTTCCCCGCGCGGAAGAATGCACCGGCCGGTGTCTCGGGGTCGGTCCCCACGATGATCCCGACTTGCCATGGCTCGCCGAAGTACTGCTCATGCGTTTCGATGTCGTGGACCGACATCTCCAGCGGGGCTGGTGCGTGTGTGTGGTACCACCCGATCAGGTGCGCTTCTTGCGCCTCGAGCTGCCCCTCGAGGCGTTGCCAGAGGCGCGTGATCACGTCGCGGCTGCGGTCGCCGTAGATCGTCTGGTTGAGCCGGAGCGCAGCGTCGATGACGCTGTACGACACGCCCGTGACCGGACATTCGCAGCGGTCGCCCAGGAGAAAACCGAGGATCCCCTGCCCCGGCGGCGGGATCGTCGCCAGGTGCTCGTAGATGGCTTGGAGGGCCGACTGCTTCAGGAAGACCGGGAACGGCATGTCGCCCGCCGGTCGCGCGGCGCTCGTCGGCGCCCACAGGATCGAGCGAGCGAAGGGGATTTGCTGGCGGAGAATCCGGACCGCGCTCATGGGGCCAAGATAACGCGCGGAGCGGTTACGCGAGCACCCGCCCGATCACGTCACTCGCCTGCTCCACATCGCGGCGGGTGACGTCGAGGTGCGTTACGGCCCGGACCCGCCTTGGGCCGAACGGCACGACGAGCACGGCGGCGCGGGCCAGCTTGGCGACCACGGCGTCCGCCGTGTCACCGTCGCGCGTGAGGTCCATCATCACGACGTTCGACTGTGGCGGCTCGGTGCGCACCGCCGGACATGCGGCCAGCCCGTCCGCCAGGGCCCGGGCGTTGGCGTGATCTTCCCCCAGCCGTACGACGTTGTGGTCCAGGGCCCAGAGCGCTGCGGCGGCCAGGATTCCCGATTGCCGCATGCCGCCGCCGAGCCGTTTGCGGATTTCCCACGCCCGCGGCCGGTCGCCCGCCGGGAACGCGAGGCACGAGCCAACCGGGCATCCCAGCCCCTTCGAAAAGCTGACCATCACAGTCGTCGCTCCAGTGGTGAGCTGCGACGGCGGGACTCCCAGCGCCGCGGCAGCGTTCCACAGGCGCGCGCCGTCCAGGTGCAGCGGCAGTCCGGCGTCCCGCGCGGCGGCCGCGACGCCCGCCATCATTTCCACCGGCATGACTTTGCCGCCCGCCGCGTTGTGTGTGTTCTCCACGGCGACCGCGGCGGCGCGTGGCACGTGCGGGGATGCCGGTCGCAACGCGCCGCGTACGAGTGCTCCCGTCAGCAGACCGTCGGCGGTGGTGATCGAACGGATCTGGACCCCCCAGTTGGCCGCAACGCCGGCGAACTCGTAATGCACGACGTGCGCGTTCGCCTCCACCAGCAGCTCCATTCCGGGGCGCGTCAGCAGAGCGATAGCGGTCTGATTGGCCTGTGTCCCGGACGGGAAAAAGAGGGCGTCGTCCATGCCGAGCAATTCGGCCACGCGCGCTTCCAGCCGGGACGTCGTCGGATCGCGGTCCAGCACATCGTCCCCGACCTCGGCTTCGGCCATGGCGCGCCGCATCCCGGACGACGGTTTGGTCACGGTGTCCGAGCGGAGATCGATCGGCGTCACCCCAGCCGGACCCGCTGGGCGCGGCGCATCCGGATCAAGTCGTAGGTCTCGGCCACCTCGCCGCCGAGTAGGAACAGGAACGCCGTATAGTAAACCCACAAGAGAAACAGGAAGAGGGCCACGGCGTTGGCATCGGAGGCGAGACGATCGAACGTCACGAACCTGGCGACCGACGACGCGTACAGCCATTTCGCGAGCTCGAAGCCGAGCGAGCAGAATGCGGCGGCGACGAGGGCGGTGCGCCAGTCGATGCGGCGGCTCGGAAGTAGCTTGAAGACGACGAAGAACATGCCGATGCCGAGGGCGAAGGCGATCGTTTCGACGCTCAGCCGCCACGCCCAGGCGAGCAGGAAATGCTGGCCGATCATCGGGGCGTTGCGCGCCTGGTAGGCAGAAAGCACGCCGTTCGCGATGAGAAACACGCCCGTCACGCATACGAGGAACAAGTCGAGCAGCTTCGCGACAGGCCACGGCCGGCTTTCCTCCGTGTCAAACACTTCATTCAACGCGGCCCGCAGGCCGCCGAATAGCCGGGTGGAGAACCAGAGGAACAGAGGCAACCCGACCACGGTGAGGCGCCCGCGGCGTCCCACCATCGCCGCCAGCACCCGTTCCACGGCTTCGAACGCCCCCGACTCAACGCCGTCCGATCCCATGGGCAGGAAGCGCACCAGCAGCTCGTGCAGGCTGACCTGTTGCGCTGTGACCTGGTGGTGGACGAGATAGCCACCAACCGCCAGCAGAACGACGATGAAGGGGATGGTCGTCAGCAGCAGATCGAACGACAGGCCACCGGCGAGAAACGGAATGTTGTCCTCGTAGGCCGCCTCGAGGGTGCGGCGCCCGATCCCGGCGATCGAGTCATCCCACCCGCGGTCCCGGCTCACGCGGTCGATGTGTCCTCGCCGCCGCGCCGGCGACGGCGTCGCGCTTTGCGGCGGGGGCGGGCCGGACGGGAGTGCTCCCGCTCAGGAGCGACCGCGTCGATCAGCAAGGGCCCGAGGTCGCCGACGGTCCCCGCCGCCAACGCGCGCAGGGCGCGCAAGCGGCCCGCGAGCTTGCCGCGGAACGCCTCACCGTCCTCCCGCGCGAGCACCAGGCCAAGCGCGACTCCGAGCGCCACGCCGGCGACGAACGACATGAACCCCGCCCCCCGCTCGCCCTCCCCTGCCTTCTCGTCGCGCATCGACACGCCCCCTATGTGGCAGACGGATTCAGCGAATCTAGACAGCCCCAACTTCGATGACCAGTCCGTCGTACGCCGGGGCCACGCCGGCGGGCAGCCGCGTCACGAGCTCCGCGTGCGGTGTCTCGTGCGTCAGGTGCGTGAGGAAGGTGCGGCGCGCGCCGATGTCCTGCGCCGCCGCGACCGCCTCGGGGATGGACAGATGCAGCGGGTGCGGTCGCGACAACAGGCCGTTGAGCACCAGAACCTCGAGCCCCCCGAGTTGCGCGCGCGCGGCGTCGGGGATCGTCTTCGCGTCGGTGAGGTACGCGACAGGACCCACGCGGTACCCGAACACCGTGTGCGATCCGTGCGGCAGGCGCAGCGGGCGCACCCGGAATCCCGCAATCTCCGTGTCCCGATCGGGCTCGAGCGCGTGCGCTTGCAGCTCGGGCTTCGTGGTCCCCGGTTCCGCCCGCACCCCGGGGTCGAAGATGTAGTTGAAGCGCCGCGCCAACTCGGCCATCGTGTCCGCCGGCCCGTACACAGGCAGGCCCCCGGGCTGTTTGACGGAGATCGCGCGCAGGTCGTCGATGCCGTGCACGTGATCGGCGTGCGCGTGCGTAAAGAGGACGGCCTCCACTCCGGTCACGCCGCCCGCCACCAGCTGCAGGCGCAGCTCCGGCGGCGTGTCGATCAGCAGCCGCCGGCCGTTGTCCTCGATCAGCGCGGCGGCCCGCGTGCGTTTGTCCCGTGAATCGGTCGAGGTACACGTGCGGCAGCTGCATCCCACTTGCGGCACCCCGAACGACGTCCCGGTGCCGAGAAAAATCAGCCGCACGTCACACCTCTTCGACCTTGAGCAGGTTCGTCGCCCCCGACACTTCCCACGGCCCGGCCGTCATCACGATCCGGTCGCCGGTCTTTGCCAGGCCACGCTTCAGGATGAGATCGCGCACGACCGTGAGCATCGCGTCGTAGCCCGGCACCTGACTGACGTGGACCG
>Ga0193727_1001246_pt1 | contig 10488 bp, 8 predicted proteins | sample H2c2metaG_FD_143051 | JGI IMG/M metagenome (GOLD analysis project Ga0193727, IMG submission 143051) | Soil microbial communities from a riparian zone of the East river system, Colorado, United States - H2c2 | ecosystem: Environmental > Terrestrial > Soil > Riparian zone | place: USA: East River...
CGGCGCGCACACGCGCATCTCGGGATTCCAGCACCTCGACAAGGTCATCGACATTGACCAGAGTCCGATCGGCCGCACGCCGAGATCGAACCCCGCGACCTACACGGGATTGTTCACGCCGATCCGCGAGCTGTTCGCGGAGCTGCCCGAAGCCAAGATCAGGGGCTATGGACCGGGGCGCTTCTCATTCAATGTGAAGGGCGGCCGCTGCGAAGCATGCGAGGGTGACGGTCTCGTCAAGATCGAGATGCACTTTCTGCCCGACGTCTACGTTCCGTGCGATGTCTGCAAAGGAAAGCGCTACAATCGTGAGACGCTGGAAGTGCGATTCCGCGGTCTCAGCATCGCCGACGTTCTCGAGCAAACCGTGGAAGATGCGTTGGCGTTCTTCGAGAACCAGCCACGCGTCCGTCAGAAGCTTCAGACTCTCTTCGACGTCGGACTCGGCTACATCCACCTCGGTCAGTCGGCTACGACGCTTTCTGGCGGGGAAGCGCAGCGCGTGAAACTCGCCGCCGAGCTTTCGAAGCGCGACACGGGTAGAACGTTCTATATCCTTGACGAACCGACGACGGGATTACACTTCGAGGACGTACGCATGCTGATGAGCGTGCTGCACCGCCTTGTTGATCGTGGCAACACCGTGCTCGTCATCGAGCACAACCTCGACGTCATCAAGACCGCTGACTGGATCATCGATCTCGGACCCGAGGGTGGGTTGCGCGGAGGAGATGTTGTCGCGGCTGGGACGCCCGAGGATGTCGCCGCTGTCAAGGAGTCGTACACGGGGCAATACCTTCGAACCATGCTCAAGCGGGATCGCGTTGGCAGTCCAAAGACGGCGGCGCTCAGGGCCGGGTAAAGACACTGCCAAGCTGCCAGCCAGCAGCAGGAAGCCACCCGCTGCCAGCTTAGCCGGTAGCAGGTAGCTATTAGCTGGACGCATGCAGCTCGTAGTTTTCAGTTCTAGGCGGCCGCGGGCGGCTCGTAGTTCTCAGTTCGTCGTTCCCCCGAAAGCCAGCAACCACCGTATTTTCAATCATGGTATCCCTGCTGGACATTATCGGACCCGTGATGGTCGGTCCCTCCTCCTCCCACACGGCAGGCGCGTGCCGGCTAGGACTTCTCGCTCGCGGCCTGATTGGTGGGACCCCGCAGAGTGGACTCCTCCAGCTGCACGGCTCCTTTGCGCGCACCGGGGAGGGCCACGGCACCGACAAGGCGCTCGTGGGCGGACTCCTTGGCTTCCGACCCGACGACGAGCGCCTGCGTGAAGCGCTTCAGATCGCCGAGCGCGAGGGCCTGGACTACAAGTTCGAGAAGGTGACGATCGCCGACGCCGCGCACCCCAACACGGTGCGCATAAACGTCGAGCTGGATGGCAGGAAAGCAACCATGCTGGGGTCATCCCTGGGGGCCGGTCGAATCCTCGTTCAGGAGATCGACGGCTACCCGGTGGAAGTGACCGGAAACTTACACACGATTGTTCTCGTAGCTGAGGATAGGAAGGGTTCGATCGCCAAAATCACGGGGATTCTGGCCGAGCACGACATCAACATTGCTACGCTGAGGCTATCGAGAAAAGAAAGGGGCGGCGACGCATTCATGATGATCGAGTGCGACGAGGAGCCCGACAAGAAAGCCGGCGAGGAGCTGCGCGCGCTCGATTGGGTTCGGTGGACGCGCCGGCTCCCCAAAGTCAGCGGAGGCTGAGTGTACAAGGCCCTCGCCGATGCCATCAAGGATGCTGAACGAGAGAACAAGTCGCTCGCACAGGTTGCGCTCGCCGCGGAATCACGCGATCAGGGACGACCGGTCGCAGATATTCGGGCGGCGCTGCTTCGGGCGCTCGTTGTGATGCGAAGCGCAATAGAGAAGGGGTTGGTCGGTGATCTGTACTCGGCGTCGGGATTGGTCGGCGGAGATGCGGCAAAGCTTCGGACCAGCGCGAAGGGTCCGCTGGCGGATACACCGTTTCGCGACATCCTGACTCGTGCGCTGGCGGTGCAGGAAGTGAACGCGGCGATGGGCGTCATCGTTGCCGCGCCGACGGCAGGCGGAGCCGGAGTTCTTCCCGCGATTCTCACGGGTCTCGCGAAAGCGAGATCGGTTTCGGACGAGAAGGTCGTCGATGGATTGGCGACAGCGGGATTGATTGGAGCGGTAGTGGCGGAGCGGGCGTCGCTGTCGGGTGCTGAAGGCGGTTGTCAGGCGGAAACGGGCGCGGCAGCAGGAATGGCCGCGGGTGCCGCGACCGAAATGCTAGGTGGGACGCCGTCGCAGGTGGGACACGCGGTGGCGCTGACGATGCAGGGAACGCTGGGACTCGTTTGCGATCCGTTGGGCGGGCTAGTCGAACTGCCGTGCGTCTTCAGGAACGCAACCGGCTCCGCGATCGCGCTGGCGGGAATCGAGATGGCGCTGGCTGGAATCACCTTCGCCATTCCGGTGGACGAAGTGATCGATGTGATGGGCGAGATCGGGCGCGAGATGGATGTCCGGTACCGCGAAACGGCGGGCGGAGGGTTGGCGGCGACGCCGACCGGAAGGCGGCTGGCAAAGGAGCGGTTGTACCAGATCAAGAGGGCGGACGCGTAAAATCAGCTAGTTAAGCGGACGCCGAAGTTGTAGTTTCGCGGAACTGTGGTAAGAACGCTTAACTTTGGAAAAGAATGCGATCCGATATCTGAACAACTGAACTGAACGTGATCCGAGATCTGAGAGGCATGGATACCCGTTGTTAGTCACAGCCGCGCCGACCGACTCCCGTGGAGTAAGAGTCACTGCACTCGCCTACGTAGAGGAGGATCGACAGTAAGGTCGACGCGCAGTGACTAACACCACAGATCTGCACTTCTCAGATCTCGGATCCCATTCTTTTCAGTTTGCAGTTAGTCAAAACCCATCAACCGTCCTATGAATATCTTCGACAGAATCGCGATGCTCTTTAGGTCCAACGTCAACGCGGTCATCTCGGAATTCGAGCAGCCCGAGAAGATGCTGAATCAGATCATCCTCGACATGCGCTCGCAGCTCGTGAAAGCGAAGCAGCAGGTCGCGGCCGCGATCGCCGACGAGAAGCGCCTTCACGATCAGACCAAGCAGGAGCTGAAGGAGGCGGAGGATTGGGAGCGCAGAGCGATGCTCGCCGTCCAGCAGAACCAGGACGAGCTCGCCAAGCAGGCGCTCATTCGTCGCAGCGAGCACATGTCGCGCGGCGACCAGCTCAATCTCACCTGGCAGGCGCACAAGCAGGAGACCGACCGCCTCAAGGAATCACTGCGCGGCCTCAACGACAACATCGAAGAGGCGAACCGCAAGAAGAATCTTCTGCTCGCCAAGCAGCGCCGGGCCGACGCACAGAAGCGTATCAACGAGACGATGTCGCACATCTCGGAAAAATCGGCGTTCGAGGCATTTGCGCGGATGGAAGAAAAGATCGATTCCAACGAGCGTAAGATCAGAGCGAGCGCCGAGATCGACGAGGAATTCTCGGGCGACAAGCTGGCGAAGGACTTCAAGCGCCTCGAGGCCGCCGGCGGCAACCAGTCGGCCGAGATGCTGCTGATCCAGCTGAAGCAGAAGATGGGCGTGCTTCCCCCCGGCGCCGTCACGAGCAGCAAGGCGCTTGGCGCCGGCGGGCTGGCAGAGGAAGAGGCCATTGAGGTCGAAGAGATCCACGACGAGAACAAGTAGCCTTGGCTAGCGCCGCGGCCCCGAGGGTCAGAATTGCGCCGATAGTTGCCGGCGTGATCCTGACGTTCCTGCTCCTCTGGATGCTGGGAGCGACGGCCGACGTCTTTCTCCTCCTCTTCATCGCGATCATCATCTCGCTGTACCTCGGCGCGGTGAGAGATCTCTTCGTCGAGAAGCTCCACGTCCATCCGAAGTTCGCATTTTTCCTGTCAGTGGTCGGAACGGCTGCCGCGTTGCTCGGCCTGTTTGCGATTCTGCTTCCGCCAGTTGTTGAGCAGACCCGTGCGCTGATCGTGGTGATGCCCCAGTACATCGAAACGTGGGAGACGGGCATCGATCACTTCGTCGCGCGCTTCCCGGCGATGCGCGACGTCTGGAAACCGGGCGAGCATCCGCTCATCGGCGCGGTCTACAACCAGCTCTCCGATCAGGCGCAGCTGGTGTTGCCCAGGGTGTTGTCGTTGGTGGCGGTGCTGATCGACTGCTTTGCGGTGGGTGTGATGAGCATCTATCTCGCACTCCAGCCCGGTGTGTACAGGGAATGGCTTATCGCTCTGTTCCCGCCGATTCATCGCGACCTCGTGCGCGATGTGCTGCGCGACCTCGCCGACGCCCTTCGCGCCTATATCGTCGGCCAGCTTCTCACGATGACGTTCCTCGCGGCGCTGACCGCGGCGGGACTTTACATCCTCGACGTTCCATACTGGCTGACGTTTGGAATCTTCACCGGCCTCGTTGCCGTCGTTCCATTCTTCGGAACGCTGCTGTCAACGACGCTGCCCGCGCTGTTCGTGCTGGGCGGCCCCGGCGGTGGGACGCGCGCACTGCAGGTGCTTCTGCTGGGCGTCGTAATTCACCTGATCGAGGGCAACCTCGTCTCGCCTCTCGTGATGTCGAAGAAGATCGACATGCCGCCGGTCCTCACCATCACGTCGGTCCTCATCGTCGGGAAGCTGCTCGGTCCGCTCGGCCTTGTCGTCGCGCTGCCGACGCTGGTCACCGTGATGGTGATCGTGCGCCGCATCCTGATCAACCGGATCTACGAGGGAAAGGGATTCAGGAAGAGCACGCGCGACAGGATCTTCGTGCTGCGTGTGCCCGTTCCCGATGGCGGAGTGCTCCTTGCTGCCACACCTCCGCCCGACTTCATCGTGTTTCGCGAGAAGGAATCGCTCAAGAAAACGGCGTAGCGCTCCTGTCCGGCTGTGGCCGGCCTCGATCCGCCAGGCGGCTAGAGTCTACTGAGCGTGAGCGCGATAGCCGTTCCCTGGAAGGTACCGGCACCCACGAGGTCCCCATTGGCCTCGACGTTGAACGTGATGTCTTCAACGAACGTGTCGACGGCAGTCTGGGTGAAGTCGACCGAGTTTCCTATACGCGTCCAGGTGCCGGCCATGTCTGCGTCGAATACGGGATTCGCGCTCGTTGCCGCCAGGTGTAGATGCCCAGTGAGACCGCCGCCGGAGGCGAGGGTCAGATTGAGAGTACTGCCGGCCAGAAGCTGGTTTGTCTGACCCGAGCTTCCCGTAGTCGTAAACTGGGTGGCCGCGTAGCTACCGACCACGGCATTTGGAGCTGTTGAATCGCTGCCGCATGCGATTATTGCAGCGATGCCGAGAAAAATCGGCGCGGTTCTCATCAATGACTGCTTCATTTCCGGTCCTCCAATACATCGTCAGGGTAGGGTGGTCAGATCTCCTTGTAAAAACCGCGCCAACGCGCGGCGCAATGCTTTCAGCTGCCCTCCAACGATTGCTCAGCGGTTGAAATGCGGTGCGATCCTCCGCCGACACTCGCGGGAGGATCTACCCAAATGCAGCTCGCACTGTCTGTCAGGGGCCTGAACAAGAAGTACCATTCCGGCGCGAGATCGCGCGCCATGGCGATTCCCGCGCTCCGCGATGTAAGTCTCGACATCGGCGCCGGAGAGATCGTAGGACTTGTTGGCAGACCCGGCGCCGGCAAATCCACGCTCCTTCTCTGCCTCGCCGGGCTCCTCAGGCCCGACGATGGCACGATCAACTGGTTCGGCGAACAGGTCACCGGGCACCACGTTCCGCCCGGACTCGCGTACGCGCCCCAGCGCGCTGGCTATTACTCCTTTCTGACTGTGCGCGAAGCGCTCGAGTACTACGCGACGCTTCACGACCTCTCCACCGCAAATCGAGCGACGCAGGTCGAAGCCGCCCTGAGAGAAGTCTGCCTACACATCCACGCTACCCGACGCGTCAGCACCCTCTCCGCCAGCCTCGTCCAGCGACTCGGCCTCGCCCAATCACTGATCGGATCGCCGCGCGCGATCCTCCTCGACGAGACTCTCTCCGGCGAGGGCCTCCTCTTCGATCCCGATATCGTCTCGGTTCTCACTCGCCTCACTCGTCGCGGCATCACGATCATTCTTGCGGCGCCCAATCCCGTGGAGCTGCATCGAATCACCGCGCGCATCATCAATATCGTGGAGGGCCGAGTGGCGGCCGCTCGGGGAGAACGGGCCGCGGCAGGCACAAGCACGACGGCGCCGCCCTTCGATCTGCCAGTGCGTCCGCCGCGGTTAGTAGCCGAACAATCCTAGGGACAACGAGTCTCGCGCACTTGGGAACTTCCTCGGCGGCGTTGTATGAGAGCTCCGGGCGTATTCGCTGCAAGGCTAACGGCCCCCTGCTTTGGTTTTGTGGATGCCGTTGCTGCGCCCGACGGAAGGACTAGGCAGTAGTGTTGCCGCCGTTTACCGAGCGACCTACTTTCCGTGATGCCCGGCCCCGATTTCCGCCTCTACAACACGCTCAGCCGAAAAATCGAATCGTTTTCGCCCGAGGATGGCAAAACGGTTCGCATCTACACGTGCGGTCCGACCGTGTACAAACCCGCGCACCTCGGAAACTTTCGCACGTTTTTGTTCGAGGATCTTCTCCGGCGTGTAATCGCGCTCCGGGGCTGGAAGATCGACCAGGTGATGAACCTCACCGATGTCGACGACAAGATCATCAAGTCGGCGAGCGAGCGCGGGCTGAGCATTCGGGAAGTCACCGAGCCCATCACGAAAATCTTCCACGCCGACCGCGCCTTCCTCGGCATCCAGGATGCCGAGGTCTATCCCAAGGCGACGGACCACATCAAGGAGATGATTGCAATCGTCGAGCGGCTCGTCGAACGGAAGCTCGCGTACAAGGCCGACGATGGGACCGTCTATTTCGCGATCGACAAGTTCAAGGGTTACGGAAAGCTCTCGCGCCTCGACACGCGCGAAGTGAAAACCGGCGCCCGTGTACTGCAGGATGATTATTCCAAGGAGAACGCGCAGGACTTCGCCCTTTGGAAAGCGGCCAAGCCCGAGGATGAAGCGACGGGTGCCGCGTGGGACTCACCGTGGGGGCGCGGACGCCCGGGGTGGCACCTCGAGTGCTCGGCGATGGCAATGAAGTATCTCGGTGAAACGTTGGACATCCACGGCGGCGGAATCGATTTGATCTTTCCGCACCACGAGGACGAGATCGCCCAGTCCGAGGGCGCGACCGGGAAACCGTTCTCCCGTTTCTGGTGCCACGGCGAGTTTCTCCTCACCGACGGCAGCAAGATGGCGAAGCGGCTCGGCAACGTCGCGACGGTGCAGGATCTTCGCGACAACGGAGTTCCGGCCGCCGCGTTCCGTCATTTCGTTTTTTCCACGCACTACCGGAAGCAGCTCAACCTGTCGAGCGACGCGCTGGAGGCGTCGATCGAGGGCGTCCGCCGCATCGCCGATTTCGCCGAGCGTCTGGCCGGTGCGAAAGCCGCGACGCCGGAGCTGGAAAAAATCGCCGAGGAAACCGACGCCGAAGTGACCGCCGCCCTGTTCGACGATCTGAACGCTCCGATCGCGCTCGGCGCACTGTTTACCTTCGTGCGTAAGGCGAACGCGGAACTCGATCGAAACGGCGTCGACAAGCGGGCGCTGGAGAAGGCGAGAGAAGTTTTCGCGCGGATCAATTCGGTCCTCGATGTGGTGCCGGTCGCCGCGGGACCGGACCCCGAGCTCGCTCGATGGGTTGAAGAGCGACTCAATGCTCGGAAGGAGGCGAGAGCGAACCGTGACTTCGCAAAAGCCGACTCGATCCGTGCCGAGATCGAAGGACGTGGAATCGCGATTGAAGACGGCGCCCAGGGGACCAAATGGAAGAGGCTGCCCTAGGGCACAGGTTGCGGCAGGGCGACAAAGGAGGGTGTTCTTGGGTCTAACCCTCACAACAGGATCCTTCGGCGAAAACGAGTCGACCCCGCGGCTCCCGGCCCACAATTTCATGACAATGCATGGAAACGAGACGGTCCGCGCGCGGATTGCCCGCGCCTTCATTCTGGGAGTGGGATCCGCTTGCCTTGCTTCGCCTGCACTAACGCAGAGGGCGCGGCCAGTTCTCGAGGTCGCTGGTCGCGACTCGTTGTCCTCGATGGTCGCGTTGGGCACACGATTCCGGATCCGCTCCGGGATTCTCCAGGAGACCCGCGAAGTCATTGTCGCGACGCCACCGGGATACGACCAGGGAAAGGGAAAATTCCCGGTGCTGTATGTGCTCGATGGTGGGCAGAACCTGTTGACGACAGTGAGTGCTTCGCGAGCTTTGGCGGCGGCGGGGCGGATGCCATCGGTCATCGTTGTCGCGATCATAAATACCGAGAGGGATCGCGACTTTACCCCGAAACTGGTTCGGACCAGCGAGCCACCTCCGGAACTGTCGGCAGTTGGCGGCGCGGACGCATTTCTCGGGTTTGTTGGAACCGAGCTGATTCCGGCGGTCGATGCAAAGTACCGGACTCAGCCAATGCGAACGATCATCGGTCATTCGCTCGGGGGCCTCGTCGCAATGCATGCGCTGGCCACCCGGCCAAGCCTGTTCAGAGGCTATCTGACTCTCGAGCCTTCTCTATGGTGGGATGCAAGGGCACCGGTTCAGTTGGTGCTGGATTCGCTTCGCGCACGTCCGCGCGCGGTCGGCAGACTCGTAGCTGTCGAAGGAACGAGCGACGATGGATGGAAGCCGGATTGGGTTGCTCTAGGCAAGGTCGCGCCGGCGCACTTTCGCACCTCGTTCATCCACGTGGAAAACGAGAGTCACGAGAATCTGCCATATCGCGGTATCTACGAAGGCCTCGCGTCTCTCTTTGCGGACTACATGCCCGCGATGCGACATGATCTGTCGCGCGCAACGCTGGCCGCCCTCGAGGAGCAATATGCGGGTATATCCCGCGATTTCGGCTACAATGTGAACCCTCCGCTCAGCGCTTTCCTCAACATCGCGAACAGGGAGGCAAACCAGCGCCGCTTCGCCTCGGCGAGACGAGCGTTGGCGCTGGCGGATTCGCTCTATCCAGGCTCGGCCGACACAAGGTCGTTTCGCAGCGGTGTTGAAGGCGCGGCAGCTGAAGCCTCGCGCAGCGGACTCAAGCCAGTGGAATCGACCGTTCAGTTCAAGCCCTCGACGAAGGCCGAGGCGGCAGCGTTCCTTGGAAAGTGGGATGCGGTCGTCAACGTCGATCCCGGAACACCCATGAAGGGCGACGCGGTGTTCTATCAGCGCGGCGATACGCTGATGCTAGGGTTTACTGCCCGCGGCGTCGCAATCGACGGCGGGGATTTGATCGAGCCACCCACTCCGGTCAGAGTGGAAGGAACTTCAATTGTGTGGGATCGAGAGAATGCTGGCGGGGGAAGGGCGGTGACGTGGGCGCACCTCACATCAGACGGAAAGATCGTGGGCGAGGAGAAAATGACTGGAGGGCGAGAGTTGCCTTCCGGATTTACTCCGCCGCGGGTAACTATCGAAATGACTCGGCGTTAACCAGCGAAAAACGCCGGAAGGCTGTGCCTCGAACGCCACGACTACCGGTCCCGACGCAGGCAGCGAATAGCGAACGGCGTTAAGCGGGCAGCAGGCAGCGGTGTCGTTCGTTTTGCCTCCGGAAAAACGGCGGCCCAGCGGCTAATCGTGAAAGGCTATGATCCTTCGCTGCGGTCGGGTTGACTCACCCCCCTAAGTGGCTATTCTACTAGGCTTGCGATAAAAAAATCGCTGTTTGTTGCTGACGTAGCTCAATTGGCAGAGCAGCTGATTTGTAATCAGCAGGTTGGGAGTTCGATTCTCCCCGTCAGCTCTGCCGACGAACTTGGATTCACAAAGTGCGAAAACCGGTGGGGTGCCCGAGTGGCCAAAGGGAGCAGACTGTAAATCTGCCGGCTAACGCCTACGAAGGTTCGAATCCTTCCCCCACCATGGAAGTAGGGGCGGGTTTTTTTGTGTGTGGTGGGTCTCGATAAACGGTCGTACGCGGGAGTAGCTCAGTTGGTAGAGCGCTAGCCTTCCAAGCTTGATGTCGCGGGTTCGAGTCCCGTCTCCCGCTCTAGCATGGTGCGCGTGGCAGAGGTCGCTCGAGGTAGTGAAGCTGGCAGCTGGTGGCTTCAAGCAGGTAGCTGGCAGCTTGTTCGGTTAAGCAGTTCCCCGCTCGCGTAGCTCAGTTGGTAGAGCACACCCTTGGTAAGGGTGAGGTCATCGGTTCAATCCCGATCGCGAGCTTGTACTAAACAGAACGCATTGAGGACGAAATGAGCAAAGAGAAATTCAATCGGACGAAGCCGCACGTGAACGTGGGAACGATTGGCCACGTCGATCACGGGAAGACGACCTTGACCGCCGCGATCACCGCCATCCAGTCGAAGAAGGGCCTGGCGTCGGCAGTGGCATTCGACCAGATCGACAAGGCGCCTGAAGAGCGCGAGCGCGGCATCACGATCGCGACCGCCCACGTGGAGTACGAGTCGGA
>Ga0193727_1001247_pt1 | contig 10487 bp, 5 predicted proteins | sample H2c2metaG_FD_143051 | JGI IMG/M metagenome (GOLD analysis project Ga0193727, IMG submission 143051) | Soil microbial communities from a riparian zone of the East river system, Colorado, United States - H2c2 | ecosystem: Environmental > Terrestrial > Soil > Riparian zone | place: USA: East River...
GGTACTGGGGTTCGTCGCCTCGCGCTGGAAAGCCGCCGACCTGTCGCAGCTGCACGAATGGGGTCTTGGCGGTCGCCGCTTCGGCAGCTGGATCACCTGGTTCCTGCTCGGCGGCGACGTCTACACGGCCTATACCGTCGTGGCCGTTCCCGCGCTGGTGTTCGCGATCGGTGCGTACGGGTTTTTTGCCCTGCCCTACACCATCATCGTCTATCCGCTGGTCTTCGCCATCATGCCGCGGCTGTGGAATGTCTGTCACAAGCACAACTATGTAACGACTGCCGATTTCGTCGAAGGACGTCATGGCAGCCGCTGGCTTGCGCTGGCGGTCGCGCTGACCGGCGTGCTGGCTACGATGCCGTATATCGCGCTGCAACTCGTCGGCATGCAGGTCGTATTCGAAGGCATGGGCTTCGGCGGCGTCAAGGAAGGCGGCGAGATTGCCTTGGTAATCGCCTTCGTCATCCTCGCGCTGTACACCTATACCAGCGGCCTGCGGGCGCCGGCGATCATTGCCTTCGTCAAGGACATCATGATCTACGTCTTCGTACTCGCTGCGATCATCATCATCCCGGCGCAGCTCGGCGGCTATGCCGCCATGTTCGATGCCGCCGACAAGGCGTTTCAGGCGAAACCGCCGACGCCGCCGAGCGGCATCGTGCTGCAGCCATCCCAGGTCACCGCGTTCGCAAGCCTTGCCCTCGGTTCGGCGCTGGCGCTGTTCCTGTATCCACACACGGCAACCGGAACGCTGGCCGCGTCGGGTCCGAACGTGATCCGCAAGAACGCGATCTGGCTGCCTGCCTACACGATTGCACTCGGACTGATCGCAATGCTCGGCTACATGGCGATCGCCGCTCACGTCACCGCCAAGGGCACGGCGGTCGTGCCGGCACTGATCATGCAGAGTTTTCCGGAATGGTTTGCCGGATTCTGTTGCGCTGCGATCGCGCTCGGCGCGCTGGTGCCGGCGGCGATCATGTCGATCGGTGCGGCGAATACCGTAACGCGCAACATCTGGCGGCCCTACATCAACAGCAACATGACGGCTGCACAGGAATCGACCGTGGCCAAGGTGACATCGCTGGTCGTCAAGTTCGGCGCGCTGGTCTTCGTGGTATTCCTGCCGCTCGACTTCGCCATCAACCTGCAACTGCTCGGTGGCATCTGGATCCTGCAGATCTTCCCGGCAGTCATCCTCGGCCTGTACACGCGCTGGTTCCATCCGACCGGATTGATCACCGGCTGGGTCGTGGGCATGTGCCTCGGCACCTGGCTGAGTTGGTCGCAGGGTCCGAAACCGCTTCCGGTCTGGGATTTCTTCGGCATGGGCAAGGTGTATATCGGCCTGATCGCGCTGGCGGTGAACATCATCATCGCGGCGATCATCACGCTGGCGTTGAGCAGGGCCGGACATCCGGATGCGACGCGCGATGCCGATTATGAGGATGCCCCGGGCACCGCTGCCTGACACACGGGTGCGGGCGCGATCGGCGTCAGAGATCCAGGCTGACGCCGATCCAGGCGGCGCGCGGTGCGCCGGGACTGAGCAATCGCGGGTCGGTGAATTGCGGCAGCACCGCGGTCGCGTCGCCGATCACGCCGAAGTCGGCGTAGCGCCGGTCGAAGATGTTCTGCAGGCGCAGGTAAGTCGAAAAGTGCGCGCCGGCGCGATAGACCGCGCGCAGGTTGACCAGCGCGAAGCCGCCGATCGGCGCCAGCAGGTTGGCTTCGTCGCCGCGCAGGTACTGCGCTGAATTGTATACAATGTCGCCACCCAGCGTGAATTGGCGCGTGATCGCGTAGTCGGCGCCGAGCTTGACCGTGTTCTGCGGAAGTCCCGGCAAGTGGTCGCCTTTTTCGACCCCGATCAGGCCGGTGTCTGGATCGGCATCCGGGTGATTGGCACTGATCTCCGAGAACGGCGTCAGATAGCGCGCATCCAGGTGCGTGCAATTGACGAACCAGTCGATGCGATTGTCGAATGCCTTGCCGGAGAGCGAGGCCTCGAGCCCCTGGCGCCGCGTATCGCCGATATTGGCGAAGAAGCCCTCGTTCGACTGCGCGCCGCCGGTCGCCTGGAATTCGATGTCGTCGACATTGGTGGTGCGAAACAGCCCGGCTTTCCAGCGCGTCGTACCGAACCAGCCACCATCGAAACTGCCACGCAGGCCGCTTTCCCAGTTCTTGGCGACGACCTGCTTGAGCGGCGGATCGGCCACGAACTCGTTCGGCAGCTTGCACGGCGCATCGGGACTCGAACAGGCCAGTTCGACCGCGGTCGGCGCGCGCGTGGATTCGCTGTAACCGCCGTACAGGTTCACTGCCGGCGTCCACTGCCAGGTCATACCGAGCGCCGGATTGAGCCGACCAAAGCGATGCTCGCCATTGAGATCGGGATTCGTGCCGGCGACATCCTCGATCACCGAGTGGGTATGGTTGTAGCGCGCCGATGCGGTCAGGGCCAGGCGCTCGGTCAGGCTCACCGTGTCCGTTGCGTAGGCGCCGATGTTGACGTTGTAGGCGTAGACATCCAGGGCATCGTCCGGCACGAACACGCCGGAGTTCGCCGAAGTGATCGAGCTCAACGGCAGGTCCGGATCGACGATCAGGTTGGCCAGTTCGAGCAACGCGGAGTAACCGACGCGCCCGTGGTCGTAGTCGACGCCTGCGGCGAACTGGTTGCGCAAGCCGAACAGCTTACTCTTGTCGACCCACTGCAACGACCCGCCGTAGCTGAGCTGCCTGCGCACGCCAATGTTGTTGATCGCGTCGAAGGTCGATGGCACACGATTGCCGAACTGGTCGATGACCGGCGCGTCGCCCTCGCACAGAAAACCGTCACCGTCGTCGCAGAGGTTGAAATCGCTGGCGTCGCCGTTGTAGGAGCGCGTATTGACCTGGCGCTTGAACATCGCCGCCGACAGCGTCGAGTCGGCGCTGAAGCGGTAGCTGCCTTGCAGGTTGATCAGGCTGTAGTAGTTCTGCGTGCGGTCCGGCGCCGTGAACACGCTCTCCGGCCGGATCGCCACGGCTTCGATCGGCGAGGCGCCGTTGCCGTTCAACTTGGTTTCGGAATGTGCCAGATGCAGGTCGACCGAGGCATTGTCCGCGCGCCAGCTCAGTGTGCCGAGAAAACCGGTGGCGTTGGAGTTCGAGTAATCGCGCCAGCCGGTTTCCTCGAAATGGTTGGCCAGCAGGTAGTAGCCCCAGGTGCCGTTGTTGTTGCCGCCCTGCAGCGTGCTTTCGCTGCGCCCGAACGAGCCGCCGGAGGTCTCGGCGTGCAGACCTGGATCGCTGAAGCCGTCCTTGCTCCTGATCTGGATCGCACCGCCGAGCGTGTTCAGGCCGAATACCGGATTGGCGCCCGAGATCACCGACATCGTCGAGATCATCTCTTCCGGGATCAGGTCCCAGTTGACGCTGTCGCCGAACACCTCGTTGACGCGCACGCCATCCAGATAGACCGAAACGCCCTGCGAACCGCCGAGCAACGGCGATGCGGTGAAACCGCGAAACTGCAGATTCGGCTGCAGCGGATTGGCGGTCGCCGAATTGATCGTCACGCCGGTCATGTTGCGGTTCATGTAGTCGGTGATGCTGAGCGTCTGCGTGCGGTCGAGTTCACCGCTGGTCGTCGACTGCACGTTGTACGGAATCATCGCTTCGGGCAGGTCGGCGCCCTGCTGCGGCGTCACGCCGATGACGTGGATCGTTTCGAGGTCGGCGGCATCCTGGCCGTGGCCGGTTTGCGCTTCGGCTTGCACGCGCGCAAGGTCGCCCGCGTCCAGCGCGTGCGCCGCGGGAATCAACAGCGCGAGGCAGATCGCCGCTGCCCGCATGTTCGCGGCGACTTGCACCGTCCTTCGTTTGCGCTGCATTGCGCCAGGCCCCATGGTGATCGATGCCGTTTTTTACCGCATCGCGGCGCCGTTTGCGGCAGCGCAAGACTCCGCGGGACGTCCTCCCGCACGGCCGCAGGAAAATTTCCCAAACGCGTGGATCGCGTGTGCCAGAGGCGGCTCAGATTGCTCCGCCTGCCAAGGCCGCTGTGCGTCCGTTGCGTCGCCGGCGCATGCTGGCCTGCGCCATCAGGACGCCGGCGGTCGCAGCGACGGCTTCGGCAATGCGAATGCAGCAGCCACCTTCAGCCCGGGGCGTTCGCCTTCAGGTCTCGCAGGCCCGATCTGCAGGTCGCTACCGAGCGCCCACGCGCGCTCGCGCATACCGGCCAGTCCATTGCCGAGCTGGATGCCGCCGGCGATATCGTCGATGCCGATGCCATCGTCCTCGACCGACCACGACAGCGTGCTGCCAGCGGCGGCAAGCGAGACCTCGGCGCGCGTTGCGCCGGCGTGACGCACGCTGTTGGTCAGCGCTTCCTGGGTGAGCCGGTAAATTGTGAGCGCCAGCTCGTCCGGGATCGACACCTCGCCGATGGCGTAGAGCAGCGTGAAACGCGTCTGCCCGCCGGGACGATCGTTCCAGCTGCGCACCAGATCGGCCATGAGTTTTTCCAGCGAGGCGGCGAATCCCGACGCACGCGCGTCGAGCGGTCGCAGTCGCGACAGCAGTTCGCGAATATCCTGCTGCAGCCGCTCGCAATGCGCGGTCATTCCGTGCAATACCTCCCGCAGCTGCGGCTGATCGGCGGTCCTGCGCGTCAGCCAGCTGATGTCGGCGCGCATGGCGGTGAGGCGCTGGCCGAATTCGTCGTGCAGTTCGCGCGACAGGCGCGTGCGTTCGTCTTCCTGCGAGGACACGAGCTTCAGACTCAGCGCACGCCGCTGCTCCTGCGCGGTCGTCAGGCTCGCGGCCATGTGGTTGAGAGCGCGACCGATCGCGTCGGTCTCCGCGAACGGCAGTTGCGGCAGCCGGTGGGAAAGATCGTTGCGCTGAAACCTGTCGATCGCGCCTAGTATCGGCGTCATCGGCGCCAGGGCGCGACGCAGTGTCCAGTACAGCGCGAGCAGGGTCGCAGCCGCATAGCCGAGCAGCACCAGCAGCATGCCGAGCAGATTGTCGAGCGCCTCCTGCTGTTCGCTGGCCGGGTTCAGCGACAACGACGCGAGAAAGCGCCGGCCATCGTCGCGTTGCAGCAACCACGGCGTCGTAGCCTCCAGCTGCGGCGCCGGCATGCCGGGCGCGATCGCCGCAAACGCCCGCTGCAGCAGCGTCGGTGACTCTTCCGCGCTCGTCGCGACCAGCACGCGGCCATCGCCATCGCTCAAGCTGAAGCGCACGTGGCGCAGGTTGCGCGACGAATTGACCCGGCGCAGCGACTCGACATTGGCGCCGATGTCGGCGGCCGGTCCGTTCTCGAGCGCGTACAGATATTCGAACAGGCGCACTTCGTCCGCGGCGCCGCGCTCTTCGCGCTTGACGTCGAACTGGGCGCGCCACATCGCCAGGCACAGTGCCGCCACCAGGATCACGACGCTGATCATCACGATCCGCCGGACGATGTAACGTGACATGTTCATGAGATGCGGAAGATCAGACCAGGTTCTGGCGCAACGCGATCCGCATCAGATCGATGTCGCTGGCGACGCCGAGCTTCTGCTTGATCGACGTGTGGTAGTTCGCGACGGTTTTTGTGCTCAGATTCAGCGCGCGCGCGATGTCGGCCGGCGCGCGCCCGGAAACGAGCTGACGAAAAATCTCGAATTCGCGCGTCGACAGCAGCTTCAACGGATCGTCTTGCCCGGCGTAGCGCGATATCGCGAGCGCATGCGCGATGTCGGGGCTCAGGAACAGCTTCCCGGCCGCGACGTCGTAAATGGCCTTGACCAGAATCTCCGGCGCACTGCTCTTGGTGACGTAGCCGCGCGCTCCGGCATCAAGCGCACGCTCTGCCATGCCGGCGTCGTCATGCATGCTGAAGATGATGACGCGCGCATCGGCTTCACGCGCGAACAGACGCTGCAGCAGCGCCAGGCCGCTGGTGTCCGGCATCGAGATGTCGAGCACGAGCACGTCCGGCCGAAATTCCAGGTAGCAACGGTAGGCCTGATCGCCGGTTTCAGCTTCGGCGACGACATCGATGTTCGGAAATTCCTCGAGCAGGCGCCGAAATCCGGAGCGCACGATCGCGTGATCGTCGACCAGCACGACGCGGGTTCGCTGCCGGTTCATCGCTTGCCTGCGCGCACGCTCGTTCGCATGGCAGGCATGATCGCATGCGCACCGGCGCACATGCATCCGGGAAAATTTCATGCGGCCGCCCCCGGGCGTGACCGGCGCCGCTACGGGCGAAACGATTACACTGCTGCGATTGACGGCAGCTGCTGCGGCGCGAACGATTGCTCCGGCAGATTGTCCAAACATCCCGATCACCACCTGCGCCCGAGGTCGCCCGCATGAACGCAACGCCGTACCGCTCGCTCGCGCTTGCCGCGTGTGTCGCCTTCGCCACGTGCTGCGCAAGCGGTGTCGCTGCAGCGTCGCTGGCCTACGTCGCCAACCAGGAAAACGGCACGCTGTCGATCATCGATACGGCGAAGGACGAAGTCGTGCGCACGATTCCCGAACACGGCAGGATCGGACAGAAGATCCAGGCCGTCGTCACCGACCCCGCGGAAAAGACCGCGTTCGTCGTCGATGCCGAAGGCAACGCCCTGGTCACGGTCGATCTCGCGTCGGGCGAGGTCAGGCAGCGCATTGCCGTCGGCAAGAGCCCGGAAGGCGCGTCGTTGTCGCCATCGGGCAAGACGATCGCCGTCTGCGTCGAGGACGACAACGAGGTCGCCATGGTCGACGTGGCGAGCGCGGCCGTCGTGCGCAAAATTCCGACTCAGGGCAAGAACCCCGAGCATTGCGTGTTCACTCCGGACGAACGCTGGCTGATAACGACCAATGAAAACTCCAACGACATCGACATCATCGATCTGAAGGCCGGCAAGTCGATCGCGAAGATTGCGACGTCCGGTCATCCACGCGGCGTCGCCCTGCTGCCGGGCGGGCAGGTCGCCTACGTTGCGCAAGAAACTTCCGGCGGCGTCGACATCGTCGATCTCGCCAGGCACGCCGTCACCGGTTCGATCGCGACCGGGTTGCGGCCGGCCGACGCCGTGGCGAGCCGGGATGGCAAACGTGTCTTCGTGGCCAACGGTGGTGAAGGGTCGGTCTCGGCAATCGACGTCGCCAGCGGCAAGATCAGCGGCACCGCGACCGTCGGCAAGCGTGCCTGGAACATGGCCTTGTCGCTGGACGGCGGCAAGTTGTATACCGCCGACGGCCGTTCGAACAGCGTCAGCGTGATCGACACCGCGACCTTCAAGACGATCAAATCGATACCGGTCGGCGGCTTGCCATGGGGCGTTTGGATCCGCACGCCCAAATAGCCTTCGCCGGCCGCCCGCCCGCGCAACTGCAGCGAATCTTCGGCGCCGAGCAGGATAAATCCTCTTCCGTCCGCATTCAGCCGGCATTTATTTGCTGCGCCGGTTTCGATACACCCTGCTGCGCGTGAGGCGCAGTGTTCCACCCTGCCCGCGCCAAGCAACCTCGCCAGAGCGTTCATCGCGGCCGCGGTTTTCCGCGGCGCCATGCGCCGGCCGCCATGTATTGCAACGATTGCGCGCGGCTCCGGCCCAAGCGCAGCAATGTATTGCACGTGATGGCATCACCCTTGCTTGTTCGGCCTGCAACAGCACTACTGACTGGCATTTGTGCGAGTAGAGGTCTAGCTTTGTCGCAACAACAACAAGATGGCAGCACGAGCCACGCAGCCGTCGAGTGCACTTCCAATATCACAGCAGCAACACACAGCGGAGGGAAAATAATGAAAGGCTCAAACGATTCACCGCGCACCACACAACCGCGGCGCATGCAGCGTTCGCTGTTGCTGATGATGCTCGCCGCAGGCACGACCTTGCTGGCTTCGCTTTCGGCAATCGCCGCGACGGACGCCGAGCAGTTCGCACGCTTCAAGGATCCTACCCAGTGGGGTGCGCCAGCGGGGAACCTCAATCAGACCCGATACAGCGAGCTGAAGGACATCAACACCGGTAACGTCAAGGACATGCAGATGTCCTGGGCGCAATCGACCGGTGCGTTGCGTGGCCATGAGGGCCAGCCGCTGGTGATCAATGATATTGGCGGCAAACCGATGATGATCTTCATCAGCGGCTGCCCCGACATGTCGAAGTGCAACATCGTGCAGGCGCTCGATCTGTCCGATCCGGATCATCCGGTGCAGGCATGGAGCTACATGAAGACGTCCGGCCGCGATGAATCCGCGGTACCGCGCGCGTGCTGCGACACGGTCAACCGCGGCGGTTCGTATGCCGAAGGCAAGTTCGTGTTCGGCACGCTCGACGGCTATGTCATCGCGCTCGACGCGGCGACGGGCAAGGAAGCATGGGTCGTCAAGCACGCGCATCCGGACAAGGGCGAGACGATCACGCCTGCGCCGATCATCGTCAACGACAAGGTGTTCATCGGCTTCGGCGGCGACGAATTCGCAGCCCGCGGCCGCGTGACAGCGTATGCGTTGGCCGACGGCAAGAAGGTGTGGGAGTTCTACAGCAACGGCACCGACGAAGACATCGGCATGACGCCGGACACGAACAAGGCGCATCCCGAATACGGCGTCGCCGGCAAGGATCTCGGCAAGACCTATCCGGGTGACGAGTGGACACGCGGCGGTGGTGCGGCATGGGGCTGGTATGCGTACGATCCGGACCTGCACCTGGTGTACTACGGAACCGGCAACCCCGGTCTGTGGAGTCCGTCGTTCCGCTGCGGCGCCAAGCCGCAGACGCAGGCTGCCTGCAACGCCGGCCCGTTCGACAACAAGTGGTCGATGTCGATCTTCGCGCGCAATGTCGATACCGGCAAGGTTGCCTGGGTCTACCAGAAGACGCCGTTCGACCAGTGGGACTATGACGGCGTCAACGAAGTCATCCTCGTCGACAACATCAAGGACACCGGCGGCAAGGCGCACAAGGCCCTGGTCGAATTCGACCGCAACGGCTTCGCCTATGTGCTCGATCGTGCCGATGGCGGGCTGTTGCATGCCCACAAGTACGTGACGACGAACTGGGCCGAGAAGGTCGACATGAAGACCGGCCGTCCGGTCAAGGTCGCCGAGCATTCTCCGCTGCTGCCGCAAGCCAATGTACAGGCCTGCCCGTCCGCCATGGGCGGCAAGGATCAGCAGCCGGCATCGGTCGATCCGGCCGATCCGGCCAACTTCTACGTACCGACCAACAACTGGTGCATGGAGTTGAATCCGCAGGAACGCTCGCACACGCAGCAGGGCACGGTCTACGTGTTCGCCAATGTGTACATGTATCCGGAAAAACCGGGCGTGACCGGCAAGCTGAAGAAGTTCAACGTCGAAACCGGCAAGACCGAGTGGGAAATTCCGGACCAGTATCCCAACTGGGGCGGCACGCTCACGACGGCCGGCGGCCTGGTGTTCTACGGATCGCTCGGCGGTGACTTCCGCGCCGTCGACCGCAACACCGGCAAGGTGCTTTGGTCGCGCAAGCTGTCGTCCGGCATCATCGGCAATCCGATCACCTATTCGGTGAAGGGCAAGCAGTACGTGTCGATCCTGTCCGGTATCGGCGGCTGGATCGGGTTGCCGGCTGTCGCTGGCCTGGATCTGAACGACAAGTTCGGCGCAATCGGCGCAACCGCGATGGCCAAGGCTGCGGGCCTCAATCACATCCCGCAAGGCGGCACGCTGTTCACCTTCCGCATCGGCGGTTGATGACGGCAGTTCGTTCGTAGAGTGATCAACGCCCGGCGCCGGCACGCCGGGCGTTTTTTTGCAGAAATGCGTTTTCCAAGAGATTCCCGCGTACAAGTTGCTTTGCAGTGCCGTGCTCTACCCTCGCGGCTTGAATCTTCTTGCTCGCTCGCTGTCTCAAGCAATGTATTCCGGGAGGAGTGGCAGCATGAAATTCCTGTTTGCACTGGGCCTGTTCGCCGGCGCGTTTGCGACCGCCCAGGCTGATGCCGCGGAATCGCTGAAACTGAAATCGCTGACGATCTGCGCCGACCCCGGCAACATGCCGTTGTCGAACCAGAAAGGCGAAGGCTTCGAGAACAAGATTGCCGAAGTGCTCGGCAAGACGCTCGGCGCCAGCATCACCTATTACTGGCGACCGTCGATCGAGCGCGGCCTGATGCGCACGACACTGTCCGAGGGCAACTGCGACGTCTGGCTCGACATGCCTTCGGACACGGAGGGCGCGACCGTCACGACAGCGCTTTATCGCTCGACCTTCGTCTTTGCCTATCGCAACGACAAAGGCTTCGGCTCGTTCAAGACGCTGGATGACCCGCGCCTGCTGAACCTGAGCATCGGCGTATTCCAGGTGTCGGCCGTACGCCAGGCGCTGGCCCAGCACGGCATCATGGCGAACACCGTGATCCACTACCTGAGCCACAACGGTGACATCGTCGAGGAAAACCAGCCGTCATTCCAGGTCCAGCAGGTCGTCGATGGCAAGCTCGACATCGCCGCCGCGTGG
>Ga0193727_1001248_pt1 | contig 10477 bp, 10 predicted proteins | sample H2c2metaG_FD_143051 | JGI IMG/M metagenome (GOLD analysis project Ga0193727, IMG submission 143051) | Soil microbial communities from a riparian zone of the East river system, Colorado, United States - H2c2 | ecosystem: Environmental > Terrestrial > Soil > Riparian zone | place: USA: East River...
GCGCTTCGACGGGCAGACGACCAATGGTCCAGTGAGCTGGAGCACGCGGGTTTTCTTCCCGGATCGCTCGCGCGAGAATCCATTCGTGGCCCGGTTGTGGGCCACCCAGCGCGTTGGATACCTGAGCGCGGAAAAGAGAAAGCACGGCGGATCCCAGGAAATCAACGACGAGATCCGCGAGTTGGGAGAACGTTACGGCATTCCGACCGAGTTCTCATCTTATTTGGTGGTGGAGCCGGGAACGGTGCGCCTGAGAGGCAACATTGGCTCGGGAACAACGCAGCTCCAGAGTGTCGTAACCGGTGCGGCGACGAACGCGCCGGCTGCCGCTCCCGCCGTTCAATTTGAAGCCGCGAAGCAGGCAGCTGCTCAACGCTCGGCAACGAGCCTCTCGGCGGCGGATGCGTCCGCAAACATGGGCTACGCCGGAATGGGTCGGAGCGACAATGTGACCAAGGCAGGCACCGTGACATTTGTCCTGCGGGATAGCGTATGGACGGATGTGCGGTACAAGAAATCCGGTATGGTGCTCCAGGTGAAGCCATTCTCGGATGCGTACTTCAAGCTGATCGAGATGATTCCTGATCTGCGCGAGCCATTCTCGGTGGGCGAGCGCGTCATAGTAGCGGGACGCAGCATGGCGATTGAGCTGACTTCGTCGGGGAAGGAACGTCTCACCGACGCCGACACAACGCTGGTGCGGGACCGCTGGTGACAGGGTGACAGACGTCGAGCGACTCTTCCGAACATACAACGCCGCGCTGGTGCGATACCTGACGCGGCGGCTGGGAGATCGCGACTGGGCCGAGGAAGTTGCTCAGGAGACGTTCGTGCGGGCGCTGAGGCAGACTTCGATACAGAACGAGCGAGCCTGGCTGTTTGCAGTTGCGACCAATCTCGTAAGGGATGAAGCGAGGAAGGACATGAGACGCCGCAAGCATCTGGCGCTTCTCGCGGAGCAGGAGCGCGATGAAGTAGTAGAGCCCGAAGAAACGACGCTCGAGCGCGCGCAGGACGCAGCGATGGCGCGGAAGGCGGTGGATGCGCTGGCGGAGCGGGACAGGCTAGCGCTCCTCATGAGGGAAGAAGGGTTGGACTACAACGAGATCGCCGAAGCTTTGCAGCTGTCGCCCGGCTCGGTGGGGACGACGCTCTCGCGGGCGCGCCGCCGGCTGGTGGAGAGCTACGAAGCATTGCAGAAAAGTCGCGAAGAGAGAGAGAAGAATGCAGCATCTTGACGAAGGAACCATTCACGCGTGGCTGGACGGCGCGCTGAGCCCCGACGAGGCAGCGCGGGTTGAAGCGCACGTGGCGGAATGTCCGCAGTGCGCGGCGGCTGTAGCGGAAGCGCGTGGATTCATCGCCGCGTCTTCGCGTATTCTGACTGCTCTCGATCACGTACCGCGCGGAGTCGTGCCCGTCGCCCGTCCAGCCAGGTGGAGCAATCCCGCAATGTGGCGCGCGGCAGCAGCAGTGCTCGTGGTTGCGGCAGGGAGTCTGGTGGTGGTCAGAAACACCGGAAGGGATTCCAAGGCCGGATACACATTTATTGAGACTGCGGATACGGCTCCAGTACTACAATCCGCCTCGCCGATTACAATTCTGGCCAAGCCTTCTCAAGGGGCAGCAGGCAGTGCTGTGCAACAGAATGTCAGTCCGGCTCAGAAGAGCGTCGAGAAAAGAGTAGCAACTGATGCGGCGGTTCCCACAGAGCAGACGTTGGCGACGACTCGTTCGCGTGTCGCCGAATCGGGAAACGCGGGGGCTCTTTCTTCGCGCCCCAACATCGTGACGAGCGATAACAGTGTGGCAGCAACGCCGACAGCGCCCGCCGCCAACGACAGTGCGGGAAAAATCTCGCCAGCTTCGGGATATGCGAGTGTCCAACCACCACAATCCCGGATCATGCTTCGAGGAATGACGGCCCTTTCTAACGACAGGGATTCCACTGGCGTGCTCGAGCCCCTTAAGGTCGTTGGCAGGCCGAGACAGATCGGCGCAAAGATCACGCTGTATGAAGTGACGCCAACTGATACGGTCACTCTCACCGAGTTAATGAACGTACAACTGGAATCGGTGGTCGTAACCCGTATGTCTGAGCCGACGAAGGAGCGAATGGAGGGCCAGGCTGCTGGAAAGGCCGCGGCGGCTCCATCTCCGCAGCGCACGGACGCTGCTGTTGCGAGCCGACAGGATTCTCAGCGCGAAGCAGGAGGCGTAGCAGGAGCGGAGCAGGCACGCGCACGATCAGTACCCGCGCCTGTAACGGCAGTCGGGACTGCGAATGGAGTAACCACTGTCACCTGGACGGATGCAGGCAGCGGGAATGTGCTGAAGCTGTCCGGACGCCTGCCTCTACCGCAGCTTCAGCAGATAAAAATCAGAATTGAAAGGGAGAGAGCAGCTGCGGCTGCGGCGGCCAAGAAGAATCCTTGACTACTCGGTCAGCCCTGCGGGGCGGCGTCCTGGAGCGCCATTCCCATCGAGTGATATCCCTTGTCCACGTACACGACGGTGCCGGTGATTCCGGTAGCGAGCGGACTGGATAAAAAGGCGGCTACTCTTCCGACTTCTTCCGCCTGGAGCGGCTCGGTGAGCGGCGAGTTGCCGGCGCAGTACTGGACCATCTTCTCGATGATTCCGATAGCACTCGCTGCCCGGGACGCCAGCGGACCGGCGGAGATCGTGTTGATGCGGACTCCGTATTTTCGGCCCGCCTCGAACGCCAGAACACGCGTGTCGCTTTCGAGCGCCGCTTTTGCGGACGACATCCCGCCGCCATAGCCCGGAATCACCCGCTCGCTTGCCATGTAAGTGAGGGAGAGAAACGACCCGCCCGGGCGCATCAGTGGGGCAAGCCGCGAGACCATCGACACCAATGAGTAAGCGCTGACGCCGACAGCGGTGAGGTATCCGCTTCGGCTCGTCTCGAGCAGCGGTTTCTTTACCTCGGGGCCGTTCGCCAGCGAATGGATCACAATGTCGAGCGAATTCTTGCCAAAATCCGTCTCGATGCGTCGGGCAAGGCCATCGATCGTGAAATCGCCGGTTTCCTTGTACCGCTTATTCGTCCGAATGTCTTCTGGCGCGTCGGTAAGGGTGTCGTAGGCGGCGTCGAGCGGGTAAATCTTCTCGAACTCCAGAAGCTGTCCGCTCGACAACTTTCGGGATCCGTCCATCTTCCCGCGCTCCAGCAAATTCATGAAGATGTTGAGGGCAGGGGGCCAGGTCCCGACCGAGACGCTTGCCCCCGCTTCTGCCAGTGATTTTGCGATTGCGAAGCCGAATCCGGCGTCGTCGGCGACCCCCGCCACCAACGCGCGCTTGCCGGTGAGATCGATTGTCAGCATTTGGGTGATATCGCGATTTGAGTACTGAATGACAAGGGGTAAGACTCTTGCATTTCAGCAATGAGAGGAGGCGATTCCTACTCTTAAACCGGAGCCCTGCTTGTTCGGAAAGTGGATCAATGTCGCGCTGGTGGCCACAACCATCGCGGCAACTGCAGGCGCCCAGGTTCAGGATACAATCAACAAGAAGACCCCGCTCTTTGTCGGGAAGGATGCGCTGATTCTGGGCGCTTTTACCCTCGGCACGGTCGCGGTCGCACCGCTCGATGTGGCTGTCGCAAAAAGGCTGCAGTATCCCTGGGTTCAGGCGAATCGGTTCCTCGAGAGATCGGCAACGGGGTTGCGGCTGCTCGCTGTGCCTGGTTCACTCATCACCGGAGCGGCTCTGTACGGGATTGGCCGCGCTGACGGACAACGACGTCTTCAGGCTCTCGGACTGCATAGCGTGGAGTCGATACTTATTTCCGACGTTGTAGGGGGCACGATCAAACTTGTGGCCGGTCGCGCGCGTCCATACGCCGATATCGATAATCCCGCTGACTTTCAGCTGTTCAGAGGGTTCTCGGACGACAAGTATCGGTCCTTTCCTTCCGGACATACGATCAACGCATTCGCCTTTGCATCGACGGTTACCCGCGAGGTACAGTTCTGGTATCCGCGTTCCGCGTTCTATGTGGGCACGGTGTTCTATGGTGGAGCAACGTTGATGGGACTATCCCGGATCTACAACAACCAGCATTGGGCGAGCGATGTCATGGGAGGAGCAGCACTCGGAACTCTGATCGGGATCAAGGTTGTGAAGTTCACCCATTCGAATCCGGACAATCGCATCGACGGAGAGCTTATCAAGGGTAAAAAGAGCTCACCGGCGCGGATCATTCCGCTCGTGTCATTCCAATTCTGAGGCTCGCCGCCATCACCGCGAGAAATGCGTGGAGCTGAATGGGATCTTCATTCTGGCGGAGCTTCCGGAGGAAGTGGCCGGCAAGATACGCGAGCTCAACGAGCGCTACGATCCGAAACTCGCCCGTTATAAACCGCCCCACATCACCCTGACGGGATCTTCGGGCGCCGGTCCGATCCCTCCGTCCGTCAGCGTCGAAGAAATCCGGACCAGACTGGAGCCAATCGCCGCCGAGACCGCGCCGATTACAGTGTCGTTCAAGGCGCCGCAGCGATTCATGCATACGGACATCATCGTCCTTCCGATCGATCCGTACGGTCCGCTCAGAGTTCTGCACGACAGGATCTTCACCAGCGGCCTGCCCTTCGGGCGAGCGCGGTACACTTTTAGCCCACATTCGACACTCAGCCTGTACCAATCGCTCGATGCGAAGTCGATCCGTGAGCTGCTAAAGACACGACTGCCGGAGCCGTTCGTGATAAACGCGATCCAGGTCTATCACACGCGGGATCCGCAGCCTTCACGAAAGCTTCTGGAGCTCGCACTGGCCGGTGGATCTAAAAAAGATTGAGGTCGGGTGGCGCGCGCTGTGGATGCGCCTGCTCGGGTGGATGCTACCCGGGCCGGCCGAGGCCACGTTGCCACCGCCGACCAACCCGGACTTCCGAGTGCTCTTTATCCGCTACGAGCGGATCGGGGACATGATCATGGCTACGTCCCTGATCCGGACCATCGCGAACGTACTCCCCGGCGGCAAAGTCGATGTCCTGGCGAACCCGGCGACCGCGCCCGTGCTCGAGGGGAATCCTCACGTGGGCAACGTGCTGGTGCTCGATCGAAAGTCCGTGCACAGCTACAGGCAGCTGATGAAACGGCTAAGGAAGGAGCGCTACACGGTGATGGTCGATGGTCGGATCAACAATCCGCCGATCTTCACCTCGACGCCGTTGCTGATGTATGCGGGCCGGGCGCGCTACAGAGTTGGCGCCGGTGGTGATAGCAAGCCGCGCATCTACAACGTCTCGGTACCGGAGTGGAACCGCGTAGAGCACTACATCGAAGGCTCGAAGGAGCTGGCGGTTCCCTTCGGAGTAAACCCGGAAGCAGTGGACTGGCAGCCGGAAATATTTCTGTCCGCGGAAGAACGAACGCGTGCGGAGGAGCGCTGGAAGGAAGCCGAGGCAATGTCGGGGAAAGCCGATACAGAAGCGCGGGGAAGTGTGAAGCGGCTGCTGGTGAATCTTTCGGCGTCGGAGCCCAAGCGGAGGTGGCCGGATGGAAAGTTCATCGCGACGCTGCGCACGGCGCGCGAGCGTGCTCCGAACATGCCGATGGTCGTGATCGGACTGCCGGTGGAATGGGAGAGCGTTCAGGCGGTAGCCAATGCAGTCGGTGCGCTTCCGGTTCTGACTCCGCAGCTCCGCGAAGCGTTCGCGCTGGTCGGAACGGCGGATCTGGTATTCACGCCGGACACTAGCATCTCGCATGCAGCGTCGGCATTCCGGAGACCCTCGCTGGTGCTGCTGAAGAGGGAGCACAAACCGTACGCTCCCTGGAATACGCCCGGCGAGATCATCGCCTGGAATGAAGCCGAAATCCACCAGATGCCGCACGAGAAGGTCGCCACTGCGCTGGTCAAGTTACTCGCTGAATACGGGGGTTAACTGTCAGCAGTGCGGATCGTCTAACAGGAGTAGGGGCGCGTTTCCCGTTGTCTGTTTCCTGCTTCCCGTTACCTGCTACCCGTTACCTGTAAAGGGCGGTGTCTCCATGACTCGGTCATTCCTCGGCAAGCTGACGCTGGTCGCGACATTCGTTTTGTTCGTATCAGAGCGACTCGCTGCTCAACATTCGCATGAACATTCCGATACCGTTGCCACAGCGTCGCACGCATCGCATCGCTCGGGCGATGCCATGAACGGGGTGGACGCCGACTGGAAGATGGCTGCGATGGCGAAGCACATGGCGTATACGAGCAGCAGGCCGCTTACCGTTGCCGATTCCGTCCGTGCTGCTGGAGTAGTTAATGAGCTGCGGCAGGCGATTGTGAAGTATCGGGATGTGAAGGTCGCGGAGGCGGACGGCTACAAGATGTTCGCGCCGGAGATGAAGAATCAGCCGCAATACCATTTCACCAAGGGCTGGAACGCAATCCGCAATCAGCGGGGCTTCGATCCGGCGCGACCCACTTCGCTTCTGTACAAGAAGAACGCACGCGGCGAATTCGAGCTCATTGGCGCGATGTACACAGCATCGAAGGGTACATCCGAGGAAGATCTGAACGCGCGGGTACCACTGAGCGTCGCGCACTGGCACCGACACGTGAACTGGTGCATCCCCAAGCGCAATCCGAAAGAGCGCTGGTACGAGACGAAAGATGGACGGCCGGTATTCGGACCGCTCGGTGTTGCCACGCGGGAAGAGTGTGACACGGCGGGCGGGCGCTTCATTCCGCAGGCATTCGGCTGGATGCTGCACGCGACGACTTTTGCGGGCAACGATCTCAATTCCATCTGGCATGACGACCACATGGCCAAGGATCACGCCATGATCGGGGAACCCAAGTAAAAGCTGCGGGCTAACTGCATCGTCCGACTGCGATAAATTGTTCGGATGCCCCCACAATTCATTTATGTAATGAAAGACCTGCGTAAGGTCGTCCCGCCGTCGCGGGAGATTCTGCGCGGGATCTGGTTGTCTTTCTATCCCGGCGCCAAGATCGGCGTCCTCGGCGCCAATGGCGCGGGAAAATCATCCCTCCTCCGGATAATGGCGGGTGTCGATCATGACTTTCAGGGCGAGGCGTGGCCGCATGAAGGCACGCGCATTGGATACCTGTCGCAGGAGCCGCAGCTTGATTCTTCCAAGAACGTCAAGGAAAACGTCGACGTCGCGGTGAAGCCGACGCGCGATCTGCTCACGAAGTTCGAAGAGATTTCGAACAAGTTCGCGGAACCGATGTCGGACGATGAAATGACGAAGCTGCTCGAGCAACAGGCGAAGGTTCAGGAAAAGATCGACGCCGCCAACGCGTGGGACCTGGACCGGAAGATCGAGATCGCGATGGATGCGCTGCGACTTCCACCCGCCGAAGTGGATGTGAGCACGCTTTCGGGGGGAGAGAAGCGTCGCGTGGCACTTTGCCGGACTCTGCTGGAGGAGCCGGACATGCTGTTACTCGACGAGCCGACCAACCACCTGGACGCGGAGTCTGTCGCGTGGCTGGAGCGATATCTGGCGGAATTCCCGGGAACGGTCGTGGCCGTGACGCACGACCGGTATTTCCTGGACAACGTGGCGGGCTGGATCCTCGAGCTCGATCGTGGAGCGGGAATTCCGTACGAAGGGAACTACAGCTCGTGGCTGGATCAGAAGCGCACGCGCCTTGCGACCGAGGAGAAGCAGGCATCGGCACGCCAGCGGACGCTCGAGCGCGAGCTCGAGTGGGTGCGGATGTCCCCTCGCGCCCGGCAGAGCAAGAGCAAGGCGCGCATCCAGAAGTACGAAGAACTGGCGACCGCGGCGGAAGGCGAAAAGGTCATGCAGAACGAGATCGTGATTCCTCCACCGGCTCGTCTCGGCAACGATGTCGTGATCGCCAAGGGATTGAAAAAAGCCTATGGTGACAAGGTTTTGTTCGACGACCTCTCGTTCTCGCTGCCACGCGGAGGAATCGTTGGAATCATCGGTGCCAACGGCGCGGGAAAGACGACGCTGTTCAGGATGGTTGCTGGAAAGGAGCAAGCCGATGGTGGCGAGCTGATTATCGGCGACACGGTTCAGCTCGCCTACCTCGATCAGACCCGCGAACTTAACGACGCGAACACGGTCTACAAGGAAGTGAGCGAGGGGAACGACGTCATCCAGGTCGGGAAGCGCGAGATGCAAACACGGGCGTACCTGGCGCAATTCAACTTCAAGGGCGCGGATCAGCAGAAGAAGGTGAAGGACTTGTCAGGTGGAGAGAGAAATCGACTGCACCTGGCCAAGCTGCTGAAGTCGGGTGGAAACCTGTTGCTGCTCGACGAGCCGACGAACGACCTGGACGTAGATACCTTGCGTGCGCTCGAGGAAGCGCTGGTCGACTTTCCCGGCTGCGCCGTGGTGATCTCGCACGATCGGTGGTTTCTGGACCGTATTGCGACTCACATTCTCGCCTTCGAGGGGAATTCGGAGACGGTGTGGTTCGAGGGTTCGTATCGCGATTACGCTGAGGATTTCAAGAAGCGTAAGGGAGCCGACGCCGACAGACCGCATCGGATCGCCTACAGGAAACTGGTGCACCGGTAACCACGCCGCCTTGCCGGGACACCCCGAGTGCCCCAGCATATGTAATCTCAACTTCCAGAGGTATCATGCGGCCCCTCGCTTGGATTGGCGTACTTCTCATCATCGGCGGCATCGTCATAGTGGCGATGCGCGGAATCCCGTACACGAAGAGCCGTAATGAAGTCGAGGTTGGGCCGCTCAAGGTCACCACGCAGGAGCGGGGCATGGTAACTCCAATACTCGGAGTCGCCGCGATCGTGATTGGTGGAGTGCTGGTTTTCGCCGGGCGGAAGCCGGCGTAAGCGCGAGTGCCCCACGCGGCTCCAGCCGAATGGGGCACCAAAAGCAAATCACCGAACGGGGTCAGTCGGCAGCGTTGCTCTTCAGGAGGCGCTGGCGGTACGCCTCACTAGCGTAAATCGCCACTTCGACACGACGGTTCTGCTGGCGTCCAGCTTCAGAATCGTTAGTCGTGACCGGCTCGGCTTCACCCTTCCCCGATGTCGCGAGACGGGTCCTAGCTACGCCCTGTGCAGCCAGGTACGCGGCTGCCGAATTCGCCCGGCGGTCCGAGAGAGCCTGATTGTAGGCGTCATCACCTACGTTGTCGGTGTGGCCAACGATGAGCAGTTGAGAGTCGGGATATCTGTTAAGACTGGCTGCCAGCTCTTTCAGATTCTCTCCGGCCGTCGACTGAATCTCGTCGGAGTTGAATGCGAAGAGGAGCCCTGATGCGAAGGTGACGTTGATCCCTTCACCGACGCGCTCGACCGTGGCTCCCTTGATGGTCTGGCTCAGCTCCTTCGCCTGCTGATCCATCTGGTGCCCGATGATCGCGCCGGCCGTACCGCCGACTATGGCACCGATGATCGCGCCTTTCGCGGTCGATCCCGTTTGGTTGCCGATCACTCCGCCAATGGCACCGCCCGCTGCGGCGCCGATCACTGCACCCTCCTGCTTCTTGTTCATGCTCGCGCACGCACCCACTCCGAAGGAGGCGACCAGCAGAAATGCTGTCAGGGCGTGGACACGCTGTGTATGCATTTTCATCATAGGTAGAGCTCGCTTAAAGAGACACCAAACCATATTCAATTCGGGTGCCACTTCGTCTCGCGCCCTTGGCGTTAGAAGCCTCAATCGAGGGCTAACGAATTGCGGTTTTCAGTCAACGGCCTGAATCGTTGGCTCGCTCTCGCTGTCGTGCGGAAAGTGGGCCGGAGATAGATTCCTGCCCGATGCTACTCACTTTCCTGCTCGCAACAGCGATGCTCCAGGATTCGACGCCGGTGTACAGCGGGCGCGCGAACCGGACACGGGTCGATCTCCCGAGACTCGATACCGTCGCCACTCTCGATGGCAATCTCGATGATCCGGTATGGCGTAGAGCTGCTCGCCTCGCCGGGTTTTCGCAGTACCAGCCCGTCGACGGCCGCCCCGCCGAGGAGCCTACGGAGGTTCTGGTGTGGTATTCGCCCGAGGCGATTTACTTCGGAATCCGCGCCCGGGAGATCCATGGCAACGTCGTGCGCGCGACACACGCCAATCGGGACAACATCGACAGCGAGGATCAGATCCAGATCCTTCTCGATACCGACAACGCGCGCCAGATCGCGTTCCTGTTCGGGGTCAATCCGTACGGTGTTCAGCAGGACGGAACACGCAGCGCACAGTTCGCCGGCGGCGCGGGTGGCCCGTCGGCCACAGGCGGCGGATTCCGCAACATCAATCCACTCGAAGGAAGCGTGGATCTCAATCCCGATTACTTCTTCGAGTCCAAAGGACGGCTGGTCGAAGGCGGGTATGAGGTCGAAGTGCGGATACCGTTTAAGAGTCTTCGCTATCAGGATGCGAGCGTGCAGAGCTGGGGGATTCACATCCTGCGAAGGGTCCAACACTCCGGCTTTCAGGACACCTGGGCTCCCGCGGTTCGCGCCAACGCAAACTTTCTCGCCCA
>Ga0193727_1001249_pt1 | contig 10468 bp, 19 predicted proteins | sample H2c2metaG_FD_143051 | JGI IMG/M metagenome (GOLD analysis project Ga0193727, IMG submission 143051) | Soil microbial communities from a riparian zone of the East river system, Colorado, United States - H2c2 | ecosystem: Environmental > Terrestrial > Soil > Riparian zone | place: USA: East River...
GCTTATGCGATTTCATCACGTCATCAACTCGGATAAGGTTTTCGGTACACACAGGGGTAGCAACCCAATAGGAGAACGCCGTGAACAGAACGTATTTGTTGCTCGGAACAGCAACCCTGATTGCAATCTCGATCGCCAACGCCTCGGCGAAAGACAAGCCTGGCCAAGCTTTCCTTAAGAAGGCAATCGAAGGCAATTTCGCTGAAGTCAGTATGGGGGACCTGGCGCAAAAGAATGGCCAAAGCGATGCCGTCAAGTCGTTCGGCAAAATGCTTTCGACCGATCACGCCGCCGCCAATCAGAAGGCCATGGATGCTGCGAAAGGGATGGGCGTAAATCCGCCGTCCGACCCAAATGCCAAGCAGAAGGCCGACTACGACAAAATGTCAAAAATGTCCGGTGCAGGCTTCGACAAGATGTTCGCAACACACATGGTCGCAGACCATCAAAACGATATCGCGGAGTACAAGAAAGCGTCGAAGATGAAGGATGCTGCCGGCGAATATGCTTCAGGTCAGATCGACACACTGCAGAAACATTTGGACACCGCTAAATCGCTGAAACCGGGCAAGTAATCCCGGTAGCACAAACACGTGGGATGCGTTGTCGGGATGTCACCACTTAGCGATTAGGGACATGAAGATAGTACGGCCCGCTGAAGCGGGCCTTTGCATTGCGTGGGAGGTCTGAGGTTTACTGCTTCTCAGACCCCTCCTTCGGTTCTGATCAATACTTAAACTGGGGCATGGCCTTCAGTTGGTCTTTGGTTGTGTTGTAAACGGCATGATCAGGATACCAATTTTCGTTTGCACTGCGGGTCGTCGTCGCGGCCCCGGTCGTGGTTTTGGCGGTGCTGTCGGAAGCCGTACGAGCGTTGCTATCAACGTTGGTCGCCGGTTTATCAGCAGGCGCTGTGGATTTTGAAGCCGTTGTAGAACGCACCGGTTCATTGACCCACTTTATTTTTTCGAACGGGACCGCCACATAGTGTTCACCCATACCGAGAAAGCCGCCGACACCGAGAATGACCTTCTCCGCCTTGCCCGACTTGTCCAGAATCACATCGTTGATATCGCCAATTTTTCATTAGCTTCGTTATAGACGTCGACGCCTGCGAGTTTCGACGCTCGCCATTCGCCTTCCTTGTGCAGCGTGGCACTGGCCGTATCCTTGTTGCCAGTGTTCGTTTGGGCTGACGCTAAGCCGGTCATAAGAGCGGTGGTCAGAAGTGTTGTTGCGATAAACTTGGAAACCATTGTGTTCCTCCGAGGTTTGTAGCTGACGCAACAACCCATTCGGGCGGAACTAGGTTCCGCCCTGCAACAAACAACTGTTTTCATCCTGACGGTTCGCCGGCGCCTTATCGGTCGCCTTGCGTTCGAACGCCTACGGTTACGGACTTGGCTATGGCTATTAAGTTATGCGCAATACTATGACGGCTACGCCCCCAGCTCCAACCTGCCTACCACGGTGGCTATGGCATACTACCGGCTGCTGAGGGTATTACTGATCCGCGTGACAACACTGTCCCATTGGCGCTTCTCAGCTGCGGGATAGTTAATCAACACGCAGTTCACGAAGCGGCCAGGAAAATTACAGCGGTTGTACCAGATCTTGTCATTGCGGAAGCTGGATACGGCGAAGAACCGTGGTGTCACCCTCTTGTATACAATGTTCGAGGGCGGGTTCATCTTTGCAAGAAACACAGCCGGTGAATCTCCGACATCGTTTGGAAAAGACTGGACGGTCAGATTTGCACGTCCATCTGCAGTCAGAAAACGCCGACCATATCCGCTCTCCGGTTGGCCGGCGTCTTTGCTAAAAATTGTCACTGGTAAATCAAGATTTGCCCCGGTTTCGGGGACCGTATATTTCTGCCAGCCCAAGCTTTGGGCCGTTGCAACGCCAGGAATGGCCAGCAGGTAAGTGACCATGAAAATCTTCCGCATCCCAAATGCCCTCCAGTGCCGATCATGAGTAAATGATTCTCGAATCAGTATGTTCCGGGCAGCACGGAACTAAGCTTGTTTGTCGACATTAACCGGCATGGCGTTCCCCAGATCGAATCTTGGAATTGCAATGGAGCGTTGGATGTTCGGACGTGCAGAAAGGCTGGAGCTACTTCCCGGGCGAAGTGAAGAATATTTCATTCTGCAAGACGAGCGCCTTATCGAAAAAGCGCAGAACTATGATGAGGCCACGAGGGCGGGTAAAGTAGTTAAGCGCCGTCATCCAGGGGCGAAGGTCGAGATTCAATTCAGCGGCGTTGTGGTGGAACTTAAATAGAGAGATTTTCCCCTAGGCCGTCACATGTTGGCCCTCGTTACGTATAACAGCGAACCAGACCGCGAACGTGCCCGCAATGATCAAGGGAAATACGCCATTGAGAATTGGTTGGTCCGATCTGAACAATGTGCAAGAAGTAGGTCAATATCCCTTCCGCGATGGCGTGATTACGGTTCTAGAACTGGAAATTGCAATTTGGCGTAAGCATCCAGAGGCTCTGTTCACTCTCATGAGAAAGAACCCTATCCGCGATCGGGTCGAATATGTTCTGGGGAAACATGAATTTCCTGGCGGAGACGTAGCCTGACATCGATGCGGGTCGTGTTTGTGAACACCACCCATTGCCTCCTAATCGGCTTCCTGAAACATCGGAAATTCTGCCTGACGTCTTCAGGGGAGCCTGCTTTGGGAGGACTGCTCGATGTCCCGATTAGATCTGTTATCTGAAAGCCACTGCTTACGATCGGACACCGCACTATGAAACTGGTCTAAAGCCAAGTTGAACGCGGACAACGTGTCCTGTGCCACGGCGCCGTCGTCAAAGCAATTCAGGGTGTCCTTGAGAATTTCGTCCGCTTCCTTCTGCAGTAAGTCGAGTTGTTGAATAGAGCGACTGGCCCGCCCGAGGCTGATCATCTCTACAAGTCGGTTCCGCATCGTTGTGTTTCGTGCACGCTCGTCGCGTCGCATGTAGCTTCGAAACCAGGCTCCACCGGAAGCCAGCACTGAAAGGACCATTAAACCGAGCCACATGAAGTCGCTATAGCGCTCAAGAAACGTGCGCTCTGTGCCATCGATGTAAGCCGCGGCACCAGGATGAGCCGGGATCACTGCAGCTTTATCGGTGTCAGGAACCTGTATATTGGCAACCCCAGGAAAGTCCTTCTGCAAGGAATGACGGATCGCAAAGAGTTGCTTAGTGAAAGCAGTGACCGTCAGCTCAGATAGCGCCTTCCGAGCGATAATCAGATGGTTTACGCCAAGCGTCGTCACGTCGTCATCAGGCCGCGCCGGATTGGCCCCGAGTGCCCCGGCGGCTATTTCCGTCGATTCGTAAGCTGAATGCTTTCGTGCGATGATTTCGGCGGCGTCGATCGCTAGAAAGCTCGGCGTGCTTCCGGCTCTGGTCGTAATCGCGATTGCGTCGGCGGTAATCTTGCTGTCGACCGGGCCAACGGCCATTAATGCGTCTACCTTTTCATTCCGCAGCGCATCACCAAGTTCGGTGGTGCCGACTTGCAAAAACTCGACCTTTTCGGAAGAAACTCCCGACTCCGCTAAAATGATCTTTAGAAGATCGACGTTGGCTTGCATCTTTCCGACGATAGCTACGCGGCGGCCCGAGAGATCGGTGATCTTTTTGATCTCTTTCTTCTGGCCTTTCGGTCCAGCGGTGTTGGCAACCCAAAGAGCAACGACATTCTTGCGAAACACAGCTACGGACAAAGCGTCTTTCGGCAGGTCCAAATCAGCCCGCACGACAGCCAGATCGGCTTCATTGCGGCCGACGGCCTCGGCGCTTTCTACAGCGCCCGCGGTGACAATCAACCGTAACCGGACATAATGGCGTTCAAGCGTGAAGCCCTGAGCGATCTCTTGGATGACGATCACATCCTCGCTGCCTGGCGGTCCGACCGCAATGCGCAGTGTCGCTGGGCGCCAATTGATGAACAAGTAGCCAACCACAGCGGCTACGAAGACAAGGCCGGCTATTACAAAAAGGACGGCATTGGCACGCTTCATTCAGCAACCTAAGTGGTTTGCACTCGGTAGCACAAACTCCCTCAAGATGGATAAGTTGCGAGGACCGGGGCCGCACGAGAGTTGTTGGCGCGGAGCTTAAACAGTACTGCACCGCACATCTTGCGCAACGTTCTGATCCCGAGAACCACACACTCTCCTCTCGGTTGATGTTAAGGCCTCAAGCAGAGACACCCTGACACCTAGCTTGCCTGTCGGTCTAGGCGGGCCTTTTTCGGAACCTTTTCGCTTCGCTCGTTTTGGACGTGAGTAGGAGGAGCACCGCAAATGGCCAATCCCGGATTCCGGCCTTGGACGGCAGATGACGTTGCCAAGCTTAAGAGCTTGGCTCGAAGAGCTACGCGACAGGAGATTGCTGAAAAACTTGGTCGAAGCGTTTCGGCGACTTCGGTGAAGGCCCACAAGCTGAAGCTATCGCTGAAAATGCGAGATGCGATTGATCAAGTGAAGGATTGATCCACACTAGTCATCTTGCCGACGTCCCCCAAAGCCCTTGTTCCTCGTGGCATTAGCTGAGCACGGACTGCTAATGAACAAAATCCATGCAAGTGACGTGCTAGTGGAGCGGTGGCGGCTGACGAAAGTCTCCAGCCGACATGGCCTATAATTTTGCCAGCCTTTACTGATTGACTAAGGAGTGCAATTCGAAAATCAGTTGGCCGCTTCGTAAGGTTTTGAAAAAACCGGTCGGAGTCCATTTCACAGAGTCGCACTTTGCCAGAAATACATTAAAGAAAAAAGGACAGGTGAGAACAACCTTTCCCCTTCCTCGAAGCCTAAAATTTATTCGCTACGTCTGAGCACCGCCGCGTGTGGTGACAGAGATCAGTGATGCCTACGTCAGACTAACGTGCTTTATTCCCACGTTCGCATTCTCCTGCTCAGCCGAATTGTGCCCTTTGTTCGTTATCGAACAAACCCGGGCGTGTCGCTCTGGTTTGCAGGATAATATCGCTCGGGTCGTTTACCGCACCGATTACATTTCATCCTGGCGCCGATCTGATCGAGCGTCATCGCGCTGAGCATCGGGATCCGCTCGCGTAGCATCTTGAACGGCACCCAGACCCTTGCAGCACTCGCACCCGATCCAGGGATAACCCCCGGCCTCAAGCTGGGAAATGTTGCGGCTGTCTGCCATCGATCAAGGCGGCGAGCAAACCGTGCTATCGCCGTTTCCCCCACCAAGAAACGGTCCAGTCATCGTCATATAAGATTTTGTAGATCAGCCCCAGTACTCCGCAACCCAACAACCAGAGCCAACCGTCCATCGAGATGATGATAGCGACGAAAAGAGTGATCAGCAAAGTCAGCGAAATAGATCGTCGATTTGATCTAAGCTTAGACCGGCTATTTTGACTTTCTGTGAAATCGTGGATTTCTGCCCAGATCTCTTCTAATGGCGCGCGTCCACCCATGAGCCCCACCGGAGCCGGCTAGACTAACGATTCGCCTTTGCTCCGTCGGTTACATTGTGAACATAGAAACCATCGTAGGCCAACCTCCCGTAGTCGAAATCGAGCATGAACCCTTGGCTGTCGACCACATTGCCCCTCTAAAAAGGAGCCGCTGGTTGAGCCAGCGGCCTTGCTGTTAGATCATTAGCGCCACGCTTGCTGCCTAGCGGAGTTTGCCGCTCGTGGTCTGGCTGCTTTCTGCTGGGTTAGCGGTCTTCTTTTCTTGTTCGCCAACGCTCACACCTCCAGACTTTCCGACGGCGCTGCTCGCCCCCGTCGTTGTCTGGTTGCTTTTCGTATCCGGTTGGCCGGGAACATGGCTAGCAGCACCCGGCTTTTCCTGTTCTCCCACGTAGCCGGACTCTCCGGAGTTGCGGGTCTTGATGCCTTTATCCGCTTCATCCTGCATTTGTTGTTGGCTGGATGTTCCTGGCGATTGCTGAGCCAGTGCTGGCACAGCGATTACGCTACCAAGAGCGAAAATGGTGGCGAGAATTGAGGCTCGCATGAACTATCCTCCTTATATGCCCCATCCGCATAAACGCACGAGCTGCCGAAGGTTTCCACAAAGCATCGCTTCTGGCGAAAAGATGTTGCCATCGGGTCGTTTGTCCCAGCGCTTCAAGGTTTCCCGTCTTCAATTGAGTGAGTTTCATCAGAGGTCCTCCCGGATGCCCTTGAAAAACGGATGCCGCACTTTGCCCTCCGCGGACTTGGCGCGGTATTCGATCTCAGCGAGCAGCGAAGGATGGGCCAAACCGCGGAGCATCGAATCACCATTGGTAAGGTTGCGGGTGGCGGACCCTCGGCCGAGTGGCTTCTCCGCTTTTAGTAAGTTGGCCGCTGTTCCGAAATTGGAGCCGGTCCTCGCCAAACCGTTCTCACAGATTTTCCTGTCGATGGTGACTGACGTTTTACGTCAATTGGCCACGGGCGCTTGGCCACATGTCACATTCACTATTCAATGCCGGATTAAAGGACTTTGGCTACGCGAAAGAAGTGCTGGGCGGCCTCGTTCTAATTGATGACGGCCTACAGAGCATTTATTACGGGAATTATTCCTGACCGTGCGTTTTATTGAGCTTCTGCCAGTCCGGGCGCCAGCGTTCACACGTCGGCGCCCGGATCACCTCCGGATCGGTTTGATTGTGGCAGCAGAACTGGCTTGAACCGAGCCGTGGCGAGCGCATAGGGCCTGCTTGCCGGCAAGTCCGCCTGTGCGTTAGCGCCGATCGACCGGCAAAAAGATCGGTGATGCTTGGCTATCAGGGGAAAGGCCTGCAGTGACCGAACTACTGCCGCGCTAAGGCATTATGGCGTGCTGGAATACAAGGGGTTGGCAAGGAGCGCGAGCAAGACGGTTTGGAGGAAATTCATTGATCGCCATCCTCCCCCATGGACTGACGACGAGCGGCTGTCACCCTCGCCCGCAATTCCATGAGTTGCATCCACAAGTCTTGCAGGGCGCTTTCGTGGTAGGCGATCTGACGCTTGATATCCGCCAACTGGAGTTCAAGTAGCCGGACTTCATCTTCCGTCGTCATTGGCGCCCCCAGATGCCAGAGCCCGTCTGGCCGAGACCTCCGGCAGCGCCGCAGCCGCAAGGAAGGGTCAAGCTCATGGCTGGCGAACGCGAATTAACAACGGGCCTTCTGGCAAAAAAGGCGAGCTTCCGCCTGAAAATCCGGACCACCGGCCGGCTTCCTAGGCTCTTGAAGGGGCACCCCGGAGTAGGGCGCGGGGCTTCGGTCCCGCGCTCACACCGCCGATGCAGGCCTCAAGCCGGTCGCTTTAACTCGGCGGGTTTTTCTTTCGGCTTTGCCGGCGCGGCCAGCTTTTGATTCTGCCTTTCAAACTGACGTTGAGACGTGGTCGGCATCGGCCGTAAAAATCTGGCGGCCCATCGCTGTTCGCACCTTCTTTGAAACTCCAGGGGGATGATACTCATAACAACTCCGGGTTTTCAGTAATTCCAGCGCCCTCAATCACCAACAGCTTTCTGGGGTCGTGTGGACGGCTATGGGCACAAGTGTGTTCCGAATAAGAACCGCAGTTGATTTTCGGCCAGTGTTGAAATCTGACCACACCATGCGGTCGCCTCGCTTCAACGCCGGGCGGCCTATCTTTTTGTCTGCGGCGAGTCATGCACGCTCCGCATAACGCAGAAAGGCCATTTGCCGAGTCTATGGAGCGGATATCGGCGCCAGCGAATCCTTGCGTCCCTCGGCGGCGGGGTGTCGAGCGCGCGACGCGCGGGGATTTTGGCTTCCATCGCCGAAACGTCGCCTTTTTGCCGGTGAGTGCCAACGCACTACGGAGGGGTACGATTCTGCCCCCGGATAGCCGCGCCAGCATCGGCCGGCGCGATCCTACCGGACGGCGGTGCCCGATTTCGCTGCCACGAGGGCTGACGTCGGCACCGCGATGATCGCACACGGTGCAGAGCATACGTGGCTGTAGGTCGCTGAACGTCACTTCATCCGGAAAACGGACCCCGGGCCTAGCCTATCCCCCGGACGCGTTCGCCTGACGAAAAGGTCCATGGAACATAGGCCCGATGCTTAAGGTCGACCTACTCCGACAGCCGAAGCTGTTCTTCCAAATCTTTGACCAGCTTCTGGAGGCGCTCAGTGGTGACGGGGTCGTTTCCCAAGGCAGCCGCCCGCTTGGCCTGTTCCAGCCTTCGCTCAAGTTCCTTTCGGTCGCTCTTTTCAATCATGGCGACACACAATAAGACGAGGAAGCGGAAGTTTCAGTGCGTCATTTTGGCTTGAGGGTGAACGTGCCAATCTTTCGGTCAAGCTGCCAAAGCTCAACGTCGCGATCGATAACTAGCTTCTTAGCCATTTCGATCGCCTCTGCATCATCAGCACAGGTCAAGGGAAACACGTCGTAGAAGTGACCGTCACTGCCAATTAAATAGGCGCGGTATTCGGCCATACACACACTCTGGGATCAGGCGGGAGCGCAACACTCTCTGTCACTAATGGATGCCGGGTGCAGTGCGGTGATCGCGGAAGCTAACTCTGGCGGGGGATGTGAAGCAAGTTAACATTGCAATTAGTACACAATCGGGGTTCCGGTTGAAACCTCCGGCAAGTTCCAGTCGTACCTTGGCGTGCTGGTATTACATTTCCCGGTTCTAGCCATTGCAGCCAAGCATTCATTCAGCTTGGCCGCGATGTGCCAGTTCGACAAAGAAAGACCGCCCGGAGGCGGTCAGTCATTGGGAAACACCCCTGTCCTGGCAGGGTCGTAGCTGTAGCAGTGCTCGTGCGCGCGAGCGGTCTGCGCTGACAGCATCGATTATTAATCAGGCGCTTTGGTGTCGGGACCGGTCATTTCCCCCTTCGCCTTCAGCCCCGTGGCTCTACCGGAAAAATTAGCGAGCAACAGACTGCACTGGCGACGCCGCTCTAGCTCATCTTCCCATGCCGCATCATCAACGGGAGTAGCCGCGACATCACGCTCCCATGCCTCATCGGCCGCCTGTTTGGCGACGAGCTACGCCTGACAATTGCATCCAATGGCGCAGGAAGAGGATCGGCCCCGAAGGCGTGATACAGATAAACGCCATGTGGGACGCGATTCTCCTCCCGCATTGACTTGATGATCGTGTTGATGCCTCGGCGCCTGCTGCGTTGGAGGTTATCGTCGGGGTGCTTCTTCAACAGGCGACCATAGTCGGTGTACGACTGCCTCAGGGAAGCAATCGCGGCATCGATCTCTTCAGCGCCTGCATATTCGCTCAGGCCCGTGCTTGCCGGTTTTGGGTTGTCCATGCCGGCGTAGACCGTCGTTCTACTAATCGCCCATTCTTCTCTTGTCATCTCAATCCTCCTGTAGCCATCGGCGGAGATACCGGAGGCTGAGGCTCATTTCCCCTTCGCCTTCACCCCGCTAGCACAGCAGCAACATACCGCACTACCAAAACAGCTAGAGGCCGAAAAGGCCGACGCCAACTCCCAAAAGCAAGCTGCGGTTTTGCATCATTTTCCCTTCACCTTCTCCCACGCTTTTCCGGCGGCAGACTCGCTGCTGCGGGGAACCCAAAAAGTTCCTCAAACGTTAACGGCTATCACCGCACGGTCTTTGGCATTTATCGGTGATGAGAGCGCCAGTAGCGCTCCCGCCTTCCTCTGATGGAAAGGAGCGCGCGCCCGTCATGTTACAGCGACGTCATTTCAAACAAACCGCCTCACTGAATCAGCGTTTGACTGAACGGGCAGAGCAACTGCGTAAAGAAGCCAAGGCACCCCGCCAGGGGTTGCACGCGACAAGCTCACTCGCCAAGCGCGCGAGGCGGAAACAGCTTCGCACCTGCAGGAATGGCTAACGTCACCGGGCCAGCAAGCGCCCAAGAGAGATTGAAGCTTGCGGAATCGGCCGTAGCACGGCGGGGCTAACGCCTCAGTATTTCCCCTTCGCCGTCAGCCCCGCTTCGCGCTTGTTCAGGACAGTTTTCCGCGCACGAACGGCGTCAGCAGTTCGTCGTAGGCGATCGCGGGGCTTTCATGCCGGCTTCAAACATTGCTCGCATTTGATCGTCTTCCCCGGGCGTCCATTGCCTCCCTATTGCAACTCGCCTCAGTAAAAATACAAAGCAGATTGATCCAAAGCGTGTTGATGCCATAGCCTCGACGATTTGCCATAAATGCTACAGCTTCTTGCTGCGACAAATTGGTGATCAAGTGTTGCGGAGAGTCTCCGACCATCAAGAATGGAGTGTTGTTTTGGTCGACGAGAGAGCGGTTGTTGGCGCTTGCCCTGAGCGGATAGACAGGACCGTCAGGAGATCCAAGGATGCCGATGGCTGTCGGACCTTTTTGCGCCAGCGCGCGAGGCATCGGCGCGATGAATACGGCTCCCCCCAAGAGCACTCTGGCCACCGAATGCGCAAAGCATTTTCGCGTCGCGCTTGTGTAGTACCTGATCCAAAAAGACATCGCAGGCTTCAACATTCAAAC
>Ga0193727_1001251_pt1 | contig 10467 bp, 11 predicted proteins | sample H2c2metaG_FD_143051 | JGI IMG/M metagenome (GOLD analysis project Ga0193727, IMG submission 143051) | Soil microbial communities from a riparian zone of the East river system, Colorado, United States - H2c2 | ecosystem: Environmental > Terrestrial > Soil > Riparian zone | place: USA: East River...
GAATTGATCAGTTGCTACATGACGCGGATTTTGGGTCTGACTCATTATCTCGGTCATCATCAACTCGCAAAACAGGGGTTGCGCCTGTGGTTTTCGAATCGACCGGATCAGCGCTTTGAAGATTGCGTCGAGATAGGTACGCGTTACCAGAGTCGATTGCCGGGTTTTCAGGTGGACCGGGCGAAACTTGACTCACACTTGCTCGACGTTGCGGTGCAGGCCGGCTGCGAGCTCTGGCGTCCGGCCAAGGTAACAAGCTGCGAACTGAAAAACGGAAACGGTCAAAGGGTTAGCGCAGTTGTCGATGGCAGCGAACGCACCGCAACCTGCCGTTGGATCGTCGATGCGACAGGGCGCGCGACCATGCTCGCCCGGAAACTGGGACATTTTCGTCCGAACACGGAACACCCTATCAATGCGGTCTGGGCACGCTTCACCGACGTCAAAGAGTGGGACAGCTATGACTGGCGAGAACGCTTCCCGGACTACGCCAATCAATGTCGCACCGGCCGTGAATGGGCCACGAATCATCTGTTCGGCCGCGGCTGGTGGGTTTGGATCATTCCATTGCGCGGGGGTGACGTCAGTGCCGGCATTGTGTATGACAACCGGATTTTCAAACTGCCGGAAGGCCCGAATCTCGCTCAACGATTGCATGCGCACATTCTCGGGCACCCAGTCGGTTATGAAATTTTTGGCGCGGCGAAGGCGATTGAAGGCGACGTGCACGCCTTGTCGATGCTGCCATATCACAGTGAGAAAGTCTGCGGTAACGGCTGGGCCGCAGTGGGCGACGCCACCGGCTTTATCGATCCGCTTTACAGTCCGGGTCTCGATTTTTGTTCTTATACTTCCTACTACGTCGCCGATTTACTGGCGCGCAGTTTAGCGGGCGAAGATGTGGAGGAGCGGCTTCATAATTACAACCAGCAATATCCGATCACTTACCGTTACTGGTTCGAAACTTTGTACAAGGACAAATACTACTACATGGGAGACGCCGATCTGATGTCGGCCGCGCTTCTGCTGGATGTGAGCAGCTATTATATCGGCTTGGTCGGGGCAGTTTATCGCGATCCGGAGTGCGAATTCCTTAATCTGCCTTTCAGCGGTATTGGCGGGAAAGTGGCTCGGAGCGTGATGAGTTTTTATAATCGACGCCTTGTCGCTTTGGCGAAGCGCCGTTGGGCGACTGGCTACTACGGTAAAAGAAATGCCGGCTGGCGGGAGCTGTACGATGGGTTTGTTCCAGACATCCGACTCCGCAAACAAATTTGGCGTGGGCTGCGGCGCTGGTGGAAATGTGAGCTGATCAATCTGGGGTTGATGCTGCGCCGGCGTGCAACAGCTCCCGGAGACGAACCTTCGACCCAATTGGCATTAAACCACGAATAAACACGAATGGACACAAATAGTCAGAAGCCGCTGGCGAAAGGTATATCTCAAGGCATTGGGTGCGCTCCGAATCCCTCAATTCAAGCACGCCAAGTAGAGAAGGAGCGAATCATCCGATAGATATTCGTGTCGATTCGTGTTCATTCGTGGTTAAACACGAAGCGAGGCACGGTCGCGGTGCTGGCACTACGGATTGATCAATCCGCCATACCAGCGTAGGAAAAGATCGCCGAAAAACATCCAGCTTACTGCGCCGAACGCGAGATAAGGTCCGAACGGCAGCTTTGCTGACCAGACACGCTTCCCCATGATGAGCGCGATCAAGCCAATAATCGAACCGAGAAGCGACCCGGCAAAAAGACTGAACAACACCGCACGCCATCCGAGGAATGCGCCAATCGCTGCGAGAAATTTCAGGTCGCCACGTCCCATCGCTTCGCGCGGGATCACCAACCCGCGTGCGACGCCTGAAATCTGCGTCACGTGATCGAGCTCCAGCACGTTTCCTTCCACCGCGACCCGATCGTAATGAAAATCCAGGGTCACTCCGGCATAACTATGATTGTCGATCTTCACCTCGTCGCAATCGAGCAACAGTCGATCCTTCTCGCGCGCGAAATGATCGCTCCACAAGCTCTGTTCGTTCCCCACCACGAAATCGGCGTCGTCTTCACGTTTTGTCCATGTAAAAGGCGTCGGAGCATCGAAACGAATTCTCTTTCTTCCAAAGGCAATTTTGCCCGCTTCCAGAACGATCAAAAGGATCACGTAACCGAGGACAGCTCCAAGCATGGAGCGGACGCCGGCAGCCAGCCGCGAATTCGTGTCCATCAAAGCCGGTACAGTCACGCTGGCAACGATCCCCGCGATGATCCCGCCGATCGTCACCTGGTCTGGAATGATGAAATGCTCGAAGTCGATAAACGTCCCGACGATGAGGAGTGAAACCAAGACCCAGTAGGCGATCGCCACTTGCCACGGGAAGCTTTGCCAGATCGCGAGGAAAAGGAGCGCCGTGAGCAATTCCACAGCAAAATAGCGAAAAGCGATTTTGCTCCCGCAATTTGCGCAGCGGCCACGGAGCAAAAGCCAGCTGATCAGCGGCAAATTTTGCTGCCATGGGATCGGTGTCTTGCAAGCCGGGCAAAAAGAGCGGCGCGGTTTGTTGACCGAAAGATCGACAGGCAAACGGTAAATGCAGACGTTCAAAAACGAACCGACCGCGGCACCCAGGATAAAAGCGAACGCGCGGAAGAGAAACTCGTAGATGGACGATAGCGCAATCAAAATTCCGACCAGCGTAACGCTTGTGCATGTCGAGTCCAACGCCGTTCATAAAAACAGCTTCCTTGGGGGAGGCGCGAATGCGATTTCAATCCCTTCAAGCGCGGCGTAGATTTGCGCGAAGGGAATATCGATAGCGGGTGACTCTTGCGTTCCGGCAAGCTCGTCAACCTTGACCCGCTAAAGCATCAATCGCTTTCCATTCTGCTGGAGTTAATTTGAGCTTCGCCGCAGCGACGTTTTCTTCCAGGTGCGCGATGGACGAGGTGCCTGGAATCGGCAGCATTACAGGCGATCGCTGGAGAAGCCAGGCCAGGGCGACCTGGAAAACGCTCACGCCGTGGTCTCTGGCTGCTGTTTCAACCGCATTCTCAGGTTTCAACCCCCTGCCGCCGCCGATCGGGAACCACGGCATGAAGCCAAGGCTCTGCTTCTCGCAATACACCAAAACTTTTTCCGATGTGCGATCCTCAATGTTGTACTCGTTTTGGACGCTCACGATCGGAAGAATCTTGCGCGCCCGCTCGATTTCCTCCGTGCTCACGTTCGATAATCCCACGTGGCGAACCTTTCCTGCATCCTGCATTTCCTTAAGCGCGCCGAGCGATTGTTCCATAGGCACTTTCCGATCGACGGTGTGCAGTTGATACAAATCGATCCGGTCAAGCCGTAACCGCTTTAGACTCCCATCGACGGCCTGTTTGAGATGTTCCGCTCGACCGTTTGGAACCCATTGGTCGGGTCCTGGCCGGGTCAGGCCGCCTTTTGTCGCGATAACGAGGCCTTTCGGATAAGGATGAAGCGCTTCTGCGATCAGCAATTCGCTGGTTTCCGGGCCGTACGCGTCGGCGGTGTCGATCAAGTTCACACCGAGTTCGACGGCGCGTCTCAGAACTTTGAGCGCGTTGTTGCGGTCAGCCGGCCAACCCCAAATGCCTTCCCCGGTGATGCGCATCGCGCCAAAGCCGAGCCGATTGACGGTAAGATCGCCGCCCAATTGGAAAGTAGAATTCGTGGCCATCGTTGGTGCCGTCGACGAAGCGGCTCCGAAGATTACATCGGGTCCTGCGAAAAGCGCGGCTCCGCCTGCCAGAGTTGTGCCAAGAAATGTTCGCCGCGTAAGACCCGGATTTTGTTTGGTGTCCACAGATACATCGGGCATGACTCCCACGCACGTTCACGGAAACTGCTGTCAACGCAAGCGCCCCTTCTGCGTTGTCGCTCCCGTCGTTGGGATTCCAAACGTGACTCAATTCATTTCCCTCCGCTCGCGCATTAGAACAGTGAATGCTTCTTCAAGGTCTTTTCCGAAAGCTAAAATGCCTCCCTCGTGCCCAGCCATGACAAGAATTTTTCTGCTTTGCACGTCGGTAATATTGAAGAGACGTGCCGCTTCGGACGCCATCTCTGGCGTCCCGTACTCGACGGCCTTCGAACTCGTCGGAGCTTGGTTTAGAAGTGCTGCCCACAACTTTGAATCGTGGCAATGAATAACCGCCCCGGCCTGTGCATCCGACTCGTAGACCGCGGCATGGGTCAGCGACTCTGATGAAGGAATCGCGGACCCCTCGTATCGGAGCCAGTTTTTTTCGAAATCGTAGGCCACCACTCTTGTGCAATCCGCCAGTGTCAGTTCAGGCTTCCCGCCTGTCGCTGAACCTGTGATAAAAAAATTCTTGGTCGCGCAGTCTCGTATGCTCAGGTTGCCGAACCCAATGCCATTTGCATCCACACCGATCAGTCGAAGCTGGAGAAGTTTCCGCCTATATGCGTTCAATTCGGCAAGCCCTCCGAACAGAGTGACCTCCGTAGCCGCTTGTTCGCACGCGAACTTTATGTATTCGCTCACGGCGCGTGCTCTGGAAAAAGGGCGCGGATGCTTTTCTCGTTCGCTTCGCACACGCCCCGCTCGGTAATCAGTCCGGTCACCAAGTGTCTGGGCGTAACATCAAACCCGTAGTTTGCAGCCGGACTTCGCTCCGGCGTGACGCGCACTTCGACCTGTCGTCCCTCAAGCCACCCGTCAGCGTGCTTTATTTCTTCCGCGCCGCGCTCTTCGATCGGGATTTCTTTCAACCCGTCCCGCATCTTCCAGTCAATCGAAGACGAAGGCAGCGCCACATAGAAAGGAACATTGTTATCCTTCGCCGCCAGCGCCTTCAGGTACGTCCCGATCTTGTTCGCAACGTCTCCCGTGTAAGTCGTGCGATCGGTTCCGACAATCACCAGATCTACTTCGCCGTGTTGCATCAAATGCCCACCGGCGCTGTCCGCGATCACCGTATGCGGCACGCCGTGTTCGCCCAGCTCCCAGGCGGTAAGCTTCGAACCCTGGTTCCTGGGTCTAGTCTCAGCGACCCACACGTGAACCGGGAACCCGCTATCGTGGGCGGCATAGATTGGCGCCGTGGCCGAACCGTAATCAACAAACGCGAGCCATCCGGCGTTGCAATGCGTGAGCACGTTGATCGGCTTGCCCGCTTTCTTTCGCGCAATTTGCTCAATGAGATTCAACCCGTGTTGCCCGATCATCCGGCAGTGTTCTTCATCTTCGTCAGCAATCAATCGGGCCGAGCGCAGAGCCACGGCGATCTTCTCTTCCGCAGTTTTCCCATCGGCGATATTTTTTAGCTGACGCTCGACCGCCCAGGAAAGATTCACCGCCGTCGGCCTGGTTGCCTTGAGTTGAGCCGCTGCACCGGCCAGGTGTTGATCGAATCCCGCGAGTGCGGGACGTCCGGCCGCCTCAATTGTCGCGAGATACATCCCGTATCCCGCGCTCGCGCCGATTAACCCAGCTCCCCGAACATGCATTTCGCGAATCGCCGCCACCATTTGCTCGACCGTACTGACTTCTTCGATGGTGAAGCGGTGAGGCAAAGATCGCTGATCGATCAGCTGCACGACGCGTTCATCGTCCGGCTTAAGCCAGATCGTTCGAAAATGTTGCCCGCCAACTTTCATACGTTCTGGGTTCGTGCGCGATCAGCCGACAGCCGATCTAGCGCGGCGGCGCTCCATGAACCACGCAATCCAGATACAGCTTTCGTAAAGCAGACACATGGGAAGACCCATCGCGACCAGTGTCAGAATGTCGGGCGTCGGCGTAATGATCGTCGCCAGGATAAAAATGAGCACGATGGCATACGGTCGAGTGCGCGCCATGAAATTATAGGTGATCAATCCGAATCGCACGAGCGCCAAAACCACCACTGGCAGTTCAAACGCGAGACCGAAACCGAGCGTGAATCGCGTCACGAAAGAATAATACTGTTGCACAGTCCAGGTGGGCTCCCAGCCGAGCGACTCGGTGTCGCGAAAGAAAAACAGAATCGTTTTGGGCAGTAACCAAAAATAGCAGACAAAAACACCAAGAAGAAACAGCGCGAAGCTGACGAAAATCGCGGGAAGCAAAAAGCGCTTTTCCACTGCCGTGAGCGCGGGCAGAACAAATTCCGCGAGAAAATAAAGGAGCAACGGAAAGGAAAGAACGATTCCCGCGTAAAACGCCAGGTGGAACGAGATCACGATTGAATCCGTGATGCCGAGCGCCTTGAGGGTGCCGATCTGCGAACTGACGTCGTGCAATGGCGCTTGTGTTACGCGCACCAGGAACGAGCGGAAAGCGAAGCAGATGATCATCGCCATGACGAGCGTGATTGCTATCTTCACGATGGTCCATCGCAAGTCTTCGAGATGCTCCAGAAACGGCTTGGTTGTCTCGCTTTCAGGCAGCTCGCGAAATTTGAAAATGTCTCGCAGTGCCATTGGATCGAAAGCTTATTCGCGAACTATTTCGGAGTCACAGCGTGGCTCGAGCGAAAGAAAATCGCGTGCGGCCAGCCGGGCGCAAATGCCCAGCGTATTAGCGTCGCGAATTTCATTCTCGGCAATCATGCGGCGAATTTCCGAAACGCTGAACACGCGGCAATCCAGAATCGATTCCGTTTCGTCGCGCACATAATTCGCGATTGGTTCAACCGGACGCGCCAGGAAAAAATAGCCACGTTCGTCGGTGAAGCCGGGCGACGAAAAATAATCACCGAGCGCGATGAGGTTGCCGTCCCTGGCCAGCTCGTAGCCGCTTTCTTCGCGGAGTTCGCGCAATGCGACTTGTTCGATTGTTTCCCCGGCGCTGTCGATCTGCCCGGAGGGCATTTCCCAAATGGCGGTGCGGACCGGGATGCGCTCCTGGCGAATGAGGACGATTCTCCCATCACGCGTCATCGGCGCGATAATGACAGCTGCCTTGCGGTGCACGATTGTCCAAGCCCGTGGTCGCGAAGTTGAGGGCGTTCGCACTTGATGGGTCACAACCTCGACATGTGCGTTGGCAAAATGCCGCTCGCTCGAAATCGTCTCCCAGCCGTTCTGCTTCACGCGGGAAGATTATGAAAGGGAGGCAGAAAAGCGAATGCTTAGGTAGGGGCGGTTCACCCGAACCGTCGGCGGGCGATTGAGGTCAATCGCCCCTACCTAGGCCTGAGCGCCAGCGCTTAATCTGCGCTGCGACATTTTCCGGCGAAGGCGCGCCAATCGCCCTTTGCTGGCGCGCGATCGATTGTCGATCAAGGTCCATGACCAAGTTTGTTTAGGACCTCAATTGCGCATCCAACGATTTGAAAACCTTCGTCTCTGAGCAGCAACTTCTCGTTATTCGTGCCCATTCGTGTCCATTCGTGGTTAATCCACAAGCGGCTTTCAAGCGACGGATGCAGTGCGTGTTACGGTCACGGAGACGTACTTGGCGTCCTCAAACGGGAATTTTCGCAATTCGATGGTGACCTTCTGGATGCGGAAATGTTTCAGTAAGTGCATTGCAAGCCGATCGGCCAATGTCTCGATCAGATTTACTGACTGATCGCGCACGAAATTCTTCGTTTCTTCGACCACGGCCGAATAATTGACTGCGTTCTCAATCTTGTCCGCCAGGTCGCCCGGGTCGCGATATGGCCAAAAGGAAATACTGACCGTCAGTCGCTGCGGCGCGCGGCGCTCTTCTTCGGGAACTCCAATATGAGTGGAAACCTCGAGTTGCTCGATGTGAATCCGATCGCAGGACGGGTGTAGCTCAGTGGGCATCGGGCAAGATTACTGCGCTGCGTGTCAGAGCAACACGTGTTTAGCCCGGTGCCCGCGGGAGGCGTTACCTTGACGTGATGACGCGCGGGTTGAGGTTGAGTGCGCGATGAACACGGTCTGGCGCGTTTTTGCTTATTTGAGGCGTTATCCGGCGCTGGCCGCCGGCACGCTGGCATGCGCGATTCTCAGCACGCTGATGGTGATCGTGTTTCCGGCGGTGACCAAGCGAGTCATCGATGAAGTGCTGTACCAGCACCGGGCGGAGAGGCTGACGCCGCTCGTGCTGATTGCGGCGTTGGCTTTCGTGCTCCAACACGGACTCAATTCGCTCCGGATCATTCTGAACAACACTTTCGAGCAGAAGGTGATCTTCGATCTCCGCAGCGATCTTTATTCGCACATTCAGATGCTGCCGCTGCGCTGGTTCGATAATCGGGCGACGGGCGATTTGATGACGCGCATCCTGGAGGACGTTAACTCGGTCGAGCGCATGCTGATCGACGGAATTGAGCAGGGCGTCGTGGCCGTGCTTCAGCTGGTGATTGTCCTCGGCGTGATGTTTTACTTCAGCATTTCGTTGACGCTGGTTGGGCTGGCGCCTTTGCCGTTTCTAGCCGGCGGTGCGCTCTGGTACACGCTCACGGCACACCGGCGGTATCGGCTTCAGCGGCGCGCCTCTTCCGTGATGAACTCCCTCCTGCACGATAATCTGGCTGGGATCCGGCAGATCAAGAGCTTCGTGCGGGAGCGCGAAGAGCACACTCGATTCAACTCGGTCAGCGACCAACTGCGCCACGCGACACTCGTGGTGATGCGGGTCTGGGCTTTCTATCACCCCTCCATGTATCTCATCGGCTCGCTCGGAATCGTCGTCACCGTCTGGTTCGGCGCGCGAGCGGTGTTGAGCGGAAATATGCAGGTGGGTGATCTGATCGCGTTCCTGATGCTGACCGGATTCCTGTACGAACCGATCAATAAACTGCATCAGCTCAACCAACTGGTGCAAGCCGGACGCGCCGCCGGTGAGCGCGTCTTCGAGATCATCGACGAACCGATCGAGCCGGGGTGGGACGTGGCCAAGGAGACGGTGCGCGTGAGGGGCGACGTGCGGTTCGATGATGTGAGCTTCGGCTATGGCAAAGAGGGCGCACCAGCTCTTCAGCACGTCACCTTCCACGCCCGGCCGGGCGAGACCATCGCACTCGTCGGGACGACCGGCGCCGGCAAATCGACCCTCGTGAATTTGCTGACGCGGTTCTACGAGTACGAGACGGGCGAGATCCTGATCGACGGCACGCCGATCCGCGAATTCGGCATGCGCCGGCTGCGAGAGATGATCGCTGTCGTGACACAGGAGAGTTTCCTCTTCAACGGAACGATCCGAGAAAATCTGCTAATGGGGAAGCCGACGGCGGCGGATGCCGAGGTGCTGGCCGCGGCGGACGCGGCGAACGCGCGCGAGTTCATCGATCGGTTGCCGAAAGGCCTGGACAGCGTCGTGGGCGAGCGCGGAGTGAAATTAAGCGTCGGTGAGAAGCAGCGGCTCTCGATCGCGCGGGCGCTCCTGAAAGATCCGCCCATACTCATTCTGGACGAAGCGACGGCGAGCGTGGATACGGCGACAGAGCGCCTGATCCAGGAAGCGCTCGAACATCTGATGTCGCATCGCACCTGTTTTGTGATCGCGCACCGGCTTTCCACTATCTTGCGGGCCGATCAGATCCTCGTGCTGGAACGAGGACGCATTATCGAGCGGGGCACACATTCTTCGCTGGTCGAGCTGGGAGGAAAATACGCGCGGCTGTGCCAGCAAAGCTTGCTCGAGGTCTCGCCCCAGCCTGAATTGGAATCACCGGAGGAAATAGTCAGCTTGCCAATTTCTGTTCCCGACGAGCAATTACCTGTCTAATTCACTGTGGCATAGTCGTAGCCACGGCGCTGTGTCGCCGTGCGAGTGGATCACGCTCCGAGCGCCTCGACAGAGCGAGGCGGCTACAAAGACATGCGCGATCGCACTGTGGCCGCCATATGCGCGCCTATTGCCTCAATCAGTTGGTGGGGAACTCGAAGGCGCGGGCGACGGCGAGCCTGGAATCACGATGGTTTGTCCGGCCTGCAATTTACGGCCATCCTCGATATTATTGGTCTTTTGCAATTCGTCCACGCTGACCTTGTACATCTTCGCGATAGAAGTGAGCGTCTCCCCGCGTGCGACGGTGTGGGTATTCCCGCTCATAGGGTGAGGCGGAGATTCATCCGGAGCAGCGGCCGTGTGCGGCGACGGGGTGCTTTCGCCAATCATTATTCCCGGGCGGATGTGCAAGATCTGCTGCTCCAATTTGAGGATTTCCTGCGAGAGGGCGTCAATCTTTGCGTTCTGCTCGTCGATTTTCTTTGTCAGTGCTTCGAGTTGAGCCGCGTCAGACGTTTTAACTGGCTCCGGCGAAGGCGTCTGCGCCGAAGCTGTCGAAAGCAATAAGGCACCAGGAAAAAACGTCGCGCAAAACATAGCAGCCAGCTTCATGGTCCCAAACGTTGGCATTAGCAGCTTTGTCTGGCAAGCAGCGAGGCGGCTGCAGATGCGCAGCTTGCCTTTCCAACATTTGCTCTTAAATTTTTTTATGCCTGAGCGTATCCAAAAACCGGTTGAACCAGCTCCGTGGGGTCCCAAGCAAGGCGATGGCGGCGGCCCGCGTTCACCGGACG
>Ga0193727_1001252_pt1 | contig 10458 bp, 4 predicted proteins | sample H2c2metaG_FD_143051 | JGI IMG/M metagenome (GOLD analysis project Ga0193727, IMG submission 143051) | Soil microbial communities from a riparian zone of the East river system, Colorado, United States - H2c2 | ecosystem: Environmental > Terrestrial > Soil > Riparian zone | place: USA: East River...
AGCGTAGAATTTCCCGTTGTCCTCTCCGAGATATAGCAGCCGCCCGAACGCCAACATCATGTCGTCGAAAACTTCTAAGTGGCTGATGCGCTTGCTGGCGGAGCCACAAACCCGAGGGTTCGATCTCGATGATCCCATGACATCGATCCGCCGGCGTCAACTGGCTAAGACAAAGAGGGCCCTCTATCTTTCTTACATCGGATGGTATCGGAGATTGGCGGAAATCGATCGCACCGCCCCTGTGGGAACGCGAGTTGAGCTCGGCAGTGGTGGCGGGTTTCTTGAAGAGTTCATCCCCGGGCTGACCACGACAGATGTGCTGCCGCTGCCGTTTGTGCAGGAAGTCTGTTCCGCTGAAGATCTGCCATTTGAAGATGCGACAGTAGCGGCGATCTATATGATCAATGTGCTACATCACCTGAACGACCCCAACCGTTTCTTCGCGGAAGCCGAACGCGTGCTCGTTCCAAAGGGTCTCGTCGCTATGATCGAACCGTATGTTTCGCCTTTTTCTCGGTTGGTTTATAAGTACATCCACCACGAACTCTTCGACCCAGATGTCTGCTCATGGCGGCTTCCGCCAGCGGGCCCGCTCAGCGGGGGCAATGATGCGTTACCGTGGAACATTTTCGTCCGGGACCGCGCGATTTACGACTCGCGTTATCCCAACCTGATGGTCGAGCAGATCGCTCCACATACGTTTCTCTCCCATTTATTGAGCGGTGGTGTGACGATGCGCAGTTTTGTGCCTGCGTTTATGATCCCAATATGCCAGAAACTGGAGGGCCGCCTAGGCCCGTTGCTCCGTTATCTCGGCGTCTTCGGCACGATCATTCTACGCAAACGCACGTAATGCTGGCGTCAAATTCCCTTAACACAGATTTCTCACACGCGCACCCGAGTAATTCCCCTACCGACTCGGTTAACTGTTCCGCGCGGCGACCACAATGTATTTTATGAACGTCCCGAACGGACGCCAGTCGTGGGCGCGTGGGGTCACGCTATTCCGTGAGTTGCAGGACTTGTGCGAAAAGACGATTATCTGGCAGTGTCAAATTCGCGTAAAATCGCCTTGATCCTCGGAATGCACAGGAGCGGTACGTCCGCACTTGCCAGTTTGATTTCGAGGCTTGGTTTCAGTCTGGGCAAGAACCTCCTGCCAGCTAATGAATACAATGTTAAAGGCTACTATGAGAATGAGAACGTGGTTAACTTCCATTCGGACACTCTGAAGTATCTCGGCTCCTCATGGCACGACCTGAGAATCTTGCCCGCCAAATTGTTTCGAGGAAATTGGATCGATGATGCGTCGCTCAAACTTTCCGGCATTCTGGAAGATGAATTTGGGGATGCTCCAGCGATCGTCGTAAAAGATCCGCGGGTCTGCCGCCTACTGCCGATCTGGCATCGTTTCGCGTGCCGAACGGGAGCGGATCTGAGGTTCATCCTCATCGGACGCCACCCACTTCAGGTCTGTCGTTCCCTATCCCATCGCGATGGCTTCTCGCATCGCAAATCGCTGCTGCTTTGGTTGCAATATAATCTCGTCGCCGAGCGCCAGACCAGAACTGGGAAGCGCTTGATTTTGCGATATGAGGATTTGATGATGAATCCGAAATCAAAAGCAAACGAACTTGGTAATTTCCTGGAGACTGAGTTTCCTTTTTCGATTGCCGAAGCTGCCGAAGTGATCGATTCCTCTGTCGCCCGTCACTCTGTCGATGAGGAAGTGATATGCGAGCCGCCAGACGTGCGCCGCTGGACTAAAGAAGTTTGGCAAATCCTATTTCGTACGAAGCTACTAAAACCAGCGGCACAGCGGAAGCTCGATCGCATATTTAAGAGCTATAACCAGCGTCTCTCGATTTTTCCCGAAGAAGCCAGTGGGATAGGCGACTACGAGGCGACCCGCTTGAAGCGAGTGTTGTCGCGGAGAAGAGAAGAATATCAAGACCTCAGGGGCCAATATCAAAAGTTTAAAGAACGGTACCAGGAGCAGACCCAGGCGCTTCAAAACGTCATTGAACAGCGAGAGGCCGCGGGCAAGCGGATAAAGCTAGCCGAAGAAGAATATCAAAAGTTTAAAGAACGGTACCAGGAACAGACCGAGGCGCTTCAAAACGTCATTGAACAGCGAGAGGCCGGACGCAAGCAGATAAAGCTAGCCGAAGAAGAATATCAAAAGTTTAAAGAACGGTACCAGGAGCAGACACAGGCGCTTCAAAACGAGTTAAAGCTAACCGAAGAGTCTCTGCATTCCTTCGAAGAGGAGACGGGCATTTTGAAAAGGATACTGGAGGGAACGGCGGCGCAGATCGCGGATCGGGAGTCCGATTGGACTAGACTGCAGGGAGAACTGGAAAGTCTGCGTCACGATTGGCTGGCAGCGCCTGTTCGAAAAAGAATTAAGAAATTGGCCGGTACTTCCTTGAGCCCCTCACCGAGTCTTGTGCAAGTAAATGCCGTCACCTCGAGTGTTTGGAACCAATCACTTGCAGGTTTCCGCTTCGGAGTCTCTGTCTTTCCCGACGTTTGTAATCCAGACGGATTTTTCATAGACGGCTGGGTAGTCCCAGAAAAAAGGAACCCATCTAAATTCCCGCTTCGGCTGTTTGGCGAATCCGGGGTACGCCGTGGGGCGAAACGCGGCCTGCCTAGAATAGATGTTCCCCTGCTTTTCGAAAACGATCCAGCCGCGGCTCAAGCGGGTTTTGTTTTCCTGGATTTGCAAGGTTTCGCAGGACAAAGGTGCCGTTTGGAGATCAGGAAGTCGCCGGCAGAATGGGTGCCGCTCGCGCTGATTGATTTCAACGGGATAGGATTGCATCACCTTGGCGATATCCATGAGATTATGAGCGCGCAGCTATTCGATTATGCGTGGTACGCCAGGCGCTACAATTTACCTGAGCTTGGTCGCCCTAGCCTCATCAGTCATTATCTGCGTGAAGGGGCTGCGCGTGGGCTGTTTCCTAATCCGCTTTTCGACACCGCTTACTATCTCCAATCGAACCGCGAGCTTTGCGCGACCGGAGAAAACCCATTGCTCGCATATCTGAGATCCAGCAGGGAAGGAAATCTTCGACAAGCGAACCGTTGGTTTGAACCGGTTTGGTACGTGGCGAAGAACGGAGACGTTTCGAAAACCGGTCTGGACCCCCTAGCACATTATCTCAAGTACGGAAGGCACGAAAGGCGCAACCCTGGTCCAGACTTTGATGTGGAGGCTTATCTTCGAAGGAACCCTGACGTCGAGCGGTCAAACCTCGATGCCCTCTCGCATTTTATCCACTACGGATCAATGGAAGGCCGCGGGGTAACCCGGCCGGGGCACCAATTCAAGTGGATCCATGAAGCCGATCAGCTTGCAGAAGACAAGGTTAATATTCTCCTTGTAGGACATGTTCTCGAAAAGAAGATGTTCGGCGGCGAACGCAGCCTGTTAGAGCTTATCCATCTAATCGATCGCGATCGGTTCAATATTTTTTGTTCGTTTCCTCAGGCCGAGGCCTCGTTCGTTGAACGGATCAAACCTTTGGTGGCAGGTGTGGTGGTCTTTCCCTACCAATGGTGGCACGGCTCGGCGCCGGCCACCGATGGGTTCGATTGTCATTTTGAAGAGATTATGCAGTCCCGCCGGATTGGACTTGTTCATGTAAATTCGATCGTCCTGCGCGATCCGCTGATTGCAGCCAAGCGACTAGGGATTCCGTCTATCCTGCATTTACGGGAGGTCATTACTCGAGACCCTGACCTGGCGGAGCGGATTGGATTACCGGCGGAGCAAATTGCCACGGAAGCGGCGCAGTACAGCGATTTCCTAATTGCAAACTCTCACTTTACCCTGTCTCAACAGAGGAAGGCGGGAAACTCCTTTGTCCTTTACAACACTGCTGATGAGGCGGCGTTGGATATACCGCTGCGAACCGGTCACGGCGGATTACGCGTCGCCATGCTAAGTAGCAACCTGCCGAAAAAAGGGTTGGAGGATTTCTTTGCGATAGCCCGTCGGGCTCATGAGCAGAATGATTCGCTTGAGTTTTGGCTGGTGGGGCCTGAGACGGACTGGATCAGGCAACATTTTCAGAACAACGGTGGCTGTCCGCCCAACGTCCTTTGCACCGGTTACATCTCGGAGCCCCGAGAGGTCTTGTCCGAGGTGGACGTGATCATTAATCTTTCCACTTTCGCAGAGTCCTTTGGGCGAAGCGTCAGTGAAGGAATGCTGGCGCGTCGGCCCGCGGTGGTCTATGACCACGGCGCCCTGCCCGAGCTTGTCCACGATGGCGTCGATGGTTTTGTCGTTCCTTTCAGGGACGCGGAGGCTGTGCTGGATCGTTTGAATCGGCTCGCCAAGGATCCGGCCTTGCTTCACCAGATGGGAGAAGCTGCGCGCGCGCGCGCCATCAACAACTTCTCCCGAGCGGTTGGTCTCGAGGCGTTGAATACGATTTACCAAACAATTTTGCAGGCATCTGCCCCGCGACGAGAAAGTATGCCTGCCAAGCTGTCTGTGGAGGAGAGGATTACTGGCGCTCCTGCACAGAGAAGGACGCGGATCGGATATTTCTTGTGGCATTTCCCCGTTCCGTCCGAAACTTTTGTTTTGAATGAATTGAGGGATTTCCTTCGACTTGGCCATGACGTGCTGGTCTTCTGCAAGGAAAGCCCTCATAAGGGTTTCCAGCCCGACTTCCCAGTAAAGTGGCAGCAGGTAAAGACGCCTGACGATCTGGCGGTCAAGATAAGAGAGTCGAACCGTGAGATTATGCACGCTCACTTCGTCTATCCGACGGTCACTGAATTTCTCTGGCCGGCGTGTGAAGCTGCAGGCGTGCCTTTCACTTTCATGCCTCATGCGCAGGACATCTTTCGATTCGAAAATGCAGAGAGAAATCGGCTGGGCGAAATAGCCCACTCTCCTCTCTGCCGTCATGTCTTTGCACTCGGAAGATTCCATCGCGAATTCTTCATCAAAAGCGGCGTCCCCGAAGAGAAGATCGTTATTCGTCCATGGGGTATCTTGTTTGAAGCCTACGAAGCGCAGCCTATTGCTCCTCGTTTGGAGCACCCGCGGTTGAGTGTCTTTGCGATACACCGTTTTGTGGAGAAGAAAGGTTTGCACGACGCGATTCGGGCTGCGCAGCGATTGGCGCCGCTGGGTATTTCGCTTTATCTCTATGGTTATGGACCGCTAGAGGAATCTTACCGCCAACTCGCAGCTGAATTGGGTCTTCGAAACGTCTTTTTCCCGGGAGCCGTTCGAGACCGCAATCACATGATCGCCGTGTGCCGGAAACACGACCTTTTTCTCTGTCCTTCGACGCTCGCGAAGGACGGCGATATGGACGGACTTCCAACTGTCTTAGCCGAAGCAATGGCGAGCCATGTGCCGGTGGTCGCTTCGCGGATATCGAGCATTCCTGATCTTGTGCTCGATGGTGTCACAGGTTACGTGTCGGAACCTGGAGACATTGATTCGCTCACGGAGGCGATCCTTCGGTTTTACCGGGATCCATCGGCTCGAGTGCAGTCTATAATCGAAAACGGGCGAGAATACGTACGGAACCGGTTTGATGTCATGAAATCAAGCCGGACATTGTTCCGAACCTGGTCTGGAGAAGGACTCGATGTCGTTCTTGTGACTTTTAATGACACCACTGCTGTCCAGGATGTGATTGCGCGTCTCTATCGTTTTACCAAGACTCCCTTTCAACTTTACATCGTCGATAATGCCAGTGAGCAAGATATGTTGGAGTATCTGCGTTCCGTTGAAACAAAGCACAGCAATGCACGTGTATTGCCACAGGAGAAGAATCTGTTCGTTGGCCCTGGAACTAACGAAGGAATCGAGGCAGGCACCTCCCCCTTCATATTTTATTTGTGCAGCCGCGAAGGCTATGTCCTGTCGGAGGGCTGGGACCAACGCGTTTTAGACTACATGGAAGATCACCCAGAAGTGGGACTGGCAGGAACGTTGGGTTACTCGCCCTCCTATCTGACCGGAGCGGACTACATTGAAAACCTCGAGCCTTTCCCGCGGTTTCGGAATCCCGATTTTGCCGTTAAAAACCGCGAACGCATTTTCAAACATGTCCAGGGTGGCATGTTCGCGATACGTCGGTCGATGTTTGAATCGATTGGAGGGTTTAGCGAAACCGTTCCGCACAATCACACCGATGTGGAATACAGCTATTATGTCGAGAGCTGCGGCTGGCAGCTGGGCTCAATTCCAGACATGGTGGCGCTGTATAACAGGACTCGACCGGAGCTCACAGCGCGTTTGACCGAGTCAGTATTCGCGGCACATCCTGGTTCACCCGACTTGGCACCTCTGTTCGAAGCCGTCACCAACCTGAGGGGCAACTTCTGCAATATCTGCGGATCGGCTGTATTGTTTGTGAAAAGTCCGACTGACGATGCGACTTGTCCCACCTGCTCGTCAACCCCATTTGAGCGAAGTCTTTACCGTTTCATTGCTGAGTCGATTCTTAGCTACCGGAAGCTTGTCGCTTTATTTGTTGGGGATTCTGACTGTATGACGTCGGTTTGGAACAAAATGTTTAGCAGCCACGCGTTGCATTACCGCGACCTTGTCGGTGAAATCCACGCCCAGGGTCAGGTGAACCATCCATCCGAACGCTTTGATTTGATTGTCCTTCGCGTTCCCGATTCCACGGAGGCATATCCCCGCGCGGTTCTTCGCGAGTGTTCGCGAGTGCTAAAACCTGGCGGGCAGTTGCTCTACTTCCAACAGTATGGAAGCGAATCGATTCTTGATTGTGCGCAAAAAAAAGAACCGCTGTCGACCTCCGATTCGATTGCTTCCATGCTCGAATCGTTTGCACTCCAGGTCGAGTCTCGTATTCGATACGTTAGCGCGGTCGTTTGTTATAGTGACCGTGTGATCTTTGTCTGCCGAAAGCCGGCCCAGTGATGAACATGTTAATTCTTGGCGGCTCTGGTTTCCTAGGCAGGGGAAAATATTGAAGTAAACGTGCTCTGTCGCACTCAGCACGCGGGTTTCATGTGATGGACAGTCCCGATCTTGCAAAGATCGAGCCACATCCGTTCACGTCGGGAGCGCGACTGGTGAACGGAGAGCTTAGCCGCGCAGCGAACGATTCCCCTTTTTATCAAGAGCTACCACGAAACTATCGAATGGATTCGTTGGAAAGTTGCGGCCCAGGTTTCGGGACGGCATAATCCACGAATGCGCAACGCCAGATTCATGCCGTTTCTCTTCGCAATCTTTTGCGCGAATGCCGTTTTGGCTGCTGAAAAACCGAACATCATTTTTATTCTGGCCGATGATCTGGCTACGGCGACATCGGTTGCTACGGACAAAAACTCATTCAGACGCCGAACATTGATAAATTGGCGAAAGAAGGCACGCGCTTCACGCAATGTTATGCCGGCAATACGGTTTGCGCTCCGTCGCGTTGCGCGCTGATGACGGGGTATCACACGGGCCATGCGCGCATCCGCGTCAATGGCAATAACCCATTAAAATCCGGCGATGTGACGGTCGGAAAAATTTTGCAGGACGCGGGCTACGTCACCGGGCTGGTTGGCAAATGGGCCCTCGGCGATCAAGGCACGTCCGGTGAACCGACGAAGCAGGGATTCGACTATTCATTTGGTCCTCGATCAAAGCCACGCGCATGACTACTGGACGGATCATCTTTTCCGCAACGGCAGGCGCATTGCCAAAGCGACCAATGTTTACTCGCATGATTTGTTCGCCGCGGAATCGCTGGATTTCATCAGAGGCGCGAGAAGGAAAAACCGTTTTTTCTCTACGCGACTTTTCAGATACCGCACGGCTTTCTTAATCCGCCCAGCGACGAGCCTTACGGGAAGGAAGACTGGCCTTCAATAAACAAAAAACTTGCGGCGATGATTACGCGGCTGGACAAAACGGTAGGCGAAATGATGGCTCTTCTGGACGAACTCAAACTTCGCGAAAAAACGATCGTCTTTTTCCTGAGTGCTTTTCTGCGAGATTACAAGCGCTCTACAGGGATTTGATTACCGAGATGGGACCCAACGTTAACCACCACATTTAACCAGCCGGGGAAGTTCGACTTGGCATGCAATTGCTAAAAGATGGCCGCTCCTGGCCTGATCGGATGATCGAGATATGCGCGAGCATCGAGGCGGTGCTCTTTCTAACCTCGGGTCTGATTTACATGTCTCTGGCGCGGTGGACGGTCATGCAGGTGGACTTTTGGAGACTGTACGAAATATATCTCAACCACCCCTGGCCCCAGAGCGCCCTGTTTAAGTTCAATAATCACTCGTTTTTTTTTCCGTCCCTCTTCTGGATGGCCGATCTACAATTTTTTCGGGGGAGACAATTGCCTCTCTTCCTAGCGGGATTATCGCTGCTTGCTCTAACGATGGCGTTGTTGCTCATCCCAGTGTGGAAGGATCGCAACTCGGGCCGCGTAACCAAGATGATCTGTACTCTTGTGCTCGTCGTCGGAAATTTCTGGATGGCGCGTGCGCAAATCATCGTGTCGGGAGGAAGCAATTGCAGTTTCTCGCTTTTAACAGCTGCAGCGGCGCTGGCGTTTTTGGCTCTACCACATATGCGCACGGATTCAGCGCACCGGTCAGGCGCAATGCTGGTCGTGTTATCCGGCGGGTTTGTGGCATCCTTTAGCTTTGCCACTGGATTGGCACTCTGGCCATCTCTAATCCTTCTTGCGTTCTGCCTCCGCGTCCCGTTCCGGTCCATTGCAGTTCTGGCCGGCGCCGGCCTGCTCGCGCTCATCATTTTTGTTCTTCTGCCAGAATGGGGCTCGGAAGCGAGCTGGTTGAGTGAATTACCGACATTGTCAGCCTTCTCCATCAAAGATCTGTTTCGACTCCTGGGCAGTCCGGTTTCCTATGCTCTGTTCGCCTGGTGGCCGGGGCAAACATTCCGGCAGTTACTCCGGTCTTCAAATCTGACTGGGATAGCGGGCGGGATCGGTTTCGCATTCGCTGTGTTTGCAGCAGTGCGTGAGTCTCTCAGGCGCGACTTGCAAAAGAGCGGCGTGAGGTACATCGGATTGGCGCTGATTGTTTTGAGTGGGCTGGCGCTTTTTGTCATTGCCAGCGGTCGCGCGGATTATTTTCATGCTGCCGAGCGTCCGCACGAAGTTCTCGCTCCACGCTACCTTTTTTGGAGCACACTTTTCTGGACTGGGTTGTTGTTGATTGCGATTCAGCGACTAGAACGCAGCTGGTGGGCCCGCTACCCAGCGTATGCTCTTGCCTTGGCATTGCCAATCGCCGTCTTTCCTGAGCACTGGAGGGAATCGCTGGCTCGGAGGAAAGGAGTGAGTCTCGCTGAGGCTGGTGCGACGAGTCTGATCAATGGCGTGCGCGACGAACAGCAAACGCGCGTCCTTTTTTATAACCCGGGGTTCCCGGATATCGTTTCCCGTTTGACGCCGCAGCTTCGTCAGCAGCGGTTGGGTATGTTTGCAGACGGGTTTCAAGATTGGGTCGGGCGCAATCAAAGCACTTTGTTCGGCGGCCGGCGTAAGGCCGAAGGGCTGACAGGGCAATGCAAGGTCGCTACTTTAGTTCGGGGCGATGAGAGCGGACCCGTTGCACGGGTTGCTGGATGGGCGCTGAAGCGCGGGGGAGCAGTGCCCAGGACGCTTGTGATTGTCGACCCGGCGGGAGTAATTCGCGGCATCGCCCGTTGCACACCGACTAATACTTTTATCAATCGCACGCTTTACCTCGGAAAACTTAAACCAAACACATTCCTGGGTTACGTCCGAGATTACGATCCGCACATCAAATATGTGATTCTCAGTGCGGACGATTCTGCTGTCTCGAATGAAAAGATCCCGGTACGGGTTCCTCCTTAAGCTCATTCCGCAGTTTCCAGTAAGAATGATTAATCAGCGGAGTGCCCTCTCCGAGCTGATCGGACTGGATCCAACCACTCCAAATGCTGGCGACACCAGTCGATCGTTCGCGCCAACCCGCGGCGGATGTCGATCTTAGCTCGCCAGCTGAGTTTAATTTCGGCTTTTGTTACGTCGGCGATCCACGTGTCACAGTCCCACGCGCGAGCCGGCATGCTATCCCACTCCGGCTCTTGCTCGATTTCGAGGATCGCCCTGGTTATGGAGACGATTTCATTCAATCGAGTTTGAACACCTGTTCCGATATTGATGATCGATCCGGGATCATCCAAGCGGGCAGTAACTGCCGACAAATAGGCGTCGCACACATCGTCAACGTGGACGAAGTCGCGGGCGATGTTTGGACTGGCCAGCCGCGGCAACTGACCGGCCAATCCATGCCTGATGAGAGTCGGAATCAATCGTTCAGAGTCTTCGTATGGCCCGTACACGGAATAGAGACGCAGGGTCGGGGTGCGTAAGTTCTGGCTGCGCGCGATGTGCTGGCACAAAAGCGTGCCCGCCGCTTTGGTCACCGCATAAAAACTGT
>Ga0193727_1001253_pt1 | contig 10449 bp, 7 predicted proteins | sample H2c2metaG_FD_143051 | JGI IMG/M metagenome (GOLD analysis project Ga0193727, IMG submission 143051) | Soil microbial communities from a riparian zone of the East river system, Colorado, United States - H2c2 | ecosystem: Environmental > Terrestrial > Soil > Riparian zone | place: USA: East River...
GCCCAACGCCAGTTTTCAATTTGCAGGCGAACGGAGGCAAACGTTTCAGTGCCGGACTCGGGATTGACGCGTTCCTCGTCGCGATAACCGATCACGCGCTTGCCGTCGACGAGGCCGGGGCCGTACTGGCCGCGCACTGCGTTCTGAATTGGCACGCTGGGAATGGCCTGCCACACCTTCACTTTTTCCCGACGGACCGCTTCAGAGTCGAAGCTTGAGGGCGGCTCCATGGCGATAAAGCTAAGCAACTCCATCACGTGGTTCTGGAGCACGTCGCGCAGGGCGCCGGCTTTCTCGTAGAACGGGCCGCGGCCTTCAATGCCGATGGATTCGGCTGCCGTGATCTGGACGTGATCGATGTAGTTGCGATTCCAGATGGGCTCGAAGATACCGTTGGCGAAGCGGAAGACCAGGATGTTCTGGACGGTCTCCTTGCCGAGGTAGTGGTCAATGCGGAAGACCTGGTTTTCATGGAAGACGGCGTTGACCTGGTGGTTAAGGTCGCGTGCGGAATCGAGATCGTGGCCGAAGGGCTTTTCGATGACGATGCCGATGCGCGCGTCGCCGTTTTCATTCATGCCTTGCCCGCCGAGATTCTCAATGATGGCCGCGAAGTACTCAGGAGCAGTGGCGAGATAGAAGAGACGATCGTCGCCAATGCCCTTCTCCTTGGCGATGCGGTCGAGTTCAACCTTAAGGCCTGCGTAGCCCGCCGCGTCGTCGAAGGTCAGCGGAAAGTAGCTGATGTTCTTCATGAACGCTTCGAGCTTGGGGTCGGTATTGTCGACGCCGCCGAACTCGACGATGCCTTCGCGCATGTCCTTGGCGAACTCATCGCCGATGGGGCGACGGGCAACGCCGACGATGGCAAACTGCTTGGGCAGCAGCCCCGATTGCTCGAGATGAAAGAGGGCAGGGAGCAGCTTGCGCTTGGTCAGGTCGCCGGATGCGCCAAAGATGACCATGACACCGGGATTGGGGATTCTCTCGTTGGCATGTGGGACCTGGGATAGATCGTCGGGATGAATTTTCATCTGAACGGTTGCCATGGCGTCTCCTGTGATAGTGAACAGTGATCAGGGGTCAGTGGTCAGAAGGTTGCGGCGGTCAGGGGTCTCGATTCAGGCTTGCAAATTCGTGCGGGAGCAATGCCGGGTGATTGGTCCCTTACTGTTCACTGACCACTGATCACTGAGCACTAGTCCTTCTTGACCGCGTGGCCGCCGAAAGCATTGCGCATAATGGCCAGCATGCGGTCAGTGAAGTTGTTTTCTTCGCGCGAGCGGATGCGGCGGATGAGCGACTCGGTGATGATGGGCGCGGAGACGTTGAGGTCGATGGCTTCAAAGACGGTCCAGCGGCCTTCACCCGAGTCGGCGACGAAGGCTTCGAGGCCGTCGAGCTTGGGATTCTTTGAGAGCGCGTCGGCGGTCAGGTCGAGCAGCCAGCTGCGCACCACGCTCCCGACGCGCCAGATCTGTGAAATCTGCGCTAGATCGAGATGCATTTCTTCCTTCTTCTCCAGGATGGTGAAGCCCTCGGCGTAGGCCTGCATCAAGCCGTACTCGATGCCGTTGTGCACCATCTTGACGAAGTGGCCCGAGCCGGCCGGACCGACGTGGCCCCAGCCTTTATCGGCTCCGGGCGCGAGGGTTTCGAAGATCGGCCGCAGATATTCGACGGCTTCCTTGTCGCCGCCGATCATCATGCTGTAACCCTCTTTCAGGCCCCAGACGCCACCGGATGTGCCCACGTCGACAAATTGAAATCCCTTGGCCGTGACTTCCCTGTAGTGGCGTTGGGAGTCCTTGTAGTTGGAGTTCCCGCCGTCGATGAGAATGTCGCCGGGGCTAAGCATGGGCTCGAGCTTGGCGATGGTGTCATCCACCGGCTTGCCCTGCGGCACCATGATCCAGATGGCCTTGCGGCCGGTGAACTTCTTGGCCATATGCCTGATGCCGTGAGCTTCTGCACAGCTTCAGCGTTGAAGTCGAAGCCGATAACCTGGTGGCCGCCGAGCCGCAGCCTTTCCGCCATGTTGCCGCCCATTTTTCCGAGGCCGATCAATCCGAGTTGCATTGCATTCTCCTTCGCAGATCCTTATAGAACGCCGAGCGTTTCAAGATCGCGCCGCAGTTGGCCGGCGCCTTCAAAGCAAATTGTTTTCATGCCCGCTGCCTCAGCACCAGCGGCGTTTTCCTTGCGGTCGTCGATGAACAGCACTCGCTGCGCGGGCCGCCCGAGAATGTCGAGCGCGCGACGATAGATTGCGGACCCTGGCTTGCGTAAGCCGACGTAACAAGAGCTGAGAGCGATATCGACGTAGTTACGCAGGCCGAACTTTTCAAAGCGGTAGTCATTTGGCTCGCGGGCTTCGTTGTTGAGGGTTCCCAACGTACATTTACCAGATGACGCCAGCTCCTGAAGGATGCCCAATCCTCCATCGGGCAGTAGAGTCGACTGCTCAAAAATTGCCGCGAGGAAATCTTGTTCCGTGAAGTTGCGCGGTTCATAAAACAACGTGGCTTCAAGATACTCGAGCGCCGAGATCAGGTCGCGTTCCCAGGCATCGTTCGGCTCGGGGTGGCGCTCTTCGAATGCGGTGCGGTCGAGCTGAAATTTGTCGAGCACACGCGCGCGTTCGCGATGATCCCACCCGTTGGTGAGCAGCACTCCGCCGACATCGAAGAGGATCACGTCGAAGGGGAACATCAACGCCTCTGAGCTGGTGCTTCGATTGAGACTGCGGGAGTGTTGAGAAGCTCGTTACGCAGTATTTTGCGGTTAGCTTCGCTTCTTGAGCAGTGCCTTCGCCCTTGCCACCACGCTGGGAGCGGTGAAGCCAAGTTTCTCAAGCACAATTGGCCCGGGAGCCGAAGCCCCAAAGCGATCGAGCCCGATCACGTCGCCATCTTGCCCAACGTATTTCCACCAACCCAGCGGCGAGCCTGCTTCGACTGCAAGCTTCGGCACGCCGGCGGGCAGAACGCTGGCCTTGTACTCGTCTGATTGTTCCTCGAAGATTTCCCAGCTTGGCATGCTGACGACCCGAGCGCCGATGCCTTCGCTCTCCAGAAGCTTCTTCGCTTCGACGCACGGCGCAACCTCAGAGCCAGTGCCGATGAATACGATTTGCGGATTCGGAGCGTCTTCCAGTACGTAGGCACCCTTGCTCACTCCGCCGTACACGTCGACTTTCGTCGGATCGATCGTTGGCAGGTCCTGGCGGCTTAGGGCGAAGAAAGAAGCCCCAGTGCGCTCGAGCGCAAGACGCCAGCATGCTGCGGTCTCGTTGGCGTCCGCGGGGCGATAGTCGGTAAGGTGGGGAACTGCGCGCAGCATCATCAGGTGCTCGATGGGCTGGTGCGTCGGGCCGTCTTCGCCGAGGCCAACGGAGTCGTGCGTGAAAACAAAAATCGAGTGAGAGTGAGACAGCGCTGCGAGGCGAATTGCAGGCTTGCAGTAATCAGAGAACGTGAAGAACGTGGAGCCGAACGGTACCAGTCCTCCGTGCGCGGCCATGCCATTGACCGCGGCGCACATGGCGAACTCGCGTACTCCGAAAAACACATTGCGGCCGGCGGGATCCTGGTGGAAATTGGCGCCGGGCTTGAAGATCGTTTTGGTTGAAGAGGTAAGGTCGGCCGCGCCTCCGAACAACTCCGGCACCACTTCGGCGATGGCGTTCATAATCGCGCCGCCGGCGTTGCGCGTGGCCACCGGCTTTCCCACTGGATAGCTGGGAATTGCCTTCTCCCACCCTGCTTTGCGTTGATTCTTCTGCGTGCGCTCGAACTGCTCGGCAAGCTCTGGATTTGCTTTTGCGTAGCCTGCGAAGAGCGTGTTCCACTCGGCCTCGGCTGCCTTGCCGCGATCTTCAGCAGTGCGCCAGTTCTTGAGAGCATCGTCGGGAACGTAGAAGCTCTGGTCCTCAGGGAAACCGAAGAATTTCTTGGTGGCCGCGGTGTCCGCCGCGCCCAGCGCCTCGCCGTGCACGTTTTTCGTGCCGGCCTTGGGGCTTCCGTAACCGATCACCGTGCGCACCGCAATCATCGACGGCCTGCCCGTCTCGGCCTTGGCCGCTTCGATTGCGGCTTCAATCGCCTCAAGATCGTTGCCGTCGGAGACGCGCTGCGTGTGCCAGTGGTACGCGTCGAAGCGCTTCAGGACATCCTCAGTGAAGCTGAGTTCCGTTGGCCCATCGAGTGAGATGAGGTTGTCGTCGTAGAGCACGATCAGCTTACCCAACCCCAGAGTGCCGGCCAGTGACGCAGCCTCATGCGAGATGCCTTCCATCAGGTCGCCATCGCCGCACAAAACGTAAGTGTGGTGATCGACGATATCGAAGCCCGGCTTGTTGTAGACGGCCGCCAGATGCTTTTCCGCAATGGCGAGGCCGACAGCCATGGCAAATCCCTGGCCGAGCGGCCCGGTAGTCACTTCAACACCCTCCGTCTCGTGCGACTCCGGATGTCCCGGCGTAATCGAATGCCACTGCCGAAACTGCTTCAGATCATCCAGCGTGACCTTGTATCCGCAAAGGAAGAGCGTGGAATACAACAGCGCTGAAGCGTGCCCATTCGACAGCACAAAGCGATCGCGATCCGCCCACTTGAAGTGCGTCGGATTGTGCTTCATCAGCTTGTGGTACAGCAGGTAAGAGATGGGCGCGCAGCCCAGCGGGGCGCCTGGATGACCGCTGTTCGCCTTCTGTACCGCGTCCACGGCGAGCAGCCGCAATGTGTCAATGGATAACTGATCGAGGGATAGGCTCGCAGGGCTCGTCGTCATACAGCTTCCTTTCAGTTCATGCTCAGAATTGCTCCGGGTAAATGCATTTACTAGGACACGATCTCAACTGTCACATTGTATCCAAGCCAGCGGTCTGCATCCGGCCACTTCAAGGTCCATGATATCTGGCCGGGCCCGTCGCCCGCAGGGATGTCGGCGCTGAAACCGGCGCTGCCCAGTTCACGGCTCGCCGTGCTTTTGATGGTTTTCCAGTTGTCCGAGGACCACACCAGGTCGAAGCGTTCCCCGTCTATGATGCGCAGCGTGTCACCGGAGGCTAACTTTTGTATGGGGCGCCGGAAGCTGAAGATTTCCACGTTATGGCGTACGCGCTTGCGGCCCTCAGGCGTGCAGTAGCGCTCATACACGGGGTCCACGCGATCGAAGACCTTGCCATCGAGCGCGGAGCGAAGCAGCTTGAGGTACTCGGCGTGCGCCCATACCAGCGGCGTTGCCGAGCCTGCGGGCTGGCCTTTGCGCAAACCGCGGTCCGGAAGATTGGCGGAGTCCCACACCTGTTCGGGCATCAACTGGCCCTTGGTGGCGTATGCCTCGTAGGTCCGTATGAGCGGAGCAATGTCATGCCCGGCGGCGAGTTCGTAGTGAGCGCGTTCACCCGTAAGCAGCGGCCAAACGCGTCCCACGCCGTAACTCCGGAACGGCTCGCCATTCGGCCCGTCGCCGTACCCGTCGTAGTTGTATCGAATCCATCCGGGTCCCTGCGGCAGGTCGCGCTTCAGTACCGCGTCGACAACTTTCAGAGTATCGATGATCAGAGGATCGTCGGCGCGGCGTACGCCATATCGAACATATTCCAGAAAGCCACCATCAATCACCTCGCGCGCCTCAAAATCCATTTTTTCGCCGGGAGCACGATTGTTGATGTGGATCATCTCCTTGCCGCACTCCTCGCAGGCGTAGGCTTCGCCGATTTCGGGCGGACGTACCCGCATGTAGTGGCGCTTTACCTCTGGAAGCAGAACTCCGTTGTTGGTCACCGTCCAGTCTTCGAGGTGACGCTCGATCCAGTCGGCAAAGTCCTCAAGGAACGCGGCGTGTTCTTCACCGTCGAAAGCGCGTGTCATCTCCGCGGCGCAAATGAGGGCCGCAACCACGACTGCAAGCGTCGACGGAGAGTAGCCCGCGTTTTCTTCCCAGCGTTCCTGGTGCGTGATGGGCGCCTTCTTCGCCAAAAACCCGGCGGCACGCTCGACGAACGCAAAAATATGCATTTCACCAAGGCCGTCGGACTTCCACAGCCGCCACGCCAGAATGATCGGAAACGCCACCTCGTCAAGCTGGGTGCCAGTCCAATAGGGCCGGCCATCTACCCAGAAATTCTGCGCGAATCCGCCGTCGGGCTGTTGCGTGCACGCCAGGTAGACGAGCGCGCGGCGCGCCGTCTCGGCCCGGCCGCAAGCCAGCAGAGCGGTCGCGGTCTGCACCATGTCGCGCGTCCACACCAGGTGATAGCCGCCCAGGTCATCGTCGCCCTTGGAGTTTCCCCACGGGATTGATGCAGAGGCTACGAATGCACCGGAGTAAGTCTTGTCCTCATGCGCCAGCAGCACATTATGACTGGCCCGCAGCAGCATGCCGCCATCTTGCGACTTTGCCGCAAGCCACTCGGGATTGGCCGCGCGCCGCCACTGTTCGATGTAGCGCGTACGGTGTTGCTGATACGGAGTGACCAGCGCAGTTACCGTCTTTTGCAGCGACGTGTGCATGGTGGCGCCGACGCCGATGGCAAGTGTGAACTCCCGGGCTCCGGCTTCTTTGCCCGGTGAATTCATGGCGCAGTCAAGGTTCAGTTCGCCCATCAGCGCAATGTTGCCGTTGGTGGCCGAGCCGTACTCCCAGTTCATCTGGTGGTCGTCCTTGAGATCGTGGAAACCGTCGCTGGACCCAACGAACCCGCAACTCACCTTCGAGAAGCCGCAGCTCACACCCATGGCCAGCGACCATTGCCCTTTCCACGCCAGCAGAACGCGATAGCCGGCAACGTCAATGGCGCGCCCGGAGTTGCCCGCACCTCCGCCGTCAAGATGCGGCGCCAGCAGCGCATAGAGCTTGAGCTTCGCCAGCATGGCCGGTTCGGCCTCAATCCGCCCGTGGACCAGCAGAACCGAATGGTGCGGATCGCAGATGATTTCTTTGATCAGCGCATAGCGGCCATCGGGATCGCGGTTGGTGTAGCGGATTCCCAGAGCCTCAGCATGGATGTACTCGAACGACGAGATCAGGTCGCGCTTTTCTTCGTGCGTAAAAGTCTCCCCATCCGTGATGAGGAACTCCATGTCGCGCACCTGGGGCTTGTCGATGGTTGGGTGGTAAAGCTCGTTCACAATGCCGTGCGAGCACGTAAACCACAGACGGCAGGAAGCCGAGTACGCCGTGCCGACGGCGTCTTTCACGGCGGAGGTCCAGCGCGGCGCAAGTCCGGGCGCACCCGGCGCTTCGCCATCTTGCGCAAGCCAGCGGTATAGGGGCTGATCGTTCATGATTGGTGGCTACTTTTGCTCATCGGAATTGTGGTTTGGGAAAATGCAAGGTTGCACAAGATGCGCGACCTGGGGAATGCGTGTCCAACCACCCTACTACCGATGTCCGCCGCCTAGCAAAAGTTTCGCTCGGCGCCAAAATTCGCCTCCCTCCAATATTCCCCTTCCTCCAAAATCTTCCTCAGTATCCGCGAATCCCGAAAAATGTCCCAGCATCCATCCAAGCACAGCGCCACCACACGCAATATGAAGATTCGGTTTCATCGCCTCCTGGCCCGAATCATTGGGGCAATCCATCTGCACCCCATTCCCGAGCTCCGGCATCCAACGAAGGTTGGAACGTCCTGAGACACGCGATCACTCTGACGCCGGCCCAGCTCCCGGCCCACCCCATTACAATCTTCAACGGAGGAGATTTCCCCAAATGGCATACGAACTTCCACCACTTCCTTACGACTATGCGGCGCTCGAGCCGCACATTGATGTTGAGACCATGAAGCTCCATCACGACAAGCATCACCAGACTTACATCACGAACGTGAATAACGCGCTCGCAAGTCATCCCGACCTCGCCGCCAAGTCCGTTGACGACCTGATCACCGACCTCAGCGCCGTTCCCGAGGACATTCGCGGCGTGGTGCGCAACAACGGCGGCGGCCACTCCAATCACTCCATGTTCTGGACCATCATGGGCCCCGGCGGCGGTACCCCGAGCGGACCTGTCGCCGACCAGATCAAGGCCGATTTCGGCGACTTTGACGCGTTCAAAAAAACCTTCAATGAAACCACGGCCAAGCAGTTCGGCTCCGGCTGGGGCTGGCTCGTCCTCCAGGGCGGCAAACTGAAGGTCATCACCACTGCCAACCAGGATTCGCCGTTATCGCAGGGGCTCTACCCCATCCTCGGCAACGACGTCTGGGAGCACGCGTACTACCTGAAGTACCAGAACAAGCGCCCTGACTACCTTGCCGCATGGTGGAACGTGGTCAACTGGGCCGAAGTGAACAAGCGCTTCGCCACCGCAAAGAAATAGGGCTGAATCAAGACGCTGAGCGACGAATCGGGCGAGGGCAATCCCCCGCCCGATTCGCTTTTGCGCGGTAGTGATCGCAACCGTTTGCCGCAAATGCCGGTCTATCAGTACGGATGACTATGCCGTACACCTTTTTTGCGTCACTCATGCTTGCAACTCTCGCCCTGGTCTCCGCCACGCCGCTCATCGCGCAGTCGGGCAGTTTCGATGTGAGCCAACACGGTCACGCCGTGGGAACCGCCAGCTTTCAACTCAGTTCCCAGGCCGCTGGTTTCGACTCCACCTCGTCGGTCAGCATCAAGATGGATGGGCTCGAATATGCCCTCTCCAAGACCGAGCAACTCGACAAGGCGGACCACTTGCAGCGCGTTTTGTTGAGCGGCACGGTCAACGGTTCCGCGGCCAACGTGGTCGGCAAGCCGGATGGACCGCAGTTTCTGCTCAACATCTCAGCCAACGGTCACAGCTCAACGTCCCGCCTCGACGCCCACGCGGCCGCCGTCTTTCTTCCCGACTTTGATCCCGGCGCCCTTGAAACTCTGCTTGTGCTGGCGGTCACACAAAACAACCGCGACATCTGGGCCATCATCCCCAAGCAGGCCGGTTCCATCCAACCCGTGGAGTTGGCAACCTACGCTGACGAGCAGGGCACCCTCGAAGGAAAACCTATCGTCGCGCATCACCTGGTGGCAACCATCGCAGGCGCCCGAACCGACCTGTTCTCAGGACCTGACAATCAGCTGCTGCAAGCGGAACTCCCCCAGCAGGGCTTCGCGCTCGTGCGCAAGGGATTCGTCCTCACGCCGCCGAAGAAACCCGTCGCGCCAGCCGAATGACACCGGCCCGCCTGCCATTCGCCACGTTTAGCGAATGCCTTACTATGGGCTCACCGTACCGTGGCCAAGATCCCACCAATACTCGTCTGTTTGCCCGGCCTGGATGGATCGGGGACCCTCTTCGACGATTTTCTTGCCGAAGTTGCGCTTGGCTGGGAGCGCATCGTCGTTCGATACCCGCCTGATCTGAGCTCTTATTACGACCTCGTACCCTTGGTCCAAGCCTCCATGCCGGAGTGGCCACGAGTGATCCTGATCGCCGAGTCATTTTCGACTCCCATCGCGATAAGGATCGCCGCACAGGCCTCAGGGCATCTCCAGGGGCTGGTTCTTTGTGCTGGATTTGCGTCGAGCCCTCTTCATGGACTCACGCGTTTTCTTGTTTCGGCAATCGCGCCGATGTTATTCAAACCGGAACCGAGTGAAATGGCAGTGAAGCTGTTTCTCGCTGGTTGGGATGCGCCCAAACACATGACCACCGCGGTTCGTGAGGCTGTGCGAACAGTCCCGCCGGCAGTCCTCGCTGGTCGCTTGAAGCAAGTTCTCTCCTGCGACGTTCGCGCGCAGCTTTCCAATATCTATAGGCCTATCCTGTGCATTCGAGCGAAGAGAGATCGGTTGGTGAGACCGGCCTGCACGCAGGAGATTCTCAGGGTCAGCCGGGATGCGAGGCTGGTCGAAATCGACGGCCCGCATCTCATCCTTCAGCGACAGACTCGCCTGTGCGAGCAGGCAATCGCCGACTTCATCCACGATATTTGACGTTCTATTTAAAGAGGCTCAGATCGATCGAATCGGCCATGGCAGAGTAGCCGGTCCCTTTCGGATGCAGGTGGTCGCCGCTGTCGTACGTAGGCAGAAACTGAAGCGGATTCGCCGGATCGCTCGTTGCTTTGTCGAAGTCGATTACACCATCGAATACGCCGCTGGTGCGGATCCAGGTGTTCACGTCCTCGCGGATTTTTTCGCCTTTGTCCGTAAAGTAGCCCGCACCCTTGTAAGGCACGAGTGTCGCGCCGAAAACTTTGATGCCCTGCTCGTGCGACCGCGCCACAATCTGCGAGAAGCCCTGCTCCAGGTCCTCTGCCGTCAGTTTGTAGTCAGGCTGGTTGGGCTCGTGGAGCGAGCCGATGTCGTTGATGCTCTCCAGCACGATCACGTATTTCACGCCCGGCTGCGCCAGCACATCGCGGTCGAAGCGCGCCAGCGCATTCGCGCCGACGCAATGGATCAGGACACAGTTGCCGCCGATGCCTTGATTCAGCACGGAGAGATTCGCGGTCGATGG
>Ga0193727_1001254_pt1 | contig 10448 bp, 6 predicted proteins | sample H2c2metaG_FD_143051 | JGI IMG/M metagenome (GOLD analysis project Ga0193727, IMG submission 143051) | Soil microbial communities from a riparian zone of the East river system, Colorado, United States - H2c2 | ecosystem: Environmental > Terrestrial > Soil > Riparian zone | place: USA: East River...
TTGTTGGAACAAAAACGCGTGCCGATGCAGCGGTTGTAAGCCATCACGTTGAGCCCGTCCTCGCTGTGAACTGTCGCGTTGACCGGGCAAACGGTTTCACATGGCGCGTTCTCGCAATGCTGGCAGGGCATCGGCTGGAACACCATCTCGGGATGCTCCGGCCAGTGGCCGCGGTCCTGGTTGAACGGCTCGCGACTGGCGTAATAACGATCAATACGGATCCAGTGCATGATGCGGCCATGCGCAACTTGTAGCTTCCCGACAACCGGAATGTTGTTTTCCGCCTGGCAGGCGATCACGCAAGCGTTGCAGCCGGTGCAAACATTCAAGTCGATGCTCATTCCCCACTGCTGCGGCGCGTCTAACGGCGGATGGGTGTAGAGACTTGGTGGCGGATGCGGCAATTCTTCTGCGCCCGGAACCTCTTTCGCGAATTCGTTGTTTTTGCGATAACCCTCCAGCGTTCCTTCGCGAATTAGACCGCGGCCTTCGATGCTGAAATGTTCCTGTGTGATCGAGAACGGGTAACTGCGGCCAACTTTGGTCACCTGCACGGTCTCAATGCCCTTCGCGCCAGCAACAGCAACATGCGGATTCGCTGCTGTTCGCAAAAAATAGCCATTAAAACCAGCCTGCTCTGTAAGCCCCGGCTTTTCCTTCAAATTGCCGCCCGCATACGGAAGCTCGACAAACTGCGGCATTTTGCGCGCCCAACCGAGGGTAACGGTAACGGAGTTGTCGGCATGCCCGGGGGACACCAGCGCTGCAATGACAAGCTCGCGTTTCACCACGGTCCCGCCGGCGCTCTTTTCATTGATCGCGATCTGCAACAAATCGCCCGTTTCGACGCCGAGCCTTTTTGCGTATTCAGGACTGATCAACGCCGCATTGTCCCAACTCAGCTTCGTGACTGGGTCGGGTAATTCCTGGAGCCAGCCGTTGTTTGCGTAGCGGCCGTCGTCCATGCCGTAGCTGCCGGTCAAAACAATCTCGGGCGATTCTGGTGTAGGAGGCGTCGTAAGCGACGCGGAATCGCGCGGCAGAGTTGCGGCGGCGCCGGCGTTGAATGCGGCTTGCTGATCAGCGCTTTGAACATGCGCAGCAAAACCGTCGTGCAGAAAGCGCGACCAGACTGTTTGGAAATCGCCAGGCGGATTCGTTAGGCGAAAGGTTTCCTGTATCAGCTCGGGGCCTTCCAGTTTCGGACCGCCAAGCAGCATGTTCATCAGCTCAATTTCACTCAGGCCACCGAAAAGCGGCAGAATCATCGGTTGGATCGACAAATAATCGCCACCGGCTGTGAAGGCGTCGCCCCACGACTCGAGATAATGGGCAAGCGGAATGTGCCACTGGCTCAGCGCGGATGTAGCGTCCTCGTGATAACCAAGGCGGACAATGTTCCGGACTTTCTTTTGCAGCTCTGCCCAATCGAGAGGCACCTTTGTTTGTAAATCTTCTACCAACCCGCGCGGCGCGTTATAGACGGGGTCACCGCCGAAAATGAACAGCTGTTTAACGCGACCTTCATTTATTTCCGTTGCGAGCTGAGCGATGTCGATTGCCTTCGGGTTACGCGGCACCTGACGCACGACGAGCGTTTGGCCGATATTTTTCAGCGCAGCATTGATTGCATAAACCAGCATTTGCACAGCAACCGGCTGTGTCGGGCCGGCGAGCACCAGGCTCGCTCCGGGTTTTGCTATTAAATCAGCGGCAACCCCATCGATCCATTGCTGGTCGAAAGTGTTTGACGCGCCTTGGAAATTTCCAAGCAAAGAGGCCAGACCAGAATCATTCGTTCCTGCGTGAATTTTTGTCGCGAGCGCATGCACGAATGCGGGAATCTGACTGGCTGGACAACGCAGCCGATGATCCGCCATCGCGCCGGTCAAGCTGAAGCGATGTTCGACCACATACAGCCGGTTCATGCTGTCTTTCGACGCGTTCACACGCCGGCGTGAAGTGAAACCGCGCACTATTTCGAGATCGCCCTGACCGCAATCGAGAAAATCGCTGTCCAATGCAAGAATCACGTCGGCGCGATCTAATTTCGGCAACACCCGTGCGTTGGCGCCGAAAGCTGTTTGCATCGCCACGTTTGCTTCCTGACCAAGGCGCGGCTCGTAAACGCACCAACGCATTGCCGGAAATTTTTTCTCTAATTCTCTGCGAAGGCGCTCTCGCGTCGGCGAATTCGTCTCCTCGACCAGAAATACAAGACCACTTCCCTGGTCGTTCAAAATGGTTTTGCCAAATTCTCCGAGGAACGTCTCAAATTCTTCCCGCGTACTCGCCTTCCCTTTCTGGACAAACCGTTTCGAGCGGGTCGGATCGTAAAGATCGAGAATTGATGCTTGGACAAACGTGTCCGTGGTGCCACCGCTGGCCGGATGCAGCGGATTGCCTTCGAGCTTTATCGGCCGGCCATCAACCGTCGTGGCAATCAGCGGAATACCACCGGTGCGGCGCGGCATCGCGGTCGCGTAGTAGAGGAATTTTCCGGGGATCGTCCACTCCACATTTTTGGTGAAGGGGACGAGATGCAATTCGGGACGGCGACAACTCGTTAGACCAACTCCTGCCAGCGCCATTGATGCGCCCATCAATTTCACAAAATCGCGTCGCGACCATTCGTCGCCATTCAATTCCGCCGCGCCCTCGGGAAATTCGCGCTCCAACCATTGACGAAACTCGGGCGTATCCTTCAGCTCGCCGATGCTGCGCCAATATTTTGTGCCATTGGATGGCTCAGGCGGATGATGGAAAATGCGTTTCATGGTTTATCTGTAGCCGCGTCTCTGTGAGGCGCGCCGGCGCGCGTGCTGCAAATATCGATGTTTACGCTTCGCACAGCGAAGCGGCTACAGTCCGATGGCTGGTCGTAAATTTGCGAGTTCATCGGTGGCACCCCTGGCAATTTGTTGGCGGAGTGATTTTCCAGCGCTCTTTCAAGGTCTGGCCGATCTCGGCTTGGGTAAGGTGCTTCTTCTTCGAAAAATCTTCGCGCGCGTCGCTCGGCTGACCGTACTTCGCGACAAACTCCGCCGGTTTAACGTCCTCAGGTTCCCAATCGAGATTGAAAACCTGATCGTCCGGACGCAGATAATTTTCCGGGTGGCGATGGCAATCCAGGCACCACGCCATGCTGTGAGGTTGGGCGATGTGAACCACTGACATGTCATCGACGTCTCCGTGGCAACTGAAACAGCTGATGCCCCGGTTCACGTGCGCAGAGTGGTTGTAATAAACATAATCGACCGTGCGATACAGCCAGACCCACTCGACTGGCTGACCGCTTTTCCAGCTCTCCTGTACGGGCTGCAGCTTGGGATTATCTTTCGCCACTTGCGTGTGGCAGTTCATGCACGTGGCAGTGTTGGGCACGTTCGATTGCGCGGCCACTTCCACGAAGCTGTGACAATATCGGCAATCCATTCCCAGTTGGGTCACGTGAATATCGTGCGGAAACGGCACAGGTTGGATTGGCTGGTATCCGACTTTTGTGTACTTCGGCGTGGCGTAATACCATGTCGCGCCGCTCAAAGCACAAGCGATCACAATCACGCAGACGATCACCTTGAGGGGCAACCAATTCGTCCAGCGTGGAAAGAAATTGGCCATGGTGTTAGACGGCCTCCGCGTCGACGCTGCGCAGCCGCCAAGTTCGCCGCGGCGGATTCGTCCGGTGGCGAACTACCAGTGAATAAAAACTGTGGTCGGGATGTGCTTCGTTCAGACGCTGCAAAGTGGTTAAGGTTAATCGTTAGCCTGGAGAGCAACGAAGATTCTATAAATGCAAAGCCAGAGGGCAAAACAAAAATTTCTTTTCAAATTTCACTGCCGCGCCCGCTCGTTGATATCGCGTGGAGAATTCCGAAAGCTGCGAAATTCCTCAGCGAAACGGAAGCGAAACAACTTCGACCGGAATCGCAGCGACCGGATCCAGTGAAAGTGCCTCCAGATTCGTGGCAGGATTGTTGAAGCCGCGTTTCACGTACCCGAGCGCGATTTCTTTTCCAAGTCGTAGGCTGCGCGTGGCGCTCGTGATCCAACCGGCTTCTTTTCCAGATGCCGAAGGAGCGACGAGTTTCATCCCTGGCTGGAGCGGCGTGTTGTTCAGCGAGCTCAATCCGCACAATCGTTTGTTGGTTTGTCCGGACATTTTGATTCGGGAGATCACTTCCTGGCCGATGTAACAACCCTTTTGATAATCGATCGTGCGTTGTTCCAGATTTGCTTCGATCGGAATAATTTCGTCTGTAAGTTCGCGGCCCCAGCGGGGCAACCCTTGTTCGATTCGCATCACATCCGCGGCTGCAGAATCGACAAACAGATATGCTGAGGCCAATTCATGTCGCCCAGCATCGTGGCGTGCTGGGTCGCTCCAGATGTCCCAACCCGTCGCCGCAAAACGACGCGCCGAGACGATCCGGCCAGACTCGAGTACCGGCGGCTCCTCCGTGAAAACATGAAAGAGCGAGAATTCGTCCGTGACATCCTCAATCTGAACGTCGTCAGCAATGACGTAACGCTCCAGCCGTACGCGAAGCGTTTCGCGAAGCTCCGGCTCGGCGTCGATGAACAAACTTTGCCCGAGCTCGGCGATAAAGGTGTGCGCATTCAGTTTGCCTTTTGCATTGAGCACGCAGGCTTCCACCGCGACGGTTTCACTCGCCTTGCGCAAATCGTTTGTGATTTGCCCGTTTAGAAATCGGAACCTATCAGCGCCACTCACGCGAAGCTTAGCGCGCGCGGAGAGGTCGAGAAAGAAGTCTCGCTCGGTTCCTGAGCGCTGCGTCATTCCTCTCCGGATGAAAAACGGCTTAGCAGTTGTTTGAGAAACCCACGCCGCAACGGCGCTGCAGCAGGAGCTGTCGCGTTCATCGTTCCGCTGAAGCCGAGCAGAGACTCGGGGGACGCAACGAGGCCCGCTTCTTGAGGTTCGACGTTTGGCGTCTCCGCTGCTGCTAAAGCGGTAATCGATTCTTCGGCGTCGGATTGTTCGAGCGGTTCCTGAATTTGTGGCTCTTCGGCATATCCCGTACCTGGCTCATGCAGATACTTGCGCAGCACGGCGGAATAATCGTTGTCGCCGTGGCCCCACTGCATTTGCTCTAACAACTGATCGCGCGCGGCAGCAGTGACTCCGAGGTCCAGATAATGCGACAAAGCGATTTGGCTGGCGATCTGCATGTCTTTCAACATGTGTTTGACGGAAAAGTGCGGCGTGAAATCGCGTTCGAGCATTTTTGGCAGCTTCATCGCTAACGTGCCGGAATAACTCGCGTTGATGCGCATGGCTTCGACAAATTTTTCTAACGGTAAACCCTGCGCTTGCACGAGCGCGAGGGCCTCGGCAGCGGCCTGAATGCTTCCAGCGGTGACCATATTAGTAGCAACCTTAATAGCGCTGGCCTGGCCGACTGGTCCGATATACATGATCTCTTTGCTGCTGGCCTCAAGGATTGGACGGCCTTCACGCAGAGCTTCTTCTGTTCCGCCAACGTAGTAAACAAGCTCGCCCTTTTCAGCTGCGCCTTTGCTGCCGGTAAAGCACGCTTCGACGAACCGCGCGCCTCTGCGCTCGACAACGCCCGCTGCCGCACGCATCGAATCCGGAGCGACCGTGGAATGCGCAAAGATAACGTGACGTGGCGTGAGCTTTTCGCTTAGCTGCTCGACGGTCTGCCGGAGAGCGTCGTCATCAGACACAAAAACCTGGATGTAATTGCAAAACCCCGCCAGTTCCCCCGGTGAACCGACAAAATTTGGAACAGGCCGCGGCGATCGATTCCAAACGAAGACAGAAAATCCTTTGCGACGAAGATGTCCAGCGATTGCGCGACCGATAATCCCAAGCCCGATCACGCCAATGTTTGTGTGCTTTGGCTGTGCGGCAGACGTGGGACGCTCCATGAGGTCGGCAGTTCAGCGATCAGCCTGCCGACAAAAATGCTTCCACGCAATCCAGAAGTTTCGCAGTTTCACCGCTTCAACCCGAATTCCGCGAGATAGTACAGCGCGACCGAGCCGACGATTCGAAGACTCTGTGCGCTAATTTTGTCCATCGTATCATCCGCAGTGTGCCACCAGGGATAATCGAAATCTATGATGTCGATCGTCGGAACCCCAATCGCATTCAGCGGCGCGTGATCGTCAATCAGATCCCGGTCGAGGTAGCTGAAGTATTTTCGCAGCTTCAGCGCTTCGGCCGCAGCAAAGACATCGTGCGCCACCGCCGACGGTGAATTTGGCGGAAGCGTAATACCAAGCGAACGGTCACCAACCATGTCGAACAAAATTCCTCCACGAAATCGTTTTGCGCCCTCGCCTTGGAGTTGCTTGGCAAAGTAGCGGCTCCCGTACAGACCATCCGTATCAGAAAAATTTTCATACGCCTCTTCGCCATCGAAAAACGCCAGCTCAACTCTTCGGGCTTCACCGGGGTGCTGTCCAAGCACACGGGCTAACTCTAACACCAGACCTGTGCTTGAGCCGCCATCGTTCGCTCCGACAAAGCGGATGGTGTCGAATAATTTCGTGTCGTAATGCGAGCACAACAATAATGACGGGGATGCCGGGTTCGCGTCGCCCCCGAACCGTGCAATCAGATTTACAAAGTGCGTTTTGCCTCGTGGCGTGTCGTCGGTAAATGCCTGGCGGGTTACCTGCCAGCCCGAATGCCGCAGTTGCGCCTCTATGTATTCTCTGGCTTTCTCGATCGCGTCTGAGCCGGCGGGGCGCGGCCCTAGATCAACAAGCTGTTGAACGTGAGCAAGCGCTTTCTCTCCCGAGAACTCCTCCCAGATCTTTATTTCCGTCGCGCGTATGGGCGCAATGCCAGAAAGCAATATGAGAAGCAAAATGGCCGCAGGTTTCACGGCGCTTCTGTGAAACGCTTTGACTATCTGATGCTCTGGGATTGGCGTCTGACACAGACGCCCTACAGTTTCCATCAGTCGTTTAGTCCGTCGGCGGCAATCCAAGAACAGTAATAATCCGCTGGAGATCGTCCGGTCCGTAGTACTCGATCTCGATTCGCCCCCGCTTTTCTCCATGGTGAACCGTGACGTGGGTGGCCAGATGCTGTTGCAGGCGATTTTGCAAATCCTCTACTGCCGTTGCCGTAGCGCTCGAATCGCCTGTGGCGCGCTGCGATTTGCGCCGTCCGCGACCAACACCAAGCAAGCGGGCAACCAGCCGCTCCGTCGAACGCACCGTGGCGTTGCGCCGTAAAACGGTTTCCGCAGCGAGCAATTGTTCCTCCGGCGCTTTCAACGCCAGCAACACTTTCGCGTGTCCGACTGAAACCAAGTTCTGAGCTAACCAGATCTGCACCTGGGGATGCAGATCCAAAAGGCGCAATGCGTTGGCCACAGCCGCCCGGCTACGGCCCACTTTGAGCGCAATATCTTCCTGCCGCATCCCAAATTCATTAGCTAATCTCGCGTAGCCCTGGGCTTCTTCGATTGGATTGAGATCGGCGCGTTGCAGATTTTCGATTAATGAAAGTTCGAGAACTTCCAGGTCGTTAGCTGTGCGGACAATGGCTGGCACGGTGGCAAGACCAAGTTCCTGCGCGGCGCGCCACCGGCGCTCGCCGGCAATCAATTCAAATCGCGTGCCCACCTGGCGGACGATGAGTGGCTGAATAATGCCGTGCTGCCGAATCGACTCGACTAGTTCGAGCAGTACGTCTCGCGCAAAATCCTTCCGCGGCTGCAATGTGCTCGGCACAATGCTCGTCAGTTCGATCTGGTGCACTCTCTCGCCCGGCTCCGAGCCGTCCCTGGGCGTAGCGACCGCAGGCGTGCCAATCAAGGCGCCAAGACCTTTACCCAAACCTGAGCGTGCCATGCGCCTGAGGCTACGGGAACAGAGTTCTCAACGCAAACAGCAAAGCGCCAGGCAGTGCCCGAATCGCTACACGCCCCCGAGCCTCGCAGGAGCTCGTCCGGTCATTGGGAGCGAGCGTCATAGGTTTCGTTTCTGAAAAACAGTAAAAAAAGTATTGACACTCAGCACCAAATTTGTGTATCACGGCAGAAGATTCTAAAACAGATAAGGACTTTTGCCCGGTAGGGTTCTTTGTCTGTTCGGATCCCAGTGAGAATAAAAACAATCCAAACACGACCGGGAAAGAGAAAGAACACATTCATGTATTCATTGAATCAAGTTAACAAGTTAGTTTCATGCGGACGAGATCCGGCTCGCTCGCTGCCGTTATGGCGCGGGTTCCTTCTCATCCCGCTCATTCTGGTGTGCTTTGCGTTTGCTCCACAAACGCGAGCAGTCAATCCGCCGCCCGACGGAGGATACGCCGGGTTCAACACGGCAGAAGGAACTCAGGCACTGCAACTCCTGATCGGAGGATTTGCTAACACAGGGCTTGGTTTCAAAGCGCTCTTCGCCAACGACGGTGCCAGCTTCAATACTGGCGCCGGTGCTGGAACGCTGCTCCTCAACAGCGCGGATGCAAACACAGCCGTTGGCTCTCTTGCCATGCTACTCAATACCGATGGCATCCGAAACACAGCTGTTGGAGCGGCCGCGCTGCTCAATAACCAGGGCGATACTGACAACAACGGAGCATTCAACGTTGCTGTTGGCACCCAGGCGCTCAATGCTAACACATTGGGATTCAGTAACAACGCCGTTGGTGATCAGGCGCTCTTCAACAATCAAACTGCCGCTGCGAATACCGCCGTTGGTGATCAGGCGCTCTTGACTAATGACTCGAGTGGAGCCGGCGATGCCAATAATAACGTGGCAGTCGGCGCTCAGGCGCTCGTCAATAACTTTAGTGGTAGTGAGAACACAGCCGTGGGTACAGGGACAGGACCAGACGTAGTGACTGGCTTCAATAACACTTACATCGGCGACTTCGTTGGTACCGGCGTGGGCGACGAAAGCAGTACGATCCGCATCGGCGACCTCTCGGGGGGCAATTCCCAAGAGTGCTTCATCGGTGGTATCTTCAACAACGAGCAGGAAGCTAACGGCACCAACATTGTTGTAGTTACTCTGAACCTTGATGACGACCACCTTGGCTTTGACCCTACCATCACGCTCAATGGCGCCCCAAAGGCCCCTTATACGCCTGGTCGTAGCGTACCTCAACCTCGCATGCGCCCCCAGCCCCAGCACTCAGACGGGCTCAATGGCAGAGTTGGCAAAGTTGAGAAGTTGGAAGCAACGGTCGCGCAGCAACAGAAACAAATAGACACTCTCACAGCCCAGGTCAGAGAGCAGGCCGCCCAAATCCAAAAAGTGAGCGCCCAGCTTGAGATCATCCGACCAACTCCGCGAGTTGTGGAGAATCGATAAGACTGTTGTCAAGGAGCGCTGTTAGAGAAGTCAGCGTTTTCTCGATACAAATTCAGCCGCCGCGCGAACACGCGCGGCGGCTGTTTTGTTTGTACTGTAGCCGCTTCGCTGCGCGAAGCGCCGATCCCAAGGCGGTGCATGGCGCCCTTCAGCGGCGCCTCTCACTGAGAGGTGACTACAGCTAAATTCGCCTAGCTCGATAGTGCGTAAATTGAGTTTATACAGCGCTTTGTATAGCTACCAAACGCGAATACGGTCTTGAACGACGAATTCCAAATGACAAAGAATCCCACTGAAACCTTTACACTTGGGCATTCGCCCGACCCAGACGATGCGTTCATGTTCTACGCGATCGCGAAGGACAAAATCGATCTGCGCGGTTATCGGTTTGAACATCGGCTGGAAGACATTCAAACGTTGAATGAGCGGGCGCAGCGCGGCGAGTTGCACATTTCAGCCATTTCCATTCACGCGTACGCCTACGTCGCAGATAAATACGCGCTGTTGCCGTGCGGCGCGAGCATGGGCGATGGATATGGGCCGCTTGTAGTCAGAAAACATCCAACGCCGAACGTCCAACGCTCAACACCCAATCAAGAAGCTGATGCTCGCGAGTCGTTGCGCAGCGGAACAATTGCTGTCCCCGGCAAGATGACGAGCGCGTTTCTGGCCCTTCAGCTTTTTCTCGGCGAATTTAACTTCATAGTCGTTCCTTTTGACAAAATTTTCGATGCGGTAGAAAACGGACGCGCCAATGCCGGTTTGATCATTCACGAGGGCCAACTGACATACGCACGGTCCGGTTTTGAGAAGATCGTGGATCTCGGTGAATGGTGGAAGCGCAAGACGGGGCTGCCATTGCCGTTAGGCGGAAACGTAGTGCGTAAAGATATCCCGCGAACAGTGCGACGTGACCTCAGCGAGATCATTCGCGAAAGCATCGATTATGGTCTTACACATCGGGACGAAGCCGTCGCTTATTCGCTCGCATACGCACGCGACATGAACGCGCAGCTCGCCAGCAAGTTTATCGGCATGTACGTGAACGAATTTACCCGCGATTATGGCGAGATCGGACGCGCAGCGATCAGCAAATTTCTGACTGACGCGCACGACAAAGG
>Ga0193727_1001255_pt1 | contig 10442 bp, 5 predicted proteins | sample H2c2metaG_FD_143051 | JGI IMG/M metagenome (GOLD analysis project Ga0193727, IMG submission 143051) | Soil microbial communities from a riparian zone of the East river system, Colorado, United States - H2c2 | ecosystem: Environmental > Terrestrial > Soil > Riparian zone | place: USA: East River...
AGGGGGAGGGATTCTCGGTGTTGGAGGATTCTCAAGGACGCTGATAGGTTATATCGTAGCAATGGTGAGCATCAAGCTTGCCCTCGAGAACCCCCTGATGCGGTTGGTGGTCGTGGCTGTTGCTTCGGTTGCAAATACAGTACTGTTCGTGGGACTGCACCAGATGCTGCGCCAGGAACATGTGCTCGAGCAGGCGCTTCCGCACGTCGGTTCGTGGGGCGAGTTTGGAAAGACGGTAGGATTTCGAGCGCTCGGCGACACGCTGGCGGCAATTGGAGTGTTCATGGCGCTCGACCGGGTGTTTGCCGAGCAGAGGGCGGCTCGACGGATGGCGATAAAGCGCAGGTTCTATGAGTAAGAAGAACCCCAAAGAGGAACCCTACAATTTTGAGCTGCGGATGCGCGGCTTCGAGTACCTGGTGCTGGCAATATTCATCGTGCTGGGCTTTCGTTTCTACGTGCTGCAGGTGGCTCGCCACGAGGACTACAAAGCGCGGGCCGAGAACAATCGCATTCGAGACATCCCAATACTGGCGCCGCGCGGCGCAATCCTTGATCGAAACGGCGTCGTGCTTGTAGACAACACGCCGGCATTCAACGTCGTGGTCTTCCCGGAGGACATCACCGACAGGGAAGAGACCATCAGCGCGCTTGTCGAGAACCTGGGCGTCGATCGCAAAGAGGTGACCGATGAGCTTAACGATAAGTTTCGCCCCAAGTCTCAACCCATTCTAGTAAAGCAGAACGCCCCGGCGTCGGACCGCGCCTGGGTTGCCGCGCACGAACTCGAGCACCCGGAAATAAAGGTAGAACTGCAGCCGCAGCGCGTCTACAGATATGGCAAGCTTGCCGCCCACGTGCTGGGCTACATCGGCGAGATCAGCCCGAAGCAGCTCGAGTATCCAAGGTTCCAGGACTACAAGTCGGGCGACATCGTGGGGCAAGGCGGGATCGAAGCGGTTTATGACAAGATACTGCGCGGCCAGAACGGCATGCGACGCGTGATTGTAGACAGTCGCGGACGTCCCCAGTCGGAGCTCGAGCGAATCGAGCCGATCAAAGGCCAGGACATCGTCACTACGCTCGACATCGACCTTCAGAGATTGGCCGAGGAGCTGTTCCGGGCCAAGAATGAAACCGGCGCGCTGATCGCGCTGAATCCTCAAGACGGCGAGATTCTTACCATGGTGTCGGTGCCCAGCTTCGATCCGAACGTCTTTGCGAGGAATGTCGTGTCGGCCGAAAATCGAAAAGAGGTTCGGGCGATCGTCAACGATCCGGCGCATCCGCTGTTCAACAAAGCCATCCAAAGCATCTATCCAACCGGCTCGACCTGGAAGATCATGATGGCGACCGCAGCTCTGGAAGAGGGAGTCATCACTCCGAAGAGCTCCAGGATTGTATGCGGCGGCGGGCTGCAGCTCGGCAACCGGTTTCTTCACGACAGTGGCGGGAATCACGGCGCCCCCGACATCCACGGAGCCATCGTTCATTCGTGCGACGGATACTTCTACAGGCTCGGGCTCAAGATGGGAGTGGATATGATCCACGATTGGGTGTCGCGCTTCGGGATGGGGCAGAAGACAGGCATCGATCTGCCAAGCGAGCAGCGCGGGATCATTCCCAGCCGCGAGTGGAAGAAGCGCGTCAACCCTCGCGATCCGGTCTGGAAGGACTTTGACACTGCGATCGCTTCTATCGGGCAAGGCTCCGTCGCTGTTCCGCCTCTTCAGTTGATTCGCGCCGAAGCGGGCATCGTTATGGGCGGCGAGTTTCATACGCCTCACTTGCTCAAAGAAGCGAAACCGACGCAGCTTGCGGAGGTCAAGTACTACGATAACAAACCGACCGAATTGAAGTTGTCCAAGGCGACGGTTGACATTGTTGATTACGCGATGTGGGGCGTGGTTAACGAAGGCGGAACCGCTGGAGGCGTGGGCTTCCCACGCGAGTTGAACGTAGGAGGCAAGACCGGCACCGCTCAGGTGATCGCAAAGGAAAAAGTCCGAGGCAAGGAACACAAGGACCACTCGTGGTTCATCGGCTTCGCGCCAATGCACACGGATCAAAAGCCGGAAATCGGCGTCGTCTCGATAACCGAGAACGGCGGCTGGGGCGCCTCGGCGTCGGCGCCCAAGGTAAAGATGATTCAGGCCGAGTATTTCACGAAGAAGTTCGGCCGCCCAATTCTTCCGGAGCTTGTAGCTCTTAACGCGCAACTCCAGGCGAAACCCGACCCCGCACTCGCGGCCGGCACCCCGCGCGTCGTGACAGACGCGGATCGCAAGCGCCCGCCTGTCAGACAGTGAGGCTAAAGCGTGACAATGGTTGAGATCAATCAACGGAGTCTGAGGGACGTAGACTGGCTCTTGTTGCTCGCGCCGGTCGCGCTGACCGTGTTCGGGTGCATCGGCATCGCGAGCACAGCGCCCGGCTCCGAGCTGAACAAACAAGTCATCGCGCTCGGAATCGGACTCGTTTTGGCGATAGTCGTAATGTTCACCGACTATCGAAAGATCATTGTGAACATTGCGCCTTTTTTCTACGGCGCAGTTATCTTGCTTCTCATCGTCGTTCTCATCCCGGGAATCGGCAAACAGATCAACGGGAATCAGGCGTGGATACGGATAGCGGGATTCAGCTTGCAGCCGAGTGAGTTTGCCAAAGTCGCAACGATACTCATGCTCGCGCGTCACATGGCGAGATATCGAAGCGGATCGCTTTCTCTGAAAGACATGGCGATTATGGCGGCGATCGTTTTGCCGCCCGTGATACTGATCGCGCTCGAACACGACACCGGGACCATGCTGACTTTCGGCGCGATCCTCGGCGCATTCTATTTTCTCGGAGGGCTCCGGAAAACTCTTGTGGTGGCGGGGTGCGTCGTGGTTGTTGCCGGGCTCATAGTTGTATACCCGCACCTCAAGGGGTATCAGAAGGAACGCATAGACGTGATCATTCATCCCGAGAAGGCAGACCCGAAGGGCTTTGCGTATCAGACGATTCAGTCGGTGATCGCGGTCGGGTCGGGGGGAGTGACGGGGAAGGGAATCGGGCACGGCACCCAAGGGCGGCTTGGCTTTTTGCCGTTCGCATGGACCGACTTCATTGGAGCGGTTGTTGCTGAGGAGATGGGATTGGTCGGCGTACTGCTGATGATGGCGCTGTACTTGATCTTGGTGTGGAGATTGATAACGGTGGCGCTTGGGGCGCGCGATCGCGCCGGAGCGATGATGGTGATGGGTTTTGTTTCTCTGATTGCATTTCACATTTTGAGCAATCTGGGAATGGTAGTCGGGATCATGCCGATAATGGGAATCCCTCTTCCGTTGATGAGCTCGGGAGGCACGGCGGTGATCTCGATGTTCCTCGGAGTTGGGCTTGCTCTGAGCGTGAGAATGAGAAGATTTGTAAACTAGTGGTAACGGATCGAAGCATGACGGAGGGATCGTGGATACACAGACCTTACTAGACTACCCGGTGGCTCTGGATGTTCATTCCGTAAGACTAACTGACGAGCAGTTCTATCAACTATGTCAGGACAACGAAGACTTGCGTCTTGAACTGACGGCAGACGGAGAATTGATTATTATGGCTCCAACCGGCGGAACAACCGGAGCGCGCAATGCTACGATCGGCGCTCGTTTGACGGTATGGGCAGAAGTCGATGGCACGGGCGTGAGCTTTGATTCGTCAACCATGTTTTGTTTGCCGAATGGCGCCAAGCGCTCGCCCGATGCGGCCTGGGTTAGACGCGAAAAATGGGATGCGCTTACCGAAAAAGAACGGGAGAGCTTTGTTCCGCTCTGCCCGGACTTCGTCTTGGAGCTGCGCTCCGCGACAGACAGTCTATCGGCTCTCCAAGAAAAGATGCAGGAGTACATCGCGAACGGCGCGCAGTTTGGACTGTTGCTTGATCCCAAAACGAAACAAGCTTATGTCTATCGCCCGAATCAAGCTGTAGAACGCCTGGACAACCCGCAGACGATTGCGGGCGATCCGCTGTTGCCGGGCTTTGTTTTAGAAATGAAGGGTATCTGGTGATTGACACAAGCAAGAATTACCGCGAAGCATTGGACTCGATTCTCCCGCTAGTCGAGAAACCCGCGCGTTACGTCGGCGGCGAGTGGAACTCCGTCCATAAGAGGCCCGATTCGATTCACACCCGCATCGCGCTTTGCTTCCCCGACACCTACGAAATCGGCATGAGCCACCTCGGCTTGAAGATCCTGTACGGCCTGCTCAACAAGCCGGAAGGCTGGGCAGCCGAGCGAGTCTACGCGCCGTGGCCCGACATGGAAGCCCGCCTTCGCGAGCGCGGCATACCGCTTCTCTCGCTTGAAAGCTACACACCGCTTTCGCACTTCGACGTGGTCGGCTTCTCGCTTCAATACGAGTTGACCTACACCAACATGCTAACGATGCTCGACCTTGGCGGCATCCCGCTCCACACGCGAGACCGCTCGCTCGACGATCCGTTGGTGATCGCTGGAGGCCCGACTGTTTATTCATCCGAACCGGTCGCTGAATTCATCGACGTGGTTGTGATTGGCGACGGCGAAGAAGCTTTCCCCGAGTTGGTCTCGAAGTACATGGAGCTGAGAGATTCTGACCTCGATCTGACGCGCCAACAAATACTCAAAGAGCTTGCGCGAATCGAAGGAATGTATGTTCCTTCGCTGTACGCGACTTCGGTCAGCCCGCATCATGGCTTGCTGGTGGTCGACAAGCCGGAAGACCCCGACATCCCGTTTCCGATTCGCCGCCGCGTGGTCGCCGACATCAATGATTACCCGTTCCCATCCGACTCGCCGGTGCCTATGATCGAAGCCGTACACGACCGCATGGCGCTCGAGATCGCGCGCGGCTGTGTAGACGGCTGCCGCTTCTGCCAGGCGGGCACGATCTATCGCCCGGTCCGCGAGCGCGACCCGAAACAGATTGTGGACACGCTGATCGCCGGGATTGAGAATGGCGGCTACGATGAGACGAGTCTGACTTCGCTTTCAACCGCCGACTACACGTGCCTCGAGCCGCTGGTGAAGATGCTGGGCGCGGAGCTTGAGCGCCGCAAGGTGAGCTTCTCGGTTTCAAGCTTGCGCGCGTCAGGCGTGACCGAGTCGTTGGCGCGCGAGATCGCCAAGGTGCGCAAGACGGGTTTCACCATCGCGCCCGAAGCCGGCACCCAGCGAATGCGCGACGTGATCAACAAGAACATCACCGAGCAGGACGTGATGAACTCGTGCACTGTTGCCTTTGAAGAAGGCTGGTCGGCGATGAAGATGTACTTCATGATCGGCCTGCCGACGGAGACCGACGAGGACGTGCAAGGCATCGCCGAGCTCGGCCGAAAAGTTCGCGAGCTTGGAAAGACCAGGTTCAACAAGCACGTCAAAGCAACCTGTTCGGCCTCGTACTTCGTGCCAAAGCCTCACACTCCGTTTCAGTGGTGTGCGCAAGAGGACATCGACTCGATCAAGCGAAAGCAGCGAATGCTGAAGGAGATGGGCCGCCGTTATCGAATCGACGTCAAAGTGCATCATGCGGAAACGTCGCTGCTCGAAGGCGTGATTTCGCGCGGCGACCGAAATCTTTGCAAGGTGATCGAGCGGGCCTGGCGCGAGGGCTGCCGCTTCGACGGCTGGACCGATCACTTCGATTTTGCGAAATGGATGCAAGCCTTCAAGGACGAGGGCGTCGAGATCGAGCCGTACCTGCGCGAGCTTCCGGTCCGCGAGTTCGACAAGCCGGGCGCGCCGCTCGTGCAGATGGTGTGGGACCATCTGGACACACTCGTCAAGCGCGAATTCAATGCTCGGGAGTACACCAAGGGCATCAAGGCAAAAATCTCGCCGCCGTGCGAGTTGCCGGTTAAAGTGATCGACGGGCGGCCCACTGCGATTGCTCCGTCGCACGAAGACTTCGAGCGAGTCGCTTCACAGCCGCTGCTTTGTTACGCATGCGGGCTGGAGTGCGACTTGACGGTCTCGCGCGAGCATTTGAAGAAGGCTTACGCGATGCACGAGGAGGTTCGGACTTATCAGCAACGAATTGAGAGCGTGCAGGAGTTGATCGACCGTCCGCTTGTACAACTCCTGAGTGCTAATGGGGACGTTGGGTCTGACGACGCAGATTTCAAATCTCAAATTTCAAATTTGAAATTTGAAAATTCAGACGACGCGGATTTCAAGTCTCAAATTTCAAATTTGAAATTTAAGAATTCAGATAACCCAACCCCCAGCCTCCAGCCCCCCGCCTTTCGCTATCGCGCAACGTTCGCAAAAGGCGAGCAGGTGAAGTACCTTTCGCACCTCGACCTCACACGAGCGTTGCCGCGCGCGTTCAGGCGTGCGAAGATCAAGCTTGGTTACAGCCGGGGATTTCATCCAATGCCGTTGATTCAGTACGGGCCCGCGCTCGGCGTAGGGACGGTGGGTGAGAACGAGTTGATAGATTTCGATTCGCCGGACGAGTTGGACGAGAGCGGTTTTCTCGATCGAATCAACGCGGTGTTGCCTGAAGGCCTGCGCTTCAATTCAATTGAGCGCCTTTCGGCCAACGCGCAGTCGCTGATCAAGGACGTGAACCGCGCCGAATATGCGGTCGCGCTCGACCTTGCGGAGATCGCTGCAGCATTGAAAAGAATTCGCGCCGATCGCCCCCGACTTGCGGATTCAGATGACGACGAAGTTCACAACACGCTGGCTGAAGACTTCCTGGCGCGTGAGTCGTGCGTGATTGAACGAGTTCGCAAGGACAAACGTCAGAAGGTCGATGTCAGGCGCTACACGCGGCGATTGCGGTATCACAGCGAGCGCCGCGGCCTGGAGATAATCACCGAGGTTTCACCCAACGGCGGGGTGAAGCCGATTGAAGTTCTAGCCGCGGTTTACGGCTTGGAGTTAGGAGAGATGCTTGCGCTCAGCTCGCGCGTGCGGCGCGTGCGTTTGTTTGCGGAGGTTGCAACAACCCCGGCAACGCAATCGAGTCAGGAACCGAATGCCGCGCGAATGAGCGTGCTGTAGTTTCCTTTGCAGACTTGAGGGTGAGGTTCCGCACGCGGAAGCTCATTCGCTGCTGAGAACTGAAGATTAAAGATTGTTTGAGTTTTGTGCTGGCTGGCAGCACGGTAAGTTTGAAATTCGCCTCGCGCGCGCGGCCACAGGCGCCGTCAGTCAAAAAGCAGCGAGGCGAGCGCAATCGCTTTTAGAATGGGCCGGCAACAGTGTGACCGGAACGCGCAATAAAGCGCGGTGCGGAACCGCTTAAGCTCCGCTGAGCATTCGCATTAAGTCTCGAGACTCAGGGTCGAGGCTCAATCTCCCATTCGGAAAGCTCCGCGCAACCAGGTCTGCGACGGTAATCGATCCCGGAACAGCCTTCCTTTCTTACCTGCCTGCAGCACGAATAACACCAGGAGAATTCATGCCAAAAGAGTTGATCATTAGCGCAAACGTGCACGAAAAGAAAGTCGCCATCATTGAAGACGGACTGGTGACTGAGTTCTACGTTGAGCGCAGGGACGAGAACCAGGGTGTCGTTGGAAACCTCTACAAGGGGAAGGTGATGAAGGTGCTGCCGGGGATGCAATCGGCGTTCGTGGACATAGGGCTTGACCGGGACGCCTTTCTCTATGTTTCGGACTTCACCGAGTTCATGGAGGAGGAAGACGAAATTGATTTCAAGCCGGGTGAGGAGGTGCGACCGGCCGTCAGGCCGGATGATCGTGGAAGGCGCGATCCCCGCCGCAGGCCTGAACCCATTGCCGCCGGCGCAAGACCGTCTCCCGCGCGCCCACTCGACGACGAACCTGAAGCGGCTGAGAGGCCGCTGCGGCTCGAAGACGCAGTTGAGCAGCTCGCCGAAATTGCAACCGAAAAGCTCATCCCGGAGCCTCCGGCGGATGAACCCGGAGAGCCTCGTGCGGCGGCGGTTGGGACTCAGTTGCCTTCGCTCGAAGATCTCGGCGTCGAGCGCGTGACCGACGAGCCGCTGGAAGCGGACGTTCGAATGGGCGAAATCCCCGCCGACGAAACAGCTACGGCTGAAGACTCGGATGATAAGCCCAGGCGCGGACGCTCTCGCAAGAAAACCACTGAACCAGAAGCCGGCGAGGCTCCGATCAGATCCAGAAGGAAGACAGGAAAGGCCGAGGACAAGACTGCGCCCCGCGCCGGTCGCTCAACGTCGAAGAGAGCTGCGGCCAAGCCAGCTTCGAAACGCGCGATCAAGAGCGTCGCCGATGAAGAATCCGAAGCGAGCGCATTCGAGCGGGTAACCGATGACGACCGCGCTCAAGATGCCGGTGATCTTCTCAAGGACGCGATTCTTCAAGAGAAGTTTATCGAGCGGATTCACGAAGCCGAATACCAAACCGGCTTCGGTGCAGCCCCGCCTGAGCCTGAGCCCGAGTGGAGAGTCGGCAGCCTGCTCTCGCAGGTCGAGGCTGATTCGGATTTTCAGCGCGTCGTCGATGAAAGTGAGCGCGCGGCTCAAGAGAACGCGAGAGCTGAGCGTCAGGCTGACGACTCCACCGAGGCGTTCCGTCACATCTCTGATGCGGTGCAGGGCAGCATGTTCGAGCGAATCCAGGCTGAAGTCGCGCGACCGTCATCCGAGGGCTTATATGACCAGCGGACCGACGAGGTGAGTGCCGGCGACGTCGCGCCTGCCGCAGTCGAGGATGAGGCTTCGCTTGAAGACCGCGACGCCGAAGTCCGCGAAAGCAACCCTCGCGCTGAGTTTGCCGTGCGAAGGGGAGGTCGTGGCCGCAGGGGCCGCCGGTCGGGTCAAAAGCCTGCTGCCCCTGTAGGCGCAGACGACGCGCAACCCGACACCGTCGCTGCCACGCCAGACACAGAAGCTGCAGTCGTCGAGCATAATCAGCCAGTCGAAGAGGTTGCCGCGCCGCCCGTGGCCTTACAAGTCGATGCTGTGCCGGCGGCGGCGACTCAAATCATTGGACCCCCACCCAATGGCCCCGGACCTTCGGGACCGAGACCTCCGCAGGGCCGTCCGGATCGCAGACCGGATGGACGCAGACCCGATCATCGGCGGCAAGAGCCTCATCCCTCGCGAAGACCCGAGCGCAGCGGCCCGCCTACTATCAGCGACCTGCTTCACGAGGGTCAGGAGATCCTGGTTCAAATCGCGAAGGAACCGATCGCCAAAAAGGGCGCCCGAATCACTTCACACATAGCTCTGCCCGGGCGTTTGCTCGTTTACATGCCGACGGTCAACCACGTGGGAGTCTCGCGCAAGATCCCAAGCGATGCCGAGCGAGTAAGGTTGAAACGAATCGTGACGACGCTGCGCGAACGCGAAGGCGGGTCGGGTGGCTTCATTGCGCGGACCGCCTGCGCCGGCCACTCAGAGCAGGAGCTTCATGATGATATGCGTTACCTGCTGCGGACGTGGGGCGACGTCAGGAAGAAAGCCGAACGCGTGAGGGCTCCATCGCTTGCGCACCGCGATCTCGACCTGGTGCAGCGCATCTTGCGCGACCAGTTGTCGGATGACTTCAGCGCGATTCGGATCGACAACGAAGTCGAGTACGCCCGGATAGTCGAGTTCGTCAACCGCGTTCAGCCGCGTCTTGTGAAGCGAGTCAAGCTCTATACTGCCGACCAGCCGATCCTCGAAAAGTACGGCGTCCAGCCCGAGATCGACAAAGCTGTTCGCCCGCGCGTATGGCTGAGATCGGGCGGCTACATTGTGATCAACCAGACTGAAGCGCTTGTTGCGATCGATGTCAACACCGGCAAGTTCGTCGGTAAGTCGGATAAGCTGGAGGACACGATCACCCGAACTAACCTTGAAGCGGCGAAAGAGATTGTGCGGCAAGTTCGCTTGCGCGACCTGGGCGGGATCATCGTGATCGACTTCATTGACATGGACGAGCGAAAGAACCGTCAGAAGGTAATGATGGCCCTGCAGCAGGAGCTTTCGACGGACCGGGCGCCTTCGAAGATTCTGTCGATCAATGATTTCGGTCTCGTGGCGATCACCCGCAAGCGAGTGAAGCAATCTCTGGAGCGAACGTTGTGCTCGCCGTGCCCGTACTGTCAGGGCGCCGGGATGGTCAAGTCGGCTCAAACAATGTGCTTCGAGATACTCGAGCAGGCAAAAGGAATGGCTAAGCAGTTGAGGGGCTCAAATGACGTGATGCTTCGGGTTTCGCCCCACGTGGCGGATGCTTTTAGGTCTACGGAGCGCGCGGTGCTCGAAGAGATCGAGGCGCATTTTGCGACTCCGGTGACCATCGAGGCCGACCCGCATTTGCATCAAGAGCAATTCGACTTCGCGGTGGTTTAGCCCGGCGTGCTATTCACGCACTAGCGGCAGCAAAGCAGACAGGGCGCATTGGCGCCCTGTCTGTTTTTCTCGACATTCTTCCGGCCGAATGCGATTCCAGAACGCTACATACGAGTCTCAGCTCTTTG